>Ga0224528_1001771_pt1 | contig 13503 bp, 12 predicted proteins | sample CBST25metaG_2_FD_179888 | JGI IMG/M metagenome (GOLD analysis project Ga0224528, IMG submission 179888) | Peat soil microbial communities from Stordalen Mire, Sweden - C.B.S.T25 | ecosystem: Environmental > Terrestrial > Soil > Wetlands > Peat | place: Sweden: Norrbotten County, Stordalen Mire...
GGTTTGGCCGTGGCTTGTGTGCTGCCGCTGATGGCGGCGGGCGGCATCGCCATTGTGCTGACCACGCATCTTTATGCCTGGGGCTGGCTGGTGGCCGACGCGATGTTTTTTGCGCTGGCGGCGCTGGTCGAAGAAGTCGCCTTTCGCGGTTACGGCTTCCAGCGCTTTGTGCAGGCCGTGGGGCCATTGGGGGCTTCGCTGGGCTTTGCTGCTTTTTATGCGATTCTGCAGGCGCTGCTGCCGGGGTCGAGCCGCCTGAGCGTGGCAATTTCGGTGATCTTCAGTTTGGCGCTTTCGGCGGCCTATCTGCGCAGTGGCGCGCTGTGGGTGAGTTGGGGAATCAACTTTGGCTGGAAGGCCAGCCGCGCGCTGCTGTTTGGGCTGGCTATCAGCGGCGTCAGCAGCCACTCGTCGGTGATTGAAGGAGAGCCGATGGGGTCTTTTTGGCTGACCGGCGGCGGCTTTGGGCTAGACGGAAGCTGGGTGACTTTTTTTATTCTTCTAGCGGCGCTGCCGGTGGTCTTTCGCGTGACGCGCGAGCTGGATTATCGCTATAACACGCCGGAAATTGTGCCGGGAGGGATTCCGGTGGATCTGGACGCTGTGTCGCGGCGTCAGCATGAGGAGGCGATGGGGCCGGTGGAGTCTGCGCCGAAGCTGGTGCAGATATTGGCTGCCGCGCCGGTGGTGGATTCCGCCGCTGATCCGGGGCTGAAGCCTCTGTAATTGGCCCTCGGAGTTGGCGCAGTGGCGATGATAGCCCGCGCGGGGCGGGAGCGCGTATTCTGGTAGGCAGCAGATCCATATAAACCCAAGACAAGGAAGACACGAAAAAATGGCAGAGATCGCCGTTGAGGCTACAGAAATACCCGCGCAATTGCCCGATGTGCGCGTGGCGGTATTGGGCGCCGGCAAGATGGGCGGCATTTTGTTGCAGGCGTTTTTGAAGCAGAATTTATTTGCGCCGGAACAGATCCACGCGACCGTGGGCCACGCCGCGCGAGCCGTGGCGCTGAGTACGCAATGGGGCGTGGACGTGAGCACCAACAACCTGGAGGCGGTGCGGCAGGCGGATCTGATTCTGCTGGGCGTGAAGCCGTTCCAGGTGGCGGATATTCTGGCCGAGATCAAGCCGGCGCTGCGCGCGGACCAGACGCTGGTTTCGTTTGCCGCGGCAGTGACGACGCGGGCGATTGAAGAGGCGTCGGGGCTGGAGTTGGCCGTGGTGCGCGCCATGCCGAATACGCCGTCGGCGCTGGGCGCGGGGGCGACGGCGCTGTGCCGGGGACGCTTCGTCAAGGACGACCAGATGGAGTTGGCGCAGCGCCTGTTCGAGACGGTGGGCCGCGCGGTGGTGGTCCACGAGAAGCATATGAACGCTGTGACGGGGCTTTCGGGCTCGGGGCCGGCGTATGTGTACATCATCATCGAGGCGCTGGCCGAGGCGGGCGTCAAGGTAGGATTGCCGCGCGACACTGCCACGGAACTGGCGGCGCAGACGGTTTTTGGTTCAGCCAAGATGGTGCTGGAAACGGGCTACCATCCGGCGCTGCTGAAAGACGCCGTGACCACGCCGGCCGGTTGCACGATTGACGGCATTCTCGAACTGGAAGAAGGCGGGCTGCGGGTAACGCTCATCAAGGCCGTGATGCGCGCCACCGAGCGGGCCAAGCAGTTGGCGGCGGGGTAGGGACAAGAGGCAAGGGGCATTTTGTACAGCAAGGAGAAGCGATGAACATTCAAGAAGGCGCCAGACGGATGCGGCGCGCAGGGGCGTGGTTAGCGATTATCTCCGCTTGTGGGGGCGCGCTGGTTTTTGGCACTCAGCTGAGCGCACTGTTCGGTCCAGGAGAGATAACTGCGGGCGGCATTGCAATTGTGGGCGGCCTTATCTTCGGAGAAATCCTCATGGCGGCTGCCCCCGGCGTACTGCTTTGGATCGCCGCTTGGATCGTGGAAGGCTTCGTCAAGGAAAAGGACTGAGATCGAATTTTTGAAAGTGCACGAGAGTTACTTGTCGATGGAACGACCAAGCTGGCTTCCTACTTACTTGCCGGAGCTCGACGGGCTGCGCGGGCTGGCGATGGTGTGGGTGGTGATCTATCACTGCCATACGCGGCTGGTGGGGAGCTGGCTTTACCCGATGTCTCTGTGGGGATGGTCGGGGGTGATTTTCTTTTTTGTGCTGAGCGGCTTTCTGATCACCACGAATCTGCTGGGAACTCGCGACAAGCCCCGCTATTTTCATAACTTTCATGCGCGCCGGGCGCTGCGCATTTGGCCGCTTTATCTGCTGCTGCTGGCGGCGGTTTACTTGAGTTCGCCTTGGTTCATCGGGCCCAGCGTGATGGATGCCGTGAAGACAGCGCCGTGGCTGGCCTATCTCTTCTTTGTGCAGAATCTCTTTCATCTGGCGCTGCCGTCGGCGATTGCGCCGACCTGGGCGCTGGCTATCGAGGAGCAGTATTACTTTATTTGGGCACCGGTGGTGCGCTGGCTGCGGCGGCCCTGGATGCTGGCGACGGTGCTGACCGCGGCGCTGGCGTGTTCGCCGCTGATGCGGCATTTGAAGCCATGGTGGTTGGCAGGCATGCCCGCGCACACCCTGATCAAGCTGGACGGGATCGCGCTGGGCAGCTTGCTGGCGCTGGGCTTTTACACGCTGCGCCTGAGCCAGCGGACGTGGCTGCTGATCGGGTTGGGCAGCTTTGCGGGGGGATTTGCGGCAGCGGCGACGGTGGCGGGCGGAACGGCTTTTCTGGACACGGCGCTGGCCTTTGGCTATGCCGGTCTGATGCTGACCACGATTACGACGACGGGAACGCGCAATCCGGTGAACGCAGCGCTGCGCAGCGCACCGCTGGCGTTTTATGGGCGGATCAGTTATGGGCTTTATATGGCTCACATCGCGGTCTTTATTTGCTTTGGCTGGGTGGATCTGCGCCTGGAGCGGTATGGAGTGGCGGGGAACCTGGCGCTGGTGGGTTTTCGACTGGCGGCTTCGACGGCGGTGGCGGCGGCGCTGTGGTACGGGTTTGAGTCACGGATTTTGAAGCTGAAGCGGTATTTTTATTGATCTGGTCTTAAGGAATGGATGGGGCACGGTGCTGTATTTTTAGAGCGAAACCAGAGTAACTGTGCCTTCGAAAAGTGTCTCCTAGGTGGCTTTTTCTTGAGGAAAAAGCCACTTTGCCGCATTGCCCTTGGGTACAGCTACTCTGGTTTCGCTATAATAGCTCGATCAGCAGGGAGATTGCATGGCGTAGATTCAGGTCTAAATCCGGCAGTTGGGTGAGGACAGGGCGGCGGTATTAAACAGGTTTATCTTGCGCAGAGCCTGGCAGCGCTGGTCGGCTGGTTTCGTCTTTGGCGAGGGGCTCTTTATCCAGCAGCGGCACCCAGAAGCGCAGGCGAGCGCCCTGGCCGGAAGCGTTACTGGCCTCGATGCCGCCGCCATGCGCGGCCAGGATGGCGCGAGCAATGGCCAGTCCCATGCCGGTGCCTTTGCCGCGCGTGACGCTCGTTTTTCCCTGGTAGAACTTTTCGAAGATCAGGGGCAGGTCGTGGGCATCGATGCCGGGGCCGTCGTCTTCGACGAGAAACTCAAGCCGGTCGGCGATGCGGCGGCTACGCAGCAGGATGCGGCCTCCGGGTGGGGTATAGCGAGCGGCGTTTTCGAGCAGGTGACGCAAGACCCGGCCGAGCAGGTGGGGATCGAACCAGACGGGATTATGGGAGGTGTCAGGTTGGTCGACGGCGACCAGAACCCGGCGTCCGGTGAGCGCCGCGCGCGACTCCTCGATGGCTTGTTCAAGCAGAGCGCGGGGGTGCTGGGGAGCGAGGTGAACCTGGACGACATTGGCGTCAATCTCGGCCATTTCCACGGCTTCGCCGATGAGGCGGTCGAGATGGGCGCTCTCTTCATCGACGATGGCCGCCAGATCTTGGCGGCAGGCATCACCGAGGCCCTCGCTTTGGACGAGGGTGGAGGCGGCGGCGCGGATGGCGGTCAGCGGAGTGCGCAGCTCGTGGGTGAGCGAGTCGACCAGCGCGGTGCGCAGGCGCTCACCCTCGCGTGTGGCCTCCATGCGGGCCGAGGCTTCAATGGCGGTGGCGCGGGTGAGGGCGATGGCGACCTGTGCGCCCACGGCGGCGGCCACTTCAGGCGATAACTCGGCCGAGCGCCAGGCCAGTGCGCCCACCGGCCGCAAGCCAAGTATCAAGGTCATCGCCCAATAGCCTCCGGGAATGGCTTGCGCGGGATTTTGCCCCTGGGAGAGCGCGTGCAGGCTGGCCTGAATGCTGGCGGGCAGTTCGACGCCGGTCGTGTAGAGCTGGTCCTGATCGAGGACGTAGAGGGCCACCTCGTCAAGCGCGAAGATGCGGCCGATGAGCCGGGGCAGATCGCGGAGCAGCCCGGCGGAGTCTTCCTGAAGCATCATCTCCTGGGCCAGGGTGTAGAGGCGTTCGACGTCTTCTCGGCGCTCGACGGCCTGGCGGGCCTCGGCGCGTGCCCGCTCGGCGAGGCGGCTGACCACCGCGCAACTGAGCAGGAAGGAGATCATGGCTACCCACTGCTGCACACCGATAATCTGCAAGGAATGAAGCGGCGGCAGGAAAAAATAGTCGAAGAGCGTGGCGGAGACGAGCGCCACCGAAAGCGAGAGTACGATGCCGGCTTGCGCCGCAAACCAGACCACCAACACCAGGAAAACCATTCCCGCCGTGGTGGAGCTGGCGCCAAGACCGATCAGCAGCAGAGCGGTCAAGGCCACGGCCAGCGCGGCCCCCAGCCAGTGCAGAATCCAGCGCGAATCGTTGGGCAGGTTCATCTTTCCCTCAACGGAATCATACCTGCCCGCGCGGATGATGTAATCTTCCCGGTGGGGGCGGAAAAATTGGCCGGCAGGATTTTGGTTATTGATGACGAACCTCAAATTACGCGGGTGCTGCGCGCCGCTCTCAGCGCGCAGGGCTATGACGTGCGTACGGCCAACGATCCCGAGGAGGGGCTGCTGGTCTTCAAGGACTGGTCGCCGGATCTGGTGATTACCGACCTGATGATGCCGGGGCTGAGCGGAGTGGAGGTCTGCCGCGCCATTCGCGCCCAATCGGCGATTCCGCTGCTGGTGCTTTCGGTGCGCGACCATGAGCGTTCGAAGGTGGAGGCGCTCGACGCCGGCGCCGACGACTACGTGACCAAGCCCTTTAGCATTCAGGAGTTGCAGGCCCGCGTCCGCGCCCACCTGCGTCGCGCGCCCGAGCGGACCACCTCGGCCCTGGAGGCTGGCGACTTTGTGATGGATGCCGAGGCGCATTCGATTACCGTGCTGGGCAAGGCGATTCACCTGACGCCCAAGGAGTTTGATCTGCTGCTGCATTTGGCGCGGCACGCCGGCAAGGTGATGACCCATCGCGCCCTGCTGACCGCCGTGTGGGGAGGGCAGTCGGCCCACCAGCCGGAGTATTTACGGGTTTTTGTGGGGCAATTGCGCAAGAAGCTGGAGACCGAAACCGGCAAGCAGTACATCCAGACCGAACCCTGGGTGGGTTATCGCTTCGTGCCCGAAGGCTGGAGCGGCGGGCAGGAGTGATTTTTCCGCGGGGGTGGGCAGATCAGACTGCCGATGGCCAGACTTGCTTGCGGAGAAGAGCTACTTCGGTGTTGCTGGCGCCTGTAACTGGTTCAGCCATTCTTCCATGTGGCCCAGGGCGCGGAGCAGACCGAGCCGCGCCTTGGCAAGATCAAAACTAGCTTCCATAGCTTCCAGACTTTTTTGATGCTCGTCGATGCGGGCGAGTTGCTCGGCCTTGGGCGAGAGTTGCGGCTGAGTGCCGGCGGCGCTGCCGTTGCCCAATTCCAGTTGCGACTCGACGCTCTTGATCTGCTCGGCGGCGATCTGCTGCTTCAGCGAGGCGATCTCCGCCAGCGTATCCAGCTCACGCAGGCTGCCGGTCAGCTCCGCAATTTGCACTTCGTTCTGGCGCTCGGCTTGCTCGACTTCGACCTTGGCGCGCAGGGCGTCGGCTGCTGATTCCCTGGCCTTGGCGCGATGGAGCATATCGAAGAGCGGCACTTGAATCTGGTAGCCCGAGCTGAAGTTGTTATCTGGAATGTCGTGCTTGTAGTAGTTGTCAGCGTCGTTCAGAATCTGCGTACTGCGGAGATACTCTGCGCCAAAGCTGATCTGAGGGAAATACATATACTGCTTGTCTCCCTTAGCCAACTGCTGCTTGGAGCGCGCCATCATCCGCGCCGATTCGATGCCAGCGATTGTGCCTCTTCTCTCATCCGCCCTCACCGCCGGAATCTCGGGAATACTGGCGTGGTCGGGGGTGATGGAGCCAACCGGCAGGCCGGTAAGTACGGCAATCTGCTGGGCCAGCGTTCCAGCCCTTGTCTCCAGATGCAATCGCTTCAGCTTGAGCTGGGCCACGGTCAACTGAGCTTCGAGCAGGTCGCTGAGCGGATCGACCCCGGCCTCGGCGCGCTGCTGCTCGATCTCGACCAGCCTAGCCGTCAGCTTCTCCTGCTGGCGCGCCGCGTCGAGTTCGCGATTGACCGTGTCCATCTCGATGTAGGCCGTGGAGGCGTCGAGAGCTACCTGTTCGCGTGCCTCTTTCAGGCTGAGCGTGGCGGCTTTGAGTCCCGAACGCGCCGCGTCGATGTACTGCTTTTGGGGAAGGCTGAAGGCCATCGACTGCACGTTGGCATTCAGAATCGATGGTACGCCGCCGGTGAAGCCAACTGCGGGGAAAGCCGGCAGCCCCGAGCCGAAGCTCAGGCTGGGAATGAACACATCTCTGGTTTGGGCCAGCGCGGCTTGCGCCTTCTGCACATCCGCCTCGGCCAGTTTGACGGCGCTGGAGTTGCGCTGCGCCAGATCCACGACCGTGGGTAGCGACACCTGCGCCGAGGCGCAAGCTGTCGCGAGCGTCGCTACGGAAAGAATTGCGGCCCAAATCATCCGCGGATTGTGTTGCCTGCTCACCTGCGCTCGTTCAATCAATGCTTTCCATCCTGGGCGGGTTTGTATTCATGGGCCAGCGCGAATGCGGCTGCCCGCTCCCGGCTGGCCGCAGCCGGGTCGCCGAGTTGATCTTTCAATCGCGCCAGCCGCACGTGCGCCTCGAAGGCTGGCGCGTCCTCTGTTTTGGAGGAAGAAGCCAGATATTCTTGCAGCAGCTTGGCCGCCAGCGCGGGATTCTGTTTGCTCTGGATCAGCAGCGCGGCGCCGTCATAGAAAGCCACGCCGGCGCGTTTGTCGCGGGCCGCGGCGCTGTCGCCGCTGCGTACGGCTGACTCCATCTCTGCCCAGCGCTGGCGGCGGCGATAAAAACCAGCTAACTCCATCCACCCGAAGGCGGCGTGGGAATCGGCCGCCAAAGCCTGCTTCCATTCGTGCTCGGCCGTACCATAGTCCTTGCGCTCCTCGGCGATGCGAGCGCGCAACTGATGGGCGCGCACGGGGTCGAACCTGTCCAACTGCGCGGCTACGCCCTCGGCCTTGTCGAGGCCTCCGCCGACCACCGGAGGGGCCGAGTAATAAAACTCGCCCAGATCGGCCAGGGCTTCGGCATTGCGCGGATCGAGCCGCGCCGCCTCTTCAAACTCGGTGCGGACGCGCTTGCCCAGTCCGTAAGCGGTCAAAAACGAGGCGCGGCTGGCTTTTTCGCCAACGGCGCGGGCCAGCCACATGTGATAAGCCGAGTTCTGGCCGTCGAGCTTGACCGCCTGCTCGCACTCGCTGACCGCGCGGTTCCACTGTTCCAAAGCATAAAAAACGCGGCAGCGCAGATTGTCGGCTTGCGCGGAGCCGTTGCCGTTGAGCAGGACCAGGGCCTTGTCTGCCTCGCCCGCTTGCAGTGCCGCGTTGGCCTGGGGCTCGCGCGCGCCCTGGGCGGAGGCGAAGATAGCCCCCGTCAGCAGCAGCCCCGCCAGCACCCTCACTGCACAACCTTGATCGGCATACCCTCCAGCAAGGGCAATCCGTTGGCGGTTCCCGTGGCCACCCAATCTCCCTCTTGCAGGCCAGTGAGAATGGAGACCTTGGTGTTGTTGAGAGTTCCGGTGGTGACGTAGGTCTTTTGCAGCTCGCCGTTGACCACTTTGTAGACGCAGGGTCTGCCGCCAACCGTGCGCAGCGCCTCGCGGGGCACGGTGAGGGCGTTGGCCTCGGTCGAGATCGTCACCGACACCGTGACATTGGTGTCAGGCAGCAACTGGCCGTCCGCGTCGTCAATCTGCACCAGCACTTCCCCCACGTGCCGTGTGCCGAGATTGATCACGGTCACCGGGACGCGCGCGATGTGTCCGTTCCAAACCCGGTCGGGCTTAGCCTCCCACTTCACCTGGATCTTTTGTCCCACTGCCAGCTTGCCCAGGTCGGGCTCGTCAAAGTAGGCGCGCACCTGCTCGTGGTGCAGGTCGGCCAACTGCAACAGCAGCTTGCCTTCCTCAACAAACTCGGAGTGATCGGCGTCGAGGCTGTAGACGGTTCCCGCGATGGGGGCGCGTACGGCAGCCTGATCGACGATGTGGCGGGTAGCGGCCAGATTGGCCTTGGCGTCAGCCAGGGCGGCCTCGGCGCGATGCACTTCCGAAGGCGAGGTGCGGATCTGCTCGCTCTCCTCCTCGGCGTGCAGGCTGGCCTCGGCAGAATCCAGCCGTTGCTGGGCCGCCGCAACCTCGCTGGCCGAGGCCGCGCCGCTGGTGTGCAGCTTGTTCATCGCCTTCAGTTCGCGCCGCGCTTCGTCGCGTTCAAGCAGCGCGCGCTTCAGGTTGGCGGTCGCCAACTGCTGCTGCCGATTTTCGTTGGGAATCGCGATTTCCAGGCTGGCCTGGGCGGATTTGACGGCGTTTTCGGCAGTTGCCAGCCGGGCCTGCAACTGCGCGTCGTCCAGTTGCATCAGCAGCTTGCCAGCCGGAACCTGATCGCCTGCCTGAACATAAACCGCTTTGATGGTCGTTGCCGCCGGGCTATGAATCTCGTAGTTCAGCTCCGGCTCAACGCGGCCATTGGTGTCGATGCTGGCTACCAGGGGGGCGCGCATCACCTGGGCTGTATGCACCTGCAAGCGGTCCCTGGTCAGGGATCGCGCCGAGAAAAATACCAGTATAAGAAGAATCAGAGCGCCTAGCCAAAGCCAGCGCCGATCCATTTGCTTGCGTTCTTGAGTCATCGGGCAACCAGAGTCAGTATATAGGACTCAGAAACCAGCTTCAGGAAGCAGAAAAATCAATATCCATCATTTCGCTCCGCTTCACGCTGCCCGACGGAGGAGTCTGGGCAAGCCCTAGCCACTGCGGCCATACCCTCGTACAATAAACAAATGGCTGCTGAACCACGCTATACCGACGATCACGCCAAGGCTGGCTTGAACTTTGCCTTCCCCGCCATTGAGACATGGCCCAATCAGTTTCCGGGTTACGAAATTCTCATCGACGACCCGGAATTGACTTCGGTCTGCCCCAAAACCGGCTTGCCCGACTTCGGCGTCCTCACTATTCGCTACATGCCCAAGGCTCGCTGCCTGGAGCTGAAATCGCTGAAAGAATATCTGTTTTGTTATCGCAATCTGGGAATCTTTCAGGAAAATATTGTCAACCAGGTGCTGGAAGACGTGGTCAAGGCCAGTGATCCGGTCTGGGCCGTGGTGCGCGGAGAGTTTAGGCCGCGGGGCGGCATCGGCACCACCGTGGAAGCCCGCTGGCCCCGGCCAAAAGAGTAACTGGGCCACCACGGGCCGAGTGTGATATTTGTGGTGCGCTCGTTGCGCTGCGCGAGAAGGATCAACTATGGCGACAACCGTTCAGCCGCTTCGCGCTCGCATCACCCCCGCCGTTGGGACGCTGACGCTGCTGGTCGCCCTCAACCTTCTCAACTTCACGGATCGCTATATTTTGCCGGGCGCGCAACCGCTGATCCAGCGCGAGTTTCACGCTACCGATCAGCAGATGGGCGCGCTGACCACCGCGCTGTTTTTTGTTTACATGCTGGTGGCCCCGCTGACTGGCTGGCTGGCTGACCGCTTTCCGCGCAAACCGCTCATCATTTTGGGAGCGGTGCTGTGGAGCCTGGCTACGCTGGCCACCATCTGGGTTCACGACTACTGGACCCTCTACATTCGTCATGCCCTGGTGGGCGTGGGCGAGGCGACCTTTGCCTTTATGGCTCCGGCGGTGCTGGCCGACTTTTATCCTGACCGCGACCGCAACCGCATTCTCTCGATTTTTTATGTGGCCATCCCCATTGGCGCGGCGCTAGGCTACCTGGCGGGCGGGAAAATGGGCTCTGCCTGGGGCTGGCGCGCGCCTTTCTTCATCTGCGCCATTCCTGGCCTGATCATCGCCGGGCTCTACGCCGTTTGGGGCGTCGAGCCGGTGCGCGGCGCTTGCGACCACGCCAAGCCCACCGCCAATCGAACCACCTTCTGGGGACTCTTTATGAACCCCGCTTACCTGACCGCGACCTTTGGACTGGCGACGCTGACCTTTGCCATGGGCGGCATCTCTGCCTGGGTGCCGACCTTTTTGCATCGCGTGGCAGGGCTCTCGGTGGGCAACGCCGGCATGGCCGTCAGCGCCATCACCGTGGTGGACGGCATTGCTGGAACCTTGATGGGCGGCTGGATTGCCCAGCGCTGGCTGCGCACCAACCACCGCGCCCTCTATCTGCTCTCGTTCTGGAGTGTCGCCCTGACCCTGCCTTGCGGAGCGATGGTTTTTTTCGGCCCCCACGCCTGGGCGATTCCTTCGCTCTTTGCCGCCGAGTTCTTTCTCTTCCTCAATACCGGGCCGTTGAACGCCGCGGTGGTCAACTCGGTCTCCGCTCCGGTGCGCGCCACGGCCATCGGCCTGAATCTCTTCTTCATTCACTTTTTCGGCGACACCTTTTCGCCGCAAATTATCGGCGCGGTTTCGGACCGCTCGAACCTGAGCCTGGCGTTGGGCGTGACCTTGATCGCGCTGATCTTCTCGTGTGTGATTTTGTGGACCGGCGCGCGCTTCGCGCCGCGGATGGATGACACGGGCGAGATCAATCCATCGGGCTTTGGCGATTCGGGCGACTCCGATGCGAAAGCCGACCCTGGCGAGGCTGTTCCTGATCCGGCCTGCTCTTGACAAGAAAAAGCGTGAGTCAGAATATCCTGTTCGATCCCATTCATCCCGCACAAAACGCGGGATGAATGGGGGCACAGAGTCGTCAGTACAGAGTCGTCAGCATTTAGAGGCTGGATCAAGAGCGCGTGGCAGCCTACTTGGCGTAGCGCTTCTGGTGCCAGGCCCAGGCGGTGCGGAGAATATCGTCAAGCTGGGTATATTTTGGCTTCCAGCCCAGTTCGCGAATGGCTTTTTCGCTGCTGGCGACCAATACGGCCGGATCGCCGGGGCGGCGAGGGAAGTTTTCCGCGGGGATGGGATGGCCAGTGACGCGGCGGGCCGATTCAATGACCTCGCGTACGCTGAAGCCGGTGCCATTGCCCAGGTTGAAGATCAGGCGTGCACTGCGTGCGGCTTCGCTTTCCAGAGCGCTGAGAGCGAGCAGGTGCGCGTCGGCCAGGTCGGCGACGTGAATGTAGTCGCGGATGCAGGTGCCATCGGGCGTGGGATAGTCATCGCCATAGATGCGAATGGATTTGCGCCTTCCCAGGGCCACGTCGAGAATCAGCGGAATCAGGTGCGATTCGGGTTCGTGCGCCTCGCCGCGGGTAATGCCTTCAGCAGTTTCAGGGGCGCCAGCCACGTTGAAGTAGCGCAGGGCAGCCGAGCGCAGGCCGTGAATGCGGTGCATCCAGTGGAGCATCTGCTCGACCAGCAGCTTGGACTCGCCGTAGGGGTTGGTGGGTTGCAGGCGGGCATCCTCGCGGATGGGGACAACTTCTGGCTCGCCATAGACGGCCGCGGTAGAAGAGAAGACCAGACGGCGCGGTCCGCAGGCCAGCATGGCCTCGAGCAGGGAGAGGGTGGAGGCGGTGTTGTTGCGGAAAAACTCTTCCGGGTGGAGCATGGACTCGCCGGCTTCGATGAGGGCGGCGAAGTGGAGAACGCCGTCGAAGGGTTTCCCCTGATCCTTGGCGGTTGTGAAAAGGTTTTCAATTGAGGCCCGATCAGAGACCTCTCCGGCAACAAACTCCACTCCCGGAGGCAGCAAATCGCGCCGTCCGTGGCTCAAATTGTCGTAGACTATCGCCTCATGGCCCTGCGCCGCCAACAACCCGGCCACTGTGCCGCCAATGTATCCCGCACCGCCTGTTACCAATATCTTCACAGAAAAAGCTGTCCTTTCCAGAACACTTTGGTCTAACGTAAGTCTATTATAGTAGGAAGGGTCGGAAAGACAGAAAGACCCCTTTTACAGACCGCCAGACAGGCGGCGCGAGTTTTGTTTGAAGTTCCATGGGAGCTTGACGGCTTCTTAGCCAGCGCCATGGAACCAGAAGCCGAAGACCGTATCCGGGAACGCGGCGCATTGCTGTTTTTTGCTAGTATGCCTTGGACAGTTAGGATGGAGTCATAGCATGTCCTTGGTTTCCGTGGTCGGCAACGGGTATCGCGAGAGGTCGCGCAAGGCCGCGTTTGGCAGTCAACTGGCTGGTTTTGGCCGGCATATCGCACTCCCTATGAACAGAATTCCTTCTTTTCCCCCCCATCGGACATATCCATGGGTATTTTTTATCCAGCCTGACGTGGAAAGCCGTGGCCTAGCTGGCCAGTCGCATCGAGAGCGGCGAACTGGGCGGGTGTCCAGCTTTGCAGGGCGCTTTACGGGCGCGACGTTTCTTCCATTGATCCAGAGTTCGGAGGTCGATATTTTGCAGACGGAACTTTCGTCCTCCCCAGACGACGGCCTTGAGAACAGAGCGGTACGCCTCAATGGCCGCATAAGAGGAATAAAACTATGCCGGTGAAGCCATCCCCAGTGCGGATGACCCTAGGCTTGCTGCCCGAGTCCGAGGGCAAGCCCGGTTCGTTCGTTACCAGTGCTGTGATCAACGGGCTGATTTTACTCTTGCTATTCTTCATAGGAGCGAATGCCAAGCGGGTCATCGATGAGCACAAGTATGAGCAAACGCTGCTGGTGATGCCGCCGGAGGAACCGCCCGCGCCGCCCAAGGTGCGGATGCCTCCACCGCCGCCGGTCAAGGAAACGCCTCCTCCGCCAGAGGTCAAGTACGATGCTCCGCGCATTAACGTGCCCAAGCCGGAGCCCAAGCCGGAGAAGCCAATTCAGATGGAAGCCAAGATGAATCTGCCGGTGGTGAAGGCGGCCAAGCCGGCGGTTATTTTGGCGCCTCAGCCCAAGGCGGCGCTGACGGCGGCGATGCCGTCGCAGGACAGCCGCGTGAAGCCCTCTACGGCTCCGGTGCATCTGGGCAGCACCTGGGGTGTTACCCCCAATCCCAACGCCACCCGGCCGGCAACCGTTGCGGCGATCGGCAATCCCTATGGCGGCAAGAATGGGCCAGCGGTTGCGCCGCATGGCGTGGTGGGCTCAACAG
>Ga0224528_1001775_pt1 | contig 13480 bp, 7 predicted proteins | sample CBST25metaG_2_FD_179888 | JGI IMG/M metagenome (GOLD analysis project Ga0224528, IMG submission 179888) | Peat soil microbial communities from Stordalen Mire, Sweden - C.B.S.T25 | ecosystem: Environmental > Terrestrial > Soil > Wetlands > Peat | place: Sweden: Norrbotten County, Stordalen Mire...
CCACCGCCGCGCATGGCACTGCCAGAATGTCCGCCGCCGCCACCGCGATAAGAAGCGCGTCCCGGACCGCCATGGAAGTCGCCGCCGCCGTCGTTGTGGAAGCGATGTCCGCCCCAGCCGTGGCTATAGCCCCAGCCGCCCCATGGACCCATGCCCAGGAAGATGCCGTTGTAGAAGTATCCAGGTCCGTAATAGCCCATCGGTGCGCAGGAATAAGGCTCGTAGCCATAGTAGCCGTAAGGGCAGTCCGGTTGAGGACCAATATTGACATAGATCTGCGCCTGGGCCGTTGATGCCAGGGCCAGACCCACGAACAGTGTCGCGGTTGTAACCAGAGTTTTGAGTGCGCGCATATGATCCCCCTTGAGGTATCTGCGGTTCCTTGATGTGCGTGGGATGTTCTGCAGCCGTCACGAAACGCCCGGCAACAGCAGCCAACATAAGGATTCCGTGTCGGTTCTTCGATGCCCTCACAAGGTAGGGGGTGTTGTCTAGCGATCCTTACGTTTCCGATGCTAGCCTTCTGCGTCGTCCGGGTCTGAGCAATAGGGGGCACAGGAGGGTTCATTGCTGCCGGCATGGCGTGCCTCTCTTCGGTGGTGGGCAAAGCCTGCGGTGATAGCCTCTAAGGGAAATGGCAACGGAGACGCGAATTGATTTTGTCGTGATGGGCGCGGGAGTGGCTGGCCTGCGCGCGGCGGTTGAATTGGCGCGGCACGGCGAGGTCCTGGTGGTTACCAAGGAAGCCGTCGGCGAGTCGAACACGCACTATGCGCAGGGCGGCATCGCGGTGGCGATGGGCGGCGACGAGGACGTGGCGCTGCACCTGGAAGACACGGTGCAGGCCGGCGCGGGTCTGGTGCGGCGCGCCTCGGCCGCGGCGCTGGTGGCCGAAGGACCGGTGCGCGTGGCCGAGTTGATCGAGTGGGGCGCGCGCTTCGACGAGAAGGACGGCCAACTGTTGCGCACGCGCGAGGGCGCGCATTCGCTCCGTCGCATTCTGCACGCCAACGGCGATGCCACGGGGGCTGAGATTGGCCGCGCGCTCGCGGTCTTTGCGCATGTGCACAAGCGCATTCACTTTGCCGAATGGACGCGCGTGACGGCGCTGGTGGTCGTCGAGGGCCGCGTGGTGGGCGTTGACCTTGCCTCGGCCGCGCCGGAGACCGCAGGCGACGAACCGTATCGGGTGATGGCTCGTGCCGTGCTCATCGCCTCGGGCGGCGCGGGGCAGGTGTACAGCGACACGACCAATCCGGCGGTGGCCACCGGCGACGGCATTGCGCTCGCGGCGCAAGCGGGCGCGGCGCTGGCCGACATGGAGTTCTATCAGTTCCATCCGACGGCATTTTTCCGCGAAGGCGCGCCGCACTTTCTGCTCAGCGAGGCGCTGCGCGGCGAGGGCGCATGGCTGCGCAATGCGCGCGGCGAGCGATTCATGGAGGCCGTGCATCCGATGGCCGAGCTGGCTCCGCGCGACGTGGTGGCGCGGGCCATTGCGCGCGAGGCGCTCGACGCAGCGGGCCACGCGCAGCCGGTGTTTCTGGATATGCGGCATGTGACGGGCATCAATCTGAAAGAACGCTTCCCGGGCATCAGCGAGTTTCTTTCCCGCTACGGGCTGGAGTTGCAACGCGACCTGATTCCGGTGCGACCGGCGGCGCATTACCTGATGGGCGGCGTGGCCACTGACCTCGACGGACGCACCAGTCTGCGCGGACTCTATGCGGCGGGCGAGGCGGCCTGCACAGGGGTGCACGGCGCCAACCGGCTGGCTTCGAACTCGCTGCTCGAAGGCCTCGTTTTCGGCGCGCGTGCGGCCGAGGCGATGCTCGCCGATGGACTCGACTTTGTTGCGACAGAGCCGCTCGTTGTGGAAGAAGCAGCATTGATGGTGGAAGAGGAAACGCGGGTTGAAGTGCTGATCGCGCGGCTGCAAGCGGCGATGTGGGTGGGCGCGGGACTGCTGCGTTCGGCTGCGACCCTTGAGCAGGCTTCCATTGCGCTCGATGCGGTTGCGGCAGAGTACGAAACGCTGGCTGCGCAGAAAAAAACGAGCCGCCGCCTCGCCGAACTTTTTTCCTTGATCACACTCTCGCGCGTGATTCTGGCGGCCGCCGAAGCGCGTACGGAGAGCCGCGGCGCGCACTTCCGCAGCGATTTTCCCCAGCGCGACGACGCGCATTTTGCCAAGCACTCGATCATCGAACGCGGCGCGGTGCGGTTTGAAGCGTGGTAGGGCAGGGAACAAGGAACCTAGGGAACAGGGACCCAGGGACTAGGGAACAGGCTATGCAGCTTTTTGACTGATCACTGATCCCTGATCCCTGATCCCTGTTCCCTGTTTTTGGGAAACATCACCGAGGCCAGCGCGCAGACGGCGAGAATCGCGCCCATGATTGCGAGCGAGAGCACGATGGGAATCTCGATCCAGTGGGCGGCGAGCATCTTGAAGGCGACAAAACCTAAAAGCACGCCGAGGCCGTAGTGCAGAAAGTGCAGCCGGTCGAGCAGCGAGGCCAGGGCAAAGTAGAGCGAACGCAGGCCGAGCACGGCGGCGATGTTCGACGTGTAGACGACGAACGGGTTATGCGAGATGGCCAGCACGGCCGGAATCGAATCGACGGCGAACAGCAGGTCGGTGATTTCGACGGCGACGATGACCGGCAGAAGCGAATTCTTTCCCGGATGCAGGTTCCGTACCCAGCCGGGAATGGCGGCCCCGGGCGAGCCGCCGCGCAAAAGCCTGAACGCTGCGTAGAGCAAAAAGACCCCGAAGATCCAGGAAATCCAGGCGAAGCGGTCGAGCAGTTCAACGCCGGTGGCGATGCAGATGCCGCGCAGCACGATGGCTCCGCAGACGCCCCAGACCAGAGCCTTGTGCTGGCGGCGCGGTCCGATGCCGAAGCCCTCGAACAAAACCAGAAAGACAAAGAGATTATCGACGCTGAGTGAAAGCTCGACGGTGTAGCCGGCGACAAATTCAAGCGCCGGTTGGCGGCCCTGTTCGAGGGCGATCCAGGAGGCAAAGCCCGCGGCGCCGGCGACCAGAATGGCTGTCGAAATCCAGGCGAACAGGCGCGTGTGCCGCTGGCCCTGGCGGCTGCGCGTCAGCAACGTATCGAGCGCGACAAGTGCGGCGGCGATCAGGTGGAAGCCGAGCCACCACGTCCAGGAAACGCCGGCAAGGGTGCCATGCAAGGCCATGGTTCGATGCTACCGCAGTGGGCAGAAAAGCGTGCTGGGCATCGGGCCGCGCCAGGGGATTGCATTTGATATTTTTCCGACAAGCTTTTTGGCAAAATAAATCTTGGGCAGATTTTGGGAGGGAGCAGGAGCATTTATGCTCCTGAAACCACGCTGAAAGCGACTTGGCTTTAGCCTCGGGCCTTTGGTTCCCCCAAAAACGAACGGCCCGTGCCTAAAGGCAAGAGTCTCTGCTGACTTCTTCAGGGACATGAATGTCCCTGCTCCCTCCCGAGGAAAACCAAAAATCGAGGAGCAGCCTCTGTGAAATCCCAATGCGATTCCCCTGCGGGCCGCGCGGCGAGGGCATTTTTCCGCGGCCTTCGCACAATTCCATTGGAACAACTTCCGCATTTTCGCAGGATCTTCCGTCTGTTTGTCCCGGAGCGATTCATTTAGACTGAAAGCTATGCTCGATCTGGGATTTGTCAGAGGGAATCTGGAAGTTGTTGAGGCAAAGCTGCGTGCGCGTGGGGCAGACCCGGTGGCGCTGCTCGGAGATTTTCGCGCGCTCGATCAGGGCCGGCGGCAGGCCATTACGCAGTCCGAGCAACTGAAGGCGCGGCGCAATGAGCTGAGCCAGCAGGTGGGCGCGCTCAAGAAGGCGGGCCAGGACGCGACGGCGGTCATGGAAGAGACCCGTACCCTCAAGGAAAAGCTCGATGCGCTGGACAAGGCCGCGGCCGAGTTCGACGAGAAGATGCGGCTGGCCTTGTCGCGGGTTCCGAATCTGACGCGCGACGAGGTGCCGACCGGCAAGAGCGAGGCCGACAACCCGACGTTGAAGACCTGGGGCGAGAAGCGGACCTTCGATTTCGAGCCGAAGGCGCACTGGGATGTGGGCGCGGATCTGGGCATTCTCGATCTGGAGCGAGCCACCAAGCTGAGCGGCGCGCGGTTCGCGGTCTACATGGGCCAGGGCGCGCGGCTGGAGCGGGCGCTGATCAATTTCATGCTCGATCTGCATACGCAGAAGCAGGGCTACACCGAGGTGCTGCCGCCGTTCATGGTGAACTCTAAGTCAATGTTCGGCACCGGCCAGTTGCCCAAGTTTGCCGAGGATCTCTTCCGCTGCTCGGATGCCGATGCCGAGGCGGTGACGCGCGGCGAGTTCAAGGACAACGACCACTGGCTGATTCCCACCGCCGAGGTCCCGGTCACGAACCTGTATCGCGACGAAATTCTGGAAAACGCGCGGTTGCCGATCAAGCTGACGGCCTACACGCCCTGCTTCCGGGCCGAGGCCGGCGCGGCGGGCAAGGACACACGCGGCATCATCCGCCAGCACCAGTTCCAGAAGGTGGAGATGGTCAAGTTTGTGCGTCCCGAGGACTCCGAGGCCGAGCACGAAAAGCTGACCCGCGACGCCGAAGAGGTTCTGGAACTGCTTGGGCTGCCCTACCGGCGCGTGCTGCTGTGTACTGGCGACACGGGCTTCAGCGCGGCGAAGACCTTTGATCTTGAGGTGTGGCTGCCCGGACAGGGCCTGTATCGCGAGATCAGCTCCTGCTCGAACTTCGACGCCTTCCAGGCGCGGCGGGCCAACATTCGCTATCGCGCCTCCGGCCCCAAGGCGAAGCCGGAGTACATACACACGATCAACGGCAGCGGCCTGGCCGTGGGACGCACCTGGGTGGCCATTGTCGAGAACTACCAGCAGGCCGATGGCAGCGTGATTGTCCCCGAGGCGCTGCGGCCTTACCTGGGCGGTCTGGAAAGGATCGAAAAACAGAAATGAGCGTAGAGAACGAACCGAAGCGTGGACTGAAGCAGCTATTGCTTAGCTATTTTTACTGGACGTATCCGCGTGGATGCGTCCACTACGACGTGATGGTGTCGCTGATTCTGGCCTTCATCTTCATCACGCCGCACCTGTGGAGCTATGGCGACAAGCCGTCGTCGACCGCGCACGTGCAGCACCCCATGCAGGTGGTCAGCAATGGCGAGCGTGGCATGATTGTCACCGTTGCCGACGCCGACGTGCAGACCGACAAGAACGCTGCCGACGCGGTGGTGAAAAAGGCTCTGCGCAAGGCCATCGAACCGGTGACCGGCGATGCGGTTTTCGTCGAGCACTGGGAGACCGTCGCCGATGCCCAGGGCAATCTGGCCTGGAAGGTCTGGGCGCACCGGTAGGGGAAAGGCAGGGAACAGGGGAAAAACAGGGAACAGTGACTAGGGAAAAGGCAGGGACTAGGGACTTTCAGGTTCTAGCACATGTTCTTTCCTGTTCCCTGTCTTTTCCCTGATCCCTGTTTCCCAGTCCCTGATCCCTAGTTCCTAGTATCCAAGGATGTTTTTTATGCAATCAAAAATGAGTCTGGTATGGGTGGCGTTTCTGGTTTTGAGTCTGGTGCCGGCACATGCGGCCGACGACAAGGATCGCGTGCTGCGCAAGCTCGATGCGGCGGCGAAGAACTTTCACAACACCGCGGCCGAGTTTGAGTTCGACACGGTGACCACCGAGCCGGTGCCCGACAAGGACGTGCAGAAGGGCACGGTCTACTACGAGCGCAAGGGCAATGCCTTCCAGATGGGCGTGCACAATCGCGAGGAAAACGGCAGGCCCGTGCCCAAGATCTACGTGGTTTCCGGTGGCATCTTCAAACTCTACGAGCCGAAGATCGATCAGGTGACCGTCTCGAACAAGGTCAGCAAGTACGAGAGCTATCTAGTGCTCGGCTTCGGGGCCAGCGGCACCGAGCTGGAACAGAAGTGGAACATCAAGTATCTGGGAGCGGAGACGCTCGACGGCGTGAAGACCGACAAGCTGGAGATGATCGCCAAGGATCCAGAGGTGCGCAAGATCTTTCCCAAGATGACCATCTGGATCGATGCCGACCGCGGCGTCTGCCTGAAGCAGGTGATGGATCAGGGCGGCGGCGCGTACCGTGTCTCGGTCTACTTTCACATCAAGGTCAACCAGTCGCTGCCCTCCGATGCTTTCAACTTCAAAACGGATAAGAAGACGGTGTACGTAAACCGGTAAGGCAGGGACGTAGGGTACAGGGAAGAACAGGGAACAGAAACGCGGTGAGCGAAAGCTCACCGCGTTTTTTATTGCGTCTACTTTTTTCAGTGAATCTGGAAGCAGACAGCGCCATGCTTTCGCACGAACCCTATTCCCTATGTCTCTGTTTTCTGCTCCCTATTCCCTTTGCCCCTGCTTTTCCCAACGCCAGTCCGCCGAGGACGAAGAGCATGGGGAAGCACTCGATGGTGTAGCGCGTCTCGGGGGCTTCGACAGTGAGCAGCAGCGCGCAGCGCAGCAGAATGTAGCCGAGCATCGGCCGCCAGAAGAGCGGCCTGCGCCAGAGTCCTGCGAGGGCCAGTCCCAGATAGAGCAGATTGAGCGCGCCCCATCCGTAGCAGAAGCGGGTTTCGACGCGGTGGCGCGCATAGTTCCACCAGTCCATGTCGATGGGCAGGTTTTCGACGCGCGGCCTCAGCCACATGTCGGCCAGCCGTCCCCAGGGTAGACCGAGCCGCGAACGCCAGGGGTGGGCGTCGGTTCTTTCCTGCGCGAGCCGGGCGAAGCGGGCGTCGAGGGCCGGCGTCAGCACGAGCTGGTCGTTGTAGTCGTCGATGAGTGCGGCGGTTTCCGTGCGCTGGGCGGGCGAATCGAAGGCGCGGGCGGGCAGCTTGTCGATCCGGATCTGGTCGCCGGGCACGTACCAGTAGATCTCGTAGGTGGACGAAAAATCGAGGCACCAGCTCTTGATCCACGCCTCCCATCCGAGGTTCTGATCCTCGCCGGGGTCGGTGGCCAGACGCGGGGCCAGCGGCTCAAAGACGTGGAAGACGCGGGCATTGCGCGCGGTCCACAGGGCGAAAGGGGCCAGCGCCAGCAACACGCAGACCAGGGCCATGCGGGCCAGCTTTGCCGGGGCGAGCAACACGCGCGGCGGGCCGAGGACGAGCGCCGGGGCAAGTGCGATGGCCACCAGCGCACCGTCGGGCCGGAGCAGCGTGGTCAGAACCACGGCGAAGGTGAAAGTGAGCGCCGTGGGCCAGTTGGGTCGCTGGTGGAAGCGGGCGACGGCCCACAGGGCGAGGGCGATCGAGAACAGCGTGGGCGTCTCGGCCATTGGGTTGGCGGTAAAGCTGGCGGTGAACGGGCACAGCGCCGCCAGCCAGAGCGTGGCCAGGGCGGCGCGGCGGGCATAGGCGGCCGGAGCGATGCGGCGGGCAAAGTCGGCCAGCAAAAGGCAGCCGATCAGCTCCAGAAAAATCTGCAGGCAGGAGGCGGCAAGGTAGTTTTCCATGCCGAAGAGCCGGAAGCTGAGGGCGAGCAGAAACGGGGTGCCGGGCAGCCGGATCAGCGTCGGGTAGAGCTCGCCGCCGGCGCCGTTGAGCGCGTAGCGGCCATGCAGCAGCAGGTTTTTGGCAATGCCGCCGTAGATCAGCGCGTCGCCGTCGGGCGCGTAGAGCCAGCGCAGCATTTTGAGGCGCAAAAGCAGCCCGGCCGCCAGGGGCAAAGCCACGGCGAGCACGGTGCGCAGCCCGTTTGAAAACGGAAGAGTGGGAGACGATGGACGCAGGGTGCCGGCATTCATAGATTCGTACTGTATTCTAGAGCCTGTTGTGGCCTTTCCTGGGGTGTGCATTTGATCAATCCCAGGCCTTCGCATATACAAGGGTGCGATCGTCGCCCGAGGTGAAAAATTCGGCTATGCCCGAGGGACAAATCTTTTTCGATCCGGAGCGGAAGCGTTGGAAGCGCTTGCGCCGGATCTTCGACATTACGGCTGTAGTTTTCACTCTGATTTTAGCGGGTTTTATCTTCAATATCTTCCGCGGACAGAAGCTGCCCGAACTGCTGCTGCCGGTTCCAAAACATAATTATCGCGCGTTGCCCGAGAAGCAGGCCGCTTTGCGTGGTGCCAAGCCGACAAAGCCGGCGCGGCGCAAGACCGACCGCAAGGCCTCCGACATTCCCTTCAACACAGGTGAGGGCGTGCGCGCGGCCTACTACGTCGACTACGACGCGGCCAGCTATGCTTCCTTCAAAGAGCATGTGCACCAGATCGACATGCTCTTTCCCGAGTGGCTGCATGTGAATGCGCGGCGGCCGCTGCTGCTCGGCATGGACAACGACAGCCATCGCGAGTACGCGGTGGTGCAGGGCAACTCGGTGCACGATCCGGATGAGATGAACCGGGTCAGGCGCGTGATTCAGTCCGCGCACGAGGACACCGAGGTCTTTCCGCATCTGAACAACTACAACTCGGTGTCGCAGGTCTGGGACCCGGCGGTGGGCGCGCTGTTGAAGGACCCCGCGAAGCGACAGGTGCTCTGCGTGCAGATCGTGCGCTTTTTGACGGCCTTCCGCAAACCCACGCTGGCCGATCCCAAAAAATATGAGTGGACCTATCCGGGCCTGTCGCTGGACTTTGAGAGCCTGTCCGACGACGCCACACCGGCCTATCTGGAGTTCATTCACGAGCTGTATGCCGACCTGCACGCGCGCAATCTGCGCCTCTACATCAATATGCCGGTGGGTGCCAGCGACAACGAGTTCAGGCAGGTCGCGGCCAACTCCGACGGCATCATTCTGATGAATTACGACGAGCATGAGGCTTCCAGCGAGCCGGGGCCGGTAGCCAGCCAGAACTGGTTCGTGGGCAACCTGCAGCGCGTGCTCAGGTCGGTGCCGCGTGAAAAGCTGATCTGCGCGGTGGGCAACTACGGCTACGACTGGACGCTGTCGATGCCGGGCGAGCCGAAGAAGGTCAAGGGCCGCAAGCGCATCGCCGCCATCAAGCCCGAAGTGCTCAACACCGAAGATCTTTCGGTGACCGAGGCCTGGCAGCGCGCCTCCGACGCCGACTCCGATCTTGACCTGAACTATGATGCGCTGAATCCGCACTTTGAGTACGTCGACGAGGACAGCCACGAGCGGCATGTGGTCTGGTTCCTCGACAGCGTGACGCTACTCAACGAGATGCGCGCCGCGCGCCAGTTGGGGCTGCAGACCTTTGCCCTGTGGCGGCTGGGCGAGGAAGACAATTCGCTTTGGAGCATCTGGGACAAGCCCAGCAGCCCGGATGCCTTGCAGGCGCTGAACTCCGTGTTGCCGGGTCACGATGTCGACACCGAGGGCGATGGCGACATCATGCGCATCACCAGCCTGCCGAAGCCGGGCCGGCGCACGGTCACCGTCGACACCGACGAAACGGATCCGCGCAAGAAGCTGATCGTCGACGAGCACATGGACGTGTATCCGCGCACCTATACGATCCAGCAGTACGGCTATCACCCCAAGCAGATTGCGCTGTCATTCGACGACGGACCGGACCCGAGGTGGACGCCGAAGATTCTCGACATCCTCAAGCAGAAGGGCGTCAAGGCCGTCTTCATGATGATCGGCGCCGAGGCTCAGGAGAACGTGAGCTTGATGCAGCGGCTGGTGCGTGAGGGCCACGAGATCGGCAACCATACCTACACGCATCCGGACATCAGCAGCATCTCGTCGCGGCAACTCGATCTGGAAGTGAAGATCACCGAGCGGCTCTATGCGAGCAAGCTCGGATTGCAGCCGCTATATTTCCGCCCGCCCTACGACATCGACGAGGAGCCGGACACCGACGATCAGGCCGCGCCGATTGTGCAGTTGCAGCGCGCCGGCTACACCATCATCGGCAACAAGATCGACACCGACGACTGGAACGAGCACCCGCGCAAGACGCCCGAAGAGATCGTCAACTCGGTGCTTGAGCAGATCGACATCATGCAGACCAAGCCGCAGTTCCGCGGTTCGATCATTCTGATGCACGACGGAGGCGGTGACCGCTCGGTGACCGTGGCCGCGCTGCCGATGCTGATCGATGCGTTGCGCGCGCGCGGCTACCAGATCGTGCCGGTGTCGGCGTTGATGGGCAAGACCACCGCCGAGGTGATGCCCCGGTTGAGCTTCTGGCAGCGTGTGCGCGCGCTGCCCGACTCGATTGCGTTTTCGAGCGTGGCGCTGGTGGCCAAGTTCATCTTCTGGGTCTTCTTCCTGGGCGATGTTCTGATGAGCGCGCGCCTGCTGCTGGTAGGCGTTCTGGCGATCATCGACCGTCTGTGCAAGCCGCATCGCGCGGCGACACCCGGCTACACTCCGCGCGTGGCTGTGCTGATTCCCGCCTACAAGGAAGAGACGGTGATTGTGCACACGATTCGCGCGGTGCTCAACTCCGACTACAAGAATCTTCATGTGATCGTGATCGACGACGGTTCGCCGGACCGCACCGCCGAGGTGGCGCGCGAGGCCTACAAGGCCGAGATTGCCTCCGGGTTGTTGCAGGTGCTTTCGAAGCCGAACGGCGGCAAGGCCGCGGCGTTGAACTTCGCGCTTGAGCGGATTGACGAAGAGATTTATGTGGGCATCGACGCCGACACGCTGATCGCCGCCGACGCCATCTCCAAGCTGATTCCGCACTTCGAGGACGAGCGCATCGGCGCCATGGCCGGCAATGCCAAGGTGGGCAATCGCGTGAATCTTTGGACGCGCTGGCAGGCGCTCGAATACATTACCAGCCAGAACTTTGAGCGGCGCGCGCTCGATCTGCTGCACGTGGTCACTGTGGTTCCCGGCGCCATCGGGGCCTGGCGGACGAAGTCGGTCCGCGCGGCCGGAGGCTATCCGGTGAACACCGTGGCCGAGGATGCCGACCTGACCATGCACCTGCTTGAGGCTGGCTTCCGCGTGGATTACGAAGACCGTGCGCTGGCCTTTACCGAGGCGCCTATCGACATGAAGGGTCTGATGCGGCAACGCTTCCGCTGGTCCTTCGGCACGCTGCAGGCGGTCTGGAAGCATCGCGCCGCCTTCGTGTGCAACAAGGCGATGGGCCTGTTCGCTCTGCCGAACATTCTTATCTTCCAGATGTTGCTGCCGCTGGTTTCGCCCTTCATCGACCTGATGTTTGTCGCCGGCGTGGTGAACTACTTCGTCGACCGGCACTATCATCCGGAAGCGGCCTCGGCGGCGAGCCTTGAAAAGCTGGTGGCCTACTTCCTGGCCTTCCTGGTGATCGACTTCGTTACCTCGTCGGTGGCCTTCTCGCTTGAGCGGCGTCACCCGGCGAACAAGGGCGATGGCTGGCTGCTCTTCCACATCTGGCTGCAGCGCTTCGCCTACCGGCAGGTCTTCTCCATCGTGCTCCTCAAGACGTTGAAGCGGGCCATCGATGGCAAGTCGTTCAGTTGGGATAAGATTCAGCGCACCGCCAAGATGAGCAAGGCGACCGAGGCGTTGACGGAGAAGCAGGGAACGAGGGAATAGGGAACAGCTTTTACATTTTCGCCTGTTCCCTGTTCCCTGTTCCCTGCGAACTATGAACTGTGAACTACGAACTGCAAGATGGGAGCGGACATTGTCCGCTCCCATCTTGCGTTTAGAGCAGCCCGAGTTCTCGCAGAAGAAACGAGTAGTCGAGCGCGATCTCTTTCAGGTAGTCGTAGCGGCCGCTGGCGCCGCCGTGGCCGGCCTGCATGTTGGTCACCAGCAGCAGCGGCTGTGCGTCGGTCTTGAGCGTGCGCAGCTTCGCCACATATTTCGCTGGCTCCCAGTACATTACCTGACTGTCGTTGAGCGAGGTCTTCACCAGCATCGACGGATACGCGCCCGCCTTCAAATTGTCATAGGGCGAGTAGCTCAGCATGTAGCTGAAGTACGGCTCCTCGTTCGGATTGCCCCACTCCTCGTACTCGGGCACGGTCAGCGGTAGCGTCGCGTCGAGCATGGTGTTCATCACATCGACGAAGGGCACGTGCGAGAGCACTGCGCGAAAGATCTCCGGCTTCAGATTGGTGACCGCGCCCATCAGCAGGCCACCGGCCGAGCCGCCCTCGATGGCCACGCGCTTGGCGTCGCCATAGCCCGCGCACGTCAGGTGTTTGGTGCAGGTGACAAAGTCGGTGAAGGTGTTGCGCTTGGTGAGCATCTTGCCCGCGTCATGCCATGTCTCGCCTAGGTCGCCGCCGCCGCGAATATGCGCGTAGGCCATCACCACGCCTCGGTCGAGCAGGCTCAGCCGGTTCGAGCCGAAGTTTACCGGCAGCGAGTAGCCATAGGATCCGTAGCCGTAGACGTAGAGCGGATTCTTTCCTTTTTCAAACTTATCCTTGCGATAGACGAGCGAGATCGGCACGCGCGTGCCGTCGGCCGCCGTCGCATGCACGCGTTCGCTCGCGTAGAGCGTCCGGTCGAATCCACCCGGAATCTCCGTCTGCTTCAACAACGTCGAAGAGCGCGAGGAAAGATCGTACTCGTAGACCGAACTCGGCGTGACCAGCGACTGATAGCCGTAGCGGAATTTGTCCGCGTCGAAGATGTGGTTGATGTGCGGAAAGGCGCTGTAGGTCGGCTCGGGGAATTTGATTTCTTCCTCTGACGTTGCTGCGGGACCCTCCGAAGAAAAGCGCCAGATGTGCAGTCGCGGCAGTCCGTCCTCGCGCTCGCTGGCGACGAAGAAATCGCGGAAGAGATCGACGTCCTCAAGCACCACATCGGCGCGGTGCGGAATCAGTTCCTGCCAGTGCGCGCGGTCGGGCGTGGCCACCGGCGCCGTGACCAGACGGAAGTTGCGCCCGCGATCGTTGGCGCGGATGAACCAGAGTCCGTTGCGATGGTCGATCGAATATTCTTCGTCGTCCTGGCGTGTGGCAATGATCTCGAATGCGCCGGTCGGGTTGCCGGCCGCGAGCACGCGCGATTCGCTGGTGATGTGGCTGGCGGCTTCAAGCACCAGATAGGCCCCGTCGCGCGTGCGGCCCACATCGATGTTGAAGCGCTCGTCGGTCTCTTCATAAACCAATACAGCTTCAGAAGTCTGCCGCACGCAGTGCCGCCGGTAGAGTTGGTATTGCCGCTTCTGCACCTCGTCCTCGACGGTGTAGAAGAGCGTCTGGTTGTCGGCGGCCCAACTGATGGAGCCGACGCGCGCGGTGAGATTCGCACGTGTCTCACCGGTGCGCAGATTCTTGACGTGCAGCGTGTACTGGCGGAAGCCGTTGGTGTCGGTGGTGTAGGCCAACATTTGTCCGTCGTCGGAAACATCCATGTCGCCGATGGCGAAGAAGGCCTCACCCACGGCGAGTTGGTTGCTGTCGAGGATGATCTCTTCGGCTGCGTCGGCGGCGGGACCGTCGGCCGTGCCCGGCTTGCGGCAGGAGATCGGATACTGTTTGCCTTCTTCGGTGCGCGCGTAATACCAGTACGCGCCCTCGCGATAAGGAACCGAAACGT
>Ga0224528_1001777_pt1 | contig 13479 bp, 8 predicted proteins | sample CBST25metaG_2_FD_179888 | JGI IMG/M metagenome (GOLD analysis project Ga0224528, IMG submission 179888) | Peat soil microbial communities from Stordalen Mire, Sweden - C.B.S.T25 | ecosystem: Environmental > Terrestrial > Soil > Wetlands > Peat | place: Sweden: Norrbotten County, Stordalen Mire...
TCTTGCTTGAACTCAAGTGTGTAACGCCCACGTGTTGCCCTCGTCATCTTCGCTACCCTTTCGCATTAGAACAGCTGGCTAAGGGATACGTTTCGCGGGGGCAAGGTCAGTGTTCGACCTTGTCTTGAACGTTTGGAGGCGCAAAGGGACCGCAAGAAACCGTAAAATACACTATGCTGACCCGAGCCGTGACTGCAAACCCTGACCAATTCGTTTCGCTGGACGCGCGACTGCCCGACAGTGCGGGCCCAAAGCCTCTTTTCGGCCTGGACCGCGAAGCCTTGGCGGCGCGCATGGCAGAGGCGGGAGAGCCGGCATGGCGTGGACGTCAGTTGGCTGAGGCTCTTTATCGTCAACGGCTTGCCGAGATCGAGCAGATCACCACGCTGCCCAAGACGCTGCGCCAGCGGTTGGGGGCCGAAGGCTGGGAGGTTGGCAGGCCGAAAATTGTCCAGGTCTTCCAGTCGGTGGATGGAACGGAGCGCTACCTGATCCAGGGGCGAGACGGGGAGGGGCAGACCGTCGAGGCCGTCTGGATGCCGGAAGGTGACGGTGGGGAAAGCGGCGACGGGAGCGAACCGGATCGGGCTTCGATTCAAGCCGATGGACCCGGCGAGGAGGGGGCGAGCAGAAGCTGGGACCGCGCCACCATCTGCGTTTCCAGCCAGGTGGGTTGTGCCGTCAATTGCCAGTTCTGCCTCACGGCCAGGCTCGGCCTGCAGCGCAATCTGACAGCAGGGGAGATCGCCGGTCAGGTGGTGGCGGTGCTCGACCGTCACTCGGTGGAGGTGGGAAGGGACCGCGTCAATCTGGTTTTCATGGGGATGGGCGAGCCGTTCTTGAACTACGACAGCTTCATGGGCGCGGTGAAGTTGCTGGTGGAGGAGACCGGCCTGAGTCCGCAGCGGATGACCGTCTCCACCTCGGGCATCGTTCCGGGCATCGAGCGTTTTGCCCAGGAGCCGGACAACCTGCGGCCCAAACTGGCGGTCAGTCTGAACGCTCCCAACGACAAGATCCGCGGCGAGATCATGCCCATCAATGGCAAATGGCCCATTGAGGCGGTGCTGGATGCGGTGCGGCAGGTGCAGTTGCGTCCCCGCGAGCGGATCACTTTCGAGTATGTCCTGCTGGGCGGCGTGACCGACCAGCTGCAGCACGCTCGGGAGGTCGCCCGTTTGGTGCGCCGCTCGGGTTTGCCTGCCAAGGTGAACCTGATTGCCTGGAACCCAGGGCCCGGCATCGCCTACAACATGCCGGCACCGGGCGCAGTGGAGGGCTTCCGCGCTACCCTGGCCGCTGAGGGGATCCCGGTCTACCTGCGCCGAGCCCGTGGGCGGGACATTTATGCCGCATGTGGGCAGTTGAAGCGCACCGTTGAAGGGTGAGAATCCGGCCTGGGCCTGAAATGAACAGTTTCCATCTTTCGGCTTTTCTCCTGCCGCAAGGGGAGGTGAACCGCTTCAGCACCGGTGGGCAACGGCGGCTTGCCCCAGTTCCAGCAGGACTGCGGTGACGCGGTCCGAGGCGTGGCGCACCACGGACTCTTCACTGGAGAAGTCGCCGGTAATCACGTGTACGCCGAGCGCCTCGATGCGTTCGATGTCGGCTTCGATGGGCGAGGCGAGTTCGGCCTCGTAACGGGCCAGCGTGTCGGGAGAAAAGGGGGCCGTGTTTACCAGTGCGTAATCGAAGATCGGCGCGTGGGTGTGGTCGTAGATGCGCTCGATGTGCTGGGAGGCGGTGAGGCCCAGGCTTTCGTTGGCCTCGGTCATCAGGTTGCTGATGTAGACGCGCACGCCTCGGGCGTGGACCAGGGCCTCGGAGATGTCATGGACCAGCAGGTTGGTGATCAGGGACGTATAGAGCGAACCGGGGCCCACGCTGATCAGATCGGCGCGCTCGATGGCCTCCAGTGTCTCAGGCAGGGCTCTGGCGTTGGACGGGTCCAGCATCAGTTCCGCAATGCGCAGGGAACTGGCGCTGATGTTGGTTTCGCCGCGCACCAACGAACCATCGACCATGCGCGCCACCAGGGTTGCATTGGCGGTGGTCACGGGGTAGATGCGTCCCCTGGTGGCGAGGATCTTCGAGGCCAGTTGGATGGCGTGGCCAAAGTCGCCGGTGATTTCGGTGAGCGCCGCGACAAAGAGGTTCCCGAAGCTGTGTCCTTCCAGGGAATCGCCGGCACGGAAGCGATGGGCAAAGAGCTGGGCCAGTAGATCCTCTTCCTCGCTGAGCGCCACCATGCAATTGCGCAGGTCGCCGGGAGGAAGCATCTTGAAGCCTTTGCGCAGGCGTCCCGAGGAACCGCCATCGTCGGTTACGGTGACGACCGCGGCCAGATCGGAGATGAGGCCTGGCTCGCAACCCAACTGTCCTATCGCAGCAACATGACGGCGCAACCCGCGTAGCAAAGTGGAGAGGCCGGTACCGCCGCCAATCGCCACAACTCGCATGGAGGGGGAAGAGACCGGCTGCCCAGGGACGGCGGACTGTTGCTGGCAAGGTGCGGAGATCGTAGGCGAGAGGGTCATGGATGAGGTAGAGTGCGAACCCTACGGAACCTCAGGATACAACAGCTCAGTAAACCGGGGGTCGTCGGCCATGCTCTGAAAGTCGCTGTCAGAGCGCGCCTGCAGCCGGTTTTTGGGGTTCAGTTCGATGGCCCGTGCCAGGTTCCCCAGGCAGTCCTGGGTACGTCCTGCAATGCTGTCGAGGAGGGCAAGGCCGTAGTAGGCGTAGTCCGCTTCAGGATGGCCTGCGAGGATGCTGTCCAGTTGCTCCCGCGCCTCTTCATAGTAGCCGGTGTTGATCTGCGAGACGGCGTAATCGTAATGCTCCTCGGGAGTCTGAAAAACCAGGCTGTGCGCTTCCAATTGGCGTTCGCAGGTGGTCAGGTACATCTGGCAGCGCTCCCGGTATTCGGCAGGAGCCGTGGGCAGCAGATTCACCAAAGCGGTACGAGCCTTTTCGAACCGTCCTTGCTGCAGAAGTTGTACGGCGGTCTGGTAGTGCTGGAAAAACGGACCCGCGCCGGGGCCGGGATGGCCGCCGGGCTTGGTCGCCGGGGGGGATGTTTTTTTGCGGCTGGGCGCCGCTGAACTGGCCTCTTGCGTCATGATTTTGCCCGGAGCCGACACTCCTGAGGGTACGGTTGCGCCGGGTTACAGCCGACAGGAACCCATCGCCAGGATTTGTGCTGCTCAGGCACTCTTTATACGCAGAACCTCGCGCCGCGTCAATGGGGCAGCTCTCAGCCCCGAGAGTCAGACGGCGGGCAGGCTGCCCGGATTGCGGTAGATGGACGGGTTGAGAGCCGGGTCGTTGTACATCTTCAGTTGGCGATAAAGCCTGAAGCGGCGCGTCCCCGCGAGGGTCTGCTGCCACAAAGCGTCCAGGCAATTCGCCAGGTCAAGGCGTTGTTCGACGAGGATGGCGAGCCGCTCCCGGTTGCGCTCGATGTGGCCGGCCGGAGCATCGGCGCGGTTAGATTCTTCGCGGGTGTGGTAGATCTTCAGCGACAGGATGGAGAGCCGGTCGATGATCAGGCCAGGGGACTCGGAGTTCAGGTCGGCAGCCGGATTTGGCAGGCCGCGGTCGTTGAGCCAGGCAAGCAGCCTGCGGTCCAGTACCTCGGCCAGGTCGTTGCGGCGCTGGTTGGTGTGGTCCACGCGGCGCTTCACCGCGGCCACTTCGGCGTCGGTCGCGCCGGGAGCCCGCGCCTCGTCTTCGATGTGCCAGAGTTCGCAGTTGGCCTGATGCTGGCGGGCGACCAGGGGCAGCCAGCCGGGATCGGGAAGTAAAAGTGGCAATGCATCCGGGTCGCTGCCGGGAGCTTCCCGGTGCCAGGCGCGCGTTTCAGAGTCGTGAAGGTGGACGATTGCGTTTGCCAAAAGCATGTTGAATAATCCTTGCAGCGTGTGAAGGCCCCGGCCGCAGCGTCTATGGTAGAACCTTCCTCACCTGGGCACCAAACCCGGTGCTTTGGTCCGCACTTGGGAAGGGAAGTGACGCTGCCGTGGCAGGAAATGGTTGACGAACGTGAAGTGCCTTGTCGAGCCGCGCAGTTGGAAAGATGCCGATGGCCAGGCGGCCATGCGGGAGTTCCTGCTTTCGCCCCCGCCGCGTCGCGCTGCGATTCGGAGTTTGATGGCGGAAGTTCTGTCGCCGGATCCATTTTCCCGCCGCTGTGCCGCGGATCTGGCCCGTCGCGTGAGCGCCCGTGAGCCGGGTATTTTGCGCAAGTTTGCCGGCGTCCTGACTGCCCTTTTGGCGGAGATTCCCCCAGAGGAGTGGCAGACGCGCGGCTACCTGGCCATGGCCGCGGCGCTGAACGCATCGACCCATGCCGAGCGCATGAATCTTGCCGTTCTGGTGCGGTCTCTGATCGAAGATGAGCGCATCGCCGTACGCGCTATGGCGCTGGAGGCTTTTGCGATCCTGGGCGCTGCCGAACCGGAGCTGCGGGACGAAGCCACGGTCCTGGTGGAAGGCTACCGCCGCGATCCAACCCCGGCCATGCGATGTCGCGCCAAGCGCATGTCGCTCACGTTACTTGCTCCCCTCGACCGGACGCAGCGTCACAATCCGGCAGGCTTGCGGCATTAGAATGGTCTGGGAGTGAGCATGGAGAAGAAATGGCAGTACCCGCACCGGCGCTGGAATCCGCTGCGGCAATCGTGGGTGTTGGTGTCGCCTCATCGGACGCAGCGCCCCTGGCAAGGTGAGGTGGGCCAGAAGGCCGCGCCCTCCGGCAAGACTTTCGATCCGCAGTGCTACCTGTGCCCCGGCAACCAGCGGGCAGGTGGAGCGGTGAACCCGGCGTATGAAGGTGTGTTCTCTTTTGTAAACGATTACGCGGCCCTGCTGCCGGAGACTGCGAAGGCGACCGATGCGCCGGTCTCTCCGCTGCTGAAGGCGGAAGCGACCCGTGGGCTCTGCAAGGTGCTCTGCTTCCATCCCGACCACAGCCTTACACTGGCCAGGATGACCCACGAGGAGACGCGCCGGGTGGTGGAGGCCTGGGCGCAGGAGTTCCAGGAGATCGGCGCCCTGGACTGGATCCAGTACGTGCAGATCTTTGAAAATCGCGGAGCCATGATGGGCGCCAGCAACCCCCATCCCCACTGCCAGATCTGGTCCACGGACTTTGTGCCCGACGAACCTGCGGCCGAGACAGAGGCCCAGCGCAGCCACCTTGCCAGTACCGGCCACTGCCTGCTTTGCGACTACCTGGCGGCCGAGCGGACTGCCCAGGAGCGGGTGGTCTTTGAGAACGAACACTTCACGGCGATTGTTCCCTGGTGGGCAACCTGGCCCTTTGAGGTGCTGCTGCTTTCACGCCGTCATTTGGGCGCGCTGCCGGAACTGAACGCGGCGGAGCGGGACGGGTTGGCCGACGCCCTCAAGCGCGTGACCACCCGCTTCGACAACCTCTTCGAGACCAGCTTTCCTTACACGATGGGCTACCATCAGACGCCAACCGACGGCGCGCAGTACCCGGAGTGGCACTTCCACGCCCACTTCTATCCGCCGCTGCTGCGTTCTGCAACGGTTCGCAAGTTCATGGTGGGCTTTGAGATGCTGGGAATGCCGCAGCGAGACATTACGCCCGAGGACGCGGCACAGAGGCTGCGGGATTGCTCCGAAGAGCATTTCTGGCCGAGAGCCTGAGATCCGTGTCGAAAGGGGGCTGGGTCGTTGCCCAGCCCGCCTTTTGACATTTCGAACGGCGCCTCAGCCCTTTTCGACTAAATGACGCTTTGCGCCTTCACTTTTGTTGATGTGCGGCGGATGTTGCGGTTGCGGGAGCGGTTTCTGAATAGCTCCCGATGTGCGTCGAATCCCCAGGATAAAGGGCGTAAACCTGCTGGGCGCCACTGCCCGGCAGAGTGACGTTCGTGGCTTTTGCCTGGGATGTTTGCTCGACGTACGAAAACCACTCATGAACGGCGGATCCTCCCGTTCCCCACGAATAACTAGGGTCGCCGGCCAAAAGAAAATCAGGAATTCCATCGCCGTTGAAATCCCCGGCCACAAGACCTCCCAGGTATGGGAGGCCAGTAACCGAAACAAAGGGTCCTGCCGCAAAACTCCCGTCGCCCCTACCCAGCAGAATGCCGAATTGGCCACTCTCCGGATTTGCCAGAAGCAGGTCGGGGATCCCGTCGCCATTGAAATCGGCTGCTGCTGCGGGGGCGGACCACGTCTCTCCATACGGGGGCGAAGGCAACGACCAGCGTGCAAATGATGTACCACTGCCGTTCCCCAACTGCATTTGTATATCTGTGAAGCAGCCGTTAACCAGAATGTCCGGTATCCCGTCGCCATTGAAGTCCGCTTCGACCAAATCAGGCCCGGTGGAATCGCACATGGGCAGGACGCTGGTTACAAACGTCCCATCTCCTTTGCTTAACAGCATACTGAGGCTGAAGACAAATCCGTTGTCAACCGAGGTGGCGACATCCGGGATACCATCCCCGTTGAAGTCGGCCACGACTGCATTGCCGTCGGACTGCCGCGATCCCAGATCCACGGATGGTGCGGCGCGAAACCCTCCTTTGCCATCGCCGAGCAGGACCGTCCCAGTGGCGTTCGAATCGTAGTTGGCTTGGTACCCGCTTGTTGTTATCAGGTCAGGAGTGCCGTCCCCATTGAAATCGCCCGTAGCGATCGCCGTAGGGACGTCGGGTCCGACGTTCAATGTAGATTGCCGACTGAAGGTCCCATCGCCCCGGCCCAGGAAAATTGCGACAGATGGTTGTTGTCCGCCTTGCACCACGGCGAGGTCCGGAATTCCGTCGCTGTTAAAGTCCGCTATGGCGACCGGCCCGCCAGAGCCGGGGATACTGTCGGTAGGCTTCTGAGTGAAAGTACCGTCAGGGTTTCCCTGCAGAATCAACAACGGGCCTGATGGCCCCGATGCGAGCACGTCGAGAATGCCATCGCCGTTGAAATCGGCTACCCCCGACGGATAAAACACCCCCGCGTCTTTACCCAGCAAAACTGGCCGCGTAACCCCCATAAACGTGTTCGAGAGCTTCAGAGGCGCTGTTGCGAATACGTAGTTCGAGTCTGTCGCATCGATGAAAGATGCATCGCCGCTTGCAGCCAGAGGCCCGTAGGCCGTCACCGTTGCCGAGTAAGTAGGTGGATCGGCCGAAATGGTAGTGCTGGTGTGGAACTTCCCCGTGACCGTCAGATCTTGCCAATCGGATCCGCAGCCCTCGTGAGTATTGGTGCCCTGATAAACCGCTTGAAAACCGAGTGATCCCAGTGGAGGCCTGAACTTCATCGTGGCAACACCGGCGGAGGTAAGTTGAGCCTGACCCAGGATCGTCTTGCCCGCATGGGCGGAGGTAGTGCCATAAAAGATCACGAGTCCATTGGGCAGAGGCTTTCCCGCATCGAGTACTTTGGCTGAGAGCGTGACAACGGTTCCCTGCGCTACTTGAGGCGAGGGCGAGACGCTCAGTTGAATGGTCGAAATTGGCCGCAACCTGCCGAGGGTCGTTAAGTGCACGGGAACAGAGACGCTCGGATTGAAATCATCGTCCCCACTGTAGTAAGCGACAAGGCTGATATTGTTGCCGATCGGCAGGGCCGAGGTGGTAAAGACGGCTCTTCCATCGGAGATCGGAACCGCGCCCAACACATTCACGCCATTTGCGAATGTGATTGTGCCGGTCGCTCTTTTTTTGCCCACTGTGGATGGAGTGACGGTGGCCACCAGCCGCATCGCCTGGCCGGGAGCGATCGGGGTAGGCGACGCCTCAAGATTGACGGCAGTCGCGACCTTGGGGCCTCGCATCAGTAAAGAACCGGATGCGCTGGCGGTGTGCATCGAGTCGCCTTCAAAACTTGCGAAGACACTATGGTATCCGGGAGGCCCAGTGAGTGTGACCCCGCTGGCGGTCGCAGTGTATTTCTCTCCGGCAAGTAGAACTGCAGTCGGACTCCCAACCAGATCGGACAACCCATCGTTGTTGAAGTCTCCGATGGACGATGTCTGTGTGCAGGACACATCGGGCCATGTAAATGTGCCGTCACCATTGCCGAGGAGGACGCCTGAATAGGTAGGGTAGCGAGGGGGGGGGAAGGTGGCGATGTCCATCTTGCCGTCTCCGTTGAAATCGCCCAGACCGCTGAGAAAGCCGCTGCCGACCGAGGTTTGGTAAGCGAATGTCCCGTCTCCATTCCCGAGTGCGAGTACAACTCCCGCAGGTAGCCTGAAGGAGTGACTACTCACGAAATTTTCACCCACCACAAGATCAGGCTTGCCGTCGCTGTTAAAGTCCGCCACTGCCGTCGATACACAAGACGGATAGCAGTTGATCGAGGTAGGGGTCGCAGTGAAGGAACCATCGGAAGCTCCGAGATAGACGACCACGGTGGTGCTGGAAACGCTATCGAGGTACACGAAGTCGGCGAAGCCATCGCCATTGAGATCCGCAATCTGTATCGCGGACACGGCCGCCGGAAACGATGGAGAGGTGGAATGCGAGAACCCGGCCGTACCGTTCCCGAGCCAGATCCCCGTTCCGGAAGTTGAGCTGACAATCAGGTCGGCGTTGCCGTCGCCATCGAAATCTCCAACGGAGATGTGGTCGGGATTCTGCCCAATGGAAATTGACGCGGGCGCCGAAAAACTCCCATCTCCAACCCCAAGACGGATATCTATGTTTGTGCCATCTGCAAATGCAAAATCGGGTATGTCGTCGTTGTTGAAATCTCCGACCACAATCGCACCCGGAGAAAATCCAAGAGGCATCTTAGTGCTGGGGCCGGTGACAAAGGTTCCATCGCCATTGCCGAACAGAACGACCCAACTGCTCGTACTGCTGTCATAAGTAAGCTGATCGAGCTTCCCATCGCGGTTGAAGTCGGCGACAGGGCCAGCGAGGAAAGTACCCAACCCGGATAACCCGGCTAAGGAATTGAGGACGAAGGCGGGCGAGCCCACGGGTGAAGTCGCAAGCGGAAGTCGGTGATTAGTGGTGTCTGTAAAGGTGAGCGTTCCCTCCGGGGCAGATTGCCCCAAGGTGGTCACAGCGCCCTTCAGCGCGAAGGTGTTCATGGTCTCATCGTAGCCAAGGAAGGCGGTCGTGGTGGTGTATTTTCCGCTGGCACTCACTTTCTCCGTCGGCGAGGAACTGGAAGCGTAGGACTTGGTGCCCTGGAATTGGGCGCGAATCTGATGCGGCCCCATTGGGAGAATCAAATTGAGCGAAGCCGTTCCATTCGCCGTCAATTGTGCTTGACCGAGAATGTTGAGGTCTTCGCAGTACGCGGCCGCAGCGTTGCAAAACAATACCAGGCCCGGCGAAACGGACTGCCCTGAAGATGTGACAGAAGCCGTTAGAGTCACAAGGGTTCCCAGAGCGACTGGACTCGACGGTGAGATTGTCAATTCGGTGGAGGTGGGTGAAGGCGTTACTGCAACAGCCTGCGCGGCGTTTGAAAACCCGACCGCGAGTGCGAGGCCAAGAAAGACAAAGGAGAAGCATGATTGTCTTTTCAAGGGGGGACCTCTCGAATAGGCCTAAAATGTACCTCAAAAGTGTGCGGCAATTCATTAAAATTATCCGCACAACCGCGCTACTGCGCAGACCGGCCATCTTGGACGATCAACTTCGCTCCCGATGAACCAAGATATTGAATGAAGAATTGTACAAACAGAATCAGTAAGTTAGCCAGCACTTCGCGGAAGCGGGATTGCTCCGAAGAGCATTTCTGGCCGAGAGTCTGAGATCCGTGTCGAAAGGGGGCTGGGTCGTTGCCCGGCCCAGCCCGCCTTTTGAGTTTTCGAGCGGCGCCTCAGCCCTTTTCGACTAAGTGACGCTTTGCGCCTTCACTGCGATTGATGTGCGGCAGATGTTGCGGTTGCAGGAGCGGTTTCTGAATAGCTACCGATGTGCGTCGTATCGCCAGGGTAGCGGGCATACACCTGCTGGGTGCCACTGCCCGGCAGGGTAACGTCTGTAACTTTTGCCTGGGATGTTTGCTCGACGTACGAAGACCACTCGGTCATGGTGTTCCTCCCGCCGATCGCCGCAAGGATGTCTGGCATTCCGTTGCCGTTGAAATCTCCGATCGCCACTCCGCCGGTAAGGTATCCTCCTCCTGAGATATGCTCAATGAGTCCTGTCGCAAAGCTTCCGTTGCCTTTGCCGAGCAGGATACTTACCTGGTTGTAATAGCCTGCCAGAACCAGGTCGGGTATCCCATCGGCATTTAGATCGGTTGTCACAGCGGAGTAGGTTGCGGCAGGCACAGAAGACGATGTCAATGTCCAGGGCGTGAATGTCCCATTGCCGTTCCCCAAGAGCATCTGTATATCGCCGGGGGAACTGAAGTAGCTGTTGGACCCTGTCAGGAGTATGTCCGGAATCCCATCTCCGTTGAAATCTGCTTCGGCCACTGTGTCGGGAGTGCCAGTCAACGACACGGGTAGGCGTTTGGCGACAAACGTCCCATCTCCATTGCCCAACAGAACGGTAACGCTGTTTGAAGAACTTTGGACGGCAGTAACAACATCCGGAATGCCGTCCCCGTTGAAATCGGCTACCACCGCTGCGCCCGTAGGCGCCGCTCCCAGGCGGGGTGATGCAGCAGCGTAAAATGTTCCGTCGCCGTTGCCAAGCAGAACCGTTGCGGAGCCGTCGTTATTTGTCGTCACCAGATCCGGGATACCATCTCCGTTGAAATCGCCCGTAACCACCGATAACTGGCCAATTCCAAGGGTCGGCATGGGTTGGTTGATGAAGGTTCCATCGCCTCTGCCCAGGAAAACTGCGACTGGTCCTCGTGAATACGATGTCAACGCCACGAGATCTGGAATGCCGTCCATGTTAAAGTCCGCAACTGCGATCGAGCTGCTGGTGCCGTTGAGATTGGCAGTGAACCCCTGAGTAAAAGTACCGTCGGGACTTCCGAGCAAAATCAACAACTCTTTTGACTGCGTAATGGTGGCTGCGTCGAGGATGCCATCGCCGTTGAAATCAGCCACCGCCACCGCCAACTGGCCCGCGCCGACATTCGGTAAAGTGGGCCGCGAAAGCCCCAATTGCGTGTTTGAGAGGCTCAGAGGCGCAGTCGCGAAGACGAGATTCGAGTCTGTCGCATCGATGAAAGAGACATCGCCACTCGCAGCCAGAGGTCCGTAGGCCGTCACCGTTGCGGAGTAGGTGAGTGGGTCGACGGAAATGGCAGTGCTTGTGTGGTATCTTCCCTTTACCGTCAGGTTCTGCAAGGTCGATTCGCAGCCCGCATGAACATTCGTGCCCTGATAAATCGCTTGAATCCCAAGCGATCCAAGTGGAGGCCTGAACTTGATCGTGGCCACGCCCGCGGGGGTAAGTTGGGCCTGACCCAGGATCGTCTTGCCCGCATGAGCGGACGTAGTGCCATAAAAGATCACAAGTCCAATGGGTAGAGGCTTTCCCGCATCGAGCACTTTGGCTGAAAGCGTGACAACATCTCCCTGTGCGACTTGCTGCGAAGGTGAGACGCTCAGTCCAATGGTCGAAATCGGTCGCAAAGTACCGCGGGTTGTCAATTGTACGGGGAGAGATACGCTCGAATCGAATCGGGTGTCCCCGCTATAGTACGCGGTGAGGCTGATATTGCTCCCGATAGGGAGGGTCGAAGTGTAATAGACCGTTCTTCCATCGGCGATCTGATGAATCATCAGCACCTTCGGTCCGTCTGAGAATGTAATAGTGCCGGTCGCTTTGTCGTTGCCCACAACGGACGGAGTGACCGTGGCTACCAAACGCATCTTCTGGCCGGGAGCGAGAGGGGTAGGTGATGCGTCAAGGGTGACCGCAGTTGCAAGCTTCGGTCCTTGGAGTCCAACTTGGCTGGACACGCTGGCGGCGTGGGCCGCGTCTCCCTCATAGTTCGCAAATACGTTATGGATTCCAGGGCTTCCATCCACAGTCACCCCGCTCGCGACAACGGAGGCTTGCCATTTAGCAAGTCCAACTACCGTCGGATCGCTGACGGTAAGATCGGTAATGCCGTCCCCGTTGAAATCTCCAACAGAGAATATGGCGTAAGTCGTTGGCAGAAATGGAATAAATGGATAATCCCATGTGAATGTACCATCTCCATTGCCAAAAAAGAAGATTGCGTATCCCCACCCGTCGTTCATGAGGATATCGAGCTTGCCGTCCCCGTTTAAGTCGCCCAGAAGAAAAGAGGGGCCATCGCATTGACCGACTACGGTGAGAGGACCAAAGGTGCCGTCTCCATTGCCAGGCAGCAGACTCACGTTGCCCGGTCCCCCAGAGTCATATTCGCCGCTGTCACCGACAACAACATCGGGTTTACCGTCGCCATTGAAGTCCGCCACCACCGTGGTGGCACATCCTCCGTAGCAGTCGATGGCGAGGGGATGAGGGCCATCGAAGTTACCATCGCCTAGTCCCAAATACACGTTAAACGAATACAGCAAGTCGGCTATACCGTCTCCGTTCAAATCCGCGACACTGATACCAGTGCCGGCTCCCGGCAGCATTGGCTGGGCAGAAAGCGTGAAGCCACCCTTGCCATCCCCAAACCAGATCCCCGTTCCCGAATCTGAACTTATAACGAGGTCGGCGTTGCCATCATTGTTGATGTCGCCGACTGAAATGTAATAGGGATTCTGACCAACCGAGAGTGACGTCCCCGCTGAGAAAGTCCCATCTCCGTTGCCGAGAAAGACCGACACGGTGCCGTCTGCGAGGCACCCTACCACGAAGTCGAGTATGTCGTCGTTGTTGAAATCTCCGATCGCAATCACATCCGGATACGAGCCAACAGGAATGCTGGGTCCTTCGACAAATGTCCCGTCGCCATTGCCGAGTAGAACGAATACCTTGCTGTTGTAATACTCAGAAACAATCTGGTCGAGCTTGCCATCGCGGTTGAAGTCGCCCACAGCGCCGGGGAAGGGGTTTGTGTCCGAATCGGTGGACGTGGTTAAGGGGGTAAACACCAAAGCGGGCGAGCCCACAGACACAGTCGCGAGCGGAAGTTTGTGATTGGCGCCGTCTTTGAATGCGATCGCGCCTGTCAGGGAAGGTGCCCCAAATCCGGTCACGGTACCCGTCAGCGCGTAGCTTCCCAAGCTTTGAACGGAGCTTATCTCGGTCGTGGTTGGATTCTGTCCACTGACAATCAGTTTCTCCGTCGGCGAGGAACTGGCAGCGTAGGACTTGGTGCCATGGAATTGGGCGCGAATCTGATGCGGCCCAACTGGGAGAATCAAATTGAGCGAAGCCGTTCCATTCGCCGTCAATTGTGCTTGACCAAGTATGTTGAGGTCTCCGCAGTATGCGGCCGCAGCGTTACAAAACAGCACTAGGCCCGGCGAAACGGACTGCCCTGAAGATGTGACAGAAGCCGTTAGAGTCACAAGGGTTCCCAGAGCGACTGGACTCGACGGTGAGATTGTCAATTCGGTGGAGGTGGGTGAAGGCGTTACTGCAA
>Ga0224528_1001782_pt1 | contig 13456 bp, 10 predicted proteins | sample CBST25metaG_2_FD_179888 | JGI IMG/M metagenome (GOLD analysis project Ga0224528, IMG submission 179888) | Peat soil microbial communities from Stordalen Mire, Sweden - C.B.S.T25 | ecosystem: Environmental > Terrestrial > Soil > Wetlands > Peat | place: Sweden: Norrbotten County, Stordalen Mire...
AAGAAGCACCAGTGATATAGCCGGCCTACTTGCCGCCTGCATGGGCACATCCAGAATAACCGCATCCATGATGACCGGATGTTCCTTCCCTTCTCCACCGGCCAAAGCCGGTTCATTGCTCAAAAGCTCCTTCGCGAGCATCATCCGCCACCCGAACTACCACTGGAACGTGGTGCAGCCTCCGGGATTCAACCTGGAGCGTCTTCCCTTGCTCATTGAGAACACCCACAAGCGACTGGCTCGCGTGCAACTCGAATGCCTTCCCTACGAGGAAGTGCTCAAACGCTACGACCGCCCCACGACGCTCTTCTATCTGGACCCGCCGTATTTTGGCCGGAAGCTCTACCGCTACAACTTCGAAACGCAAGACTACGAGAAACTCGCCGAGCGCCTCGGCGCGTTGCGCGGCAAGTTCATCTTGTCGCTGAACGATGTTCCTGAGGTGCGTGCCATCTTCCGGGAATTCCCCATCAAGCCCGTAACGACGACGTATACCGCTCAGAAGAAATCCGGACGCCGGTACGGTGAAGTGTTCATCACGAACTTCGCACCGTAGGCTGTTCGCGCAGAGAACATGCGTTACCGAGAGGTGCCCGGCACATGCCGCGCTCCTCTCCTTCTTTCTGTACCATCCCGCGCGTTGCGCTGTTTCCGATTTTGTCATGCGGTCGAGCAAACTGTTTCACGTTATGAACCATTTCTTCGAACAATGCATTGTCGGACTGTGGAACCGCTTACGGGGGCGGAAACGCGAAGCGCGGCAGGAGGGAGGGGCGCTCGATCTCGGATTTCGGGTGACGGATGGTCGGACGACGCATGCGCACGAAAAGCTCAGCACCACGCGGCGCGCGATGCACTTGGCGGTGCTCGGCAAGACCGGCACCGGCAAGAGTTCGCTCCTGCGGTATCTCATGCAGCAGGACATTGCCGCGCATCGCGGATTCCTCGTGCTCGATATTCACGGCGAACTCACGCCATTTGTCCTGCAGACGATCAGTGCATCGGAGCGACGGGAGTATCGCCACTTGAGCGACAACCTCATCCTTATTTCTCCCGGCGACCGGGAGATGTCCGTCGGGCTGAATCCTCTGGAAGGTGCCGATGATTTTGTCCGCGTGGCCGAGTTCTCCGAGATTCTCCGCGACCGCTGGGCGTTGGACCACTTCGGTGCCCGCACGGATGAGCTTCTGAGAAATGCACTCTACGTCCTCGCCGCAAACGGTCTCACGCTCCTCGAACTCTCACTCCTTCTCACCCATACAGGGTTCCGGGCTTCGTGCATGAAGAAGGTGTCGAATGCCGAAGTCCGGCAATATTTCGAACTCCGCTTCGATCCCCTGAGCGAGGCGATGCGCGCCGTGATGCGCGAGCCGATCCTGAACAAGACTTCGGCCTTCACCGCCGATCCGCATTTCCGCCACATCGTGGGACAGGCGCAATCGACCTTTTCTCTCCGCGAAGCGATGGATGAGGGCTCGTGGATCGTCGTGAATCTGGAGAAAGGGCGGCTTGGTGAACACGCCCTTACCCTCGGCAGCCTGATCCTCACGATGCTGAAAAATGCGTTGTTCTCCCGCGAGAAGCGCTCGCTCTTCACCGTCTACTGCGACGAGATACAGAACTTCGTCGCCCGGGAGAGCGGCATCGAAACGATGCTCTCGGAGGCTCGTAAGTTCGGTGTCGCTTTTGTCGCCGCCAACCAGTTCCTTGACCAGTATCCGGCAGAGATGCGCGCCGCGATCCTCGCCATCGGCACCCACGTGTTCTTCCAGCTTTCGAGTGCCGATGCGTCGCAGATTGCCCAAGCGCTCGACGGCGGAAAGCCGCTCACCGAACGCTTGAAGAACCTGCCCGCGCGGCACGCCATGGTCAAAAGCTCCTCGGACCGTTCGGTAGAGATCATCGTGCCCACGGTCCTTGAGCCAAAGGTCGATTACACGGACCTCGTGAACCGGACCCGGTATACGCGCGGTCGCGTGCGCGCCCACGTTGAGCGCGACATCGCGGAGCGGCAGAAACAGTTCACGCAAACCACGCATGAGGCGCTCCATGACTGGGAATGACAAGAAAGGCGGTCTTGTCGTGCAACCGCGCGACCGGCAACTGCTCGAAGAGCTCGGCGTCATGCGGGTCGCTGACCGCGAACAGGTGAAGATCGTCGCCGGATTCGGTTCGACGACGCGGGTGAACGCGCGCCTCTTGGCGCTCACCCACGCCGGACTCTTGCGGCGCTTCTTTCTCGGCAGCAGGAAAGCCATCTATGCGCTTTCGGAAAAGGGCGCGCAACTCGCCGGGGTACCGCTTCGTGGACCGCGCCGCAGACAGGATGAAACGCTCGTTGCCGATTTCTTTGTCGAGCACCAGTTGGCGATAAACGAAATCTACTGCGCACTGAAGTGCGGCGCGATTCCTGTTCCGGGCGTCACCTTCCGCCGCTGGCTGGCATTCCATAGGCCGGTCACGCAGAACGTCCGCCTGATCCCCGACGGGTACGTCGAGTTTGCAACGCCTTCCGGGGCGCTTGCAGCGTTTCTCGAAATCGATCTTGGACACGAGCGGGGGCCGGTGTGGAAGGAGAAGGTCAGGAACTACCTAACCCTGGCGCTCTCCGGGGATTTCGAACGGCGCTTCGACGGTCAGCGTTTCCGGGTGCTTGTCCTTGCGAACTCCGTACGGCGGATACATTCACTTCGGAAGACCGTGGCAGTAACAACGCAAAAGATCTTCTGGTTCGCCACGCTCGATACCATGCGCGCCCAGGGATTCTTCGCTCCCGTGTGGTATCGGCCAACGGGCGAAACGCCAAAACACCTTATCGAGGAACACCTATGAAGTACTGCTACGAATGCGGACGGATGACGGCGGGAGAACCGCGCTACTGCCAGTTCTGCGGACGGACGTACGACGTGAAGCTCTGCCCGCGCAAACATGTGAACCCGCGCTCTGCCGAAGTGTGCTCCGCGTGCGGCAGCCGGGAACTCTCGACGCCGCAGCCGCAAGTTCCCTTTCGGTGGCGCGCTCTGGAGTTTTTCGCGCGCGTGACGGTGGTACTGCTCATCGCTTACGTGCTCTTGGCTTTTGGCTATGCACTCTTTACGACAGCCGAGACGGCCGCTGCACTCATGGCTTTGGGACTGCTCCTCGGCGGCCTCTCTGTCCTCTGGATGATGCTGCCCGAGTGGTTCAGGCGTTTTGTTCGGTGGTCTTGGGGAAAGGGACGGCGCGATGAAGATCGGTAGCTGTGGGGTGGGGAGCGGATGCGGTGCGGAAGAGCGGAAGTCACGTTTCGTGATTCCCGCCAAACGCACGCATGGGTTGGGCTTCTCCGAATTTCACCTCGGGCAGTGCTGCCCGCAGCATTGCCCGAGGGGGCGAGGTGCGTGATGGGTACGGCACTCGATGTGTTGGGAGAACCGCTCACTATTGCCGAGGTCGCCCGGTTGCTCGGGTGCTCGGTATGGACCGTGCGGCAGCGGTATCTGCCGTCGGGCTTGCCGTACTTCCGGATCGGCAAGACCGGCAAATTCACGTTTTACCGGAACCAAGTTATCCGTTGGATCTTTGACAACCAAAAAACAGAAAGGAGGTGAACAGCAATGGCGTTATTCAAGCGGGGCAACGTGTACTGGAGCTATGTGTGGATCGACGGCGTCCGGCACGCGAAATCCACGGGAACCGCGAATCGCAGGACGGCGGAACGCATCGACCAGCGCTTCAGGGAAGAGCTGAACTTAGCACGTCTCGGCGTCGCTGATCCGAAGCCGGAGATGACCTTCAGCGAACTCGCGGCACGTTTCCTCGCTGAAGGCGCTCCCCGGCCGTATCACATCGACCGGCTGAAACTGCTCCTGCCGTATTGGGGCGGGACCGAAATCGGCCGCATCACGAAGGCACGCGCGAACGAATACCGGGCGTACCGGCACCGGACGAAGAAAAACCTCTCGGACACCACGGTGAACCGCGACCTCGAAGCCCTCCGCCACATGCTCTTTTGGGCGGTGGACGAGGGCATCCTGCTCGCCAATCCCCTGAGCCGCGTGCTCATGGTGCGCGAGCGCCGCAAGCCGCGCCTCATGGTGACGGTTACGGAAGAGGACAACCTCCTTGCCGCTGCCGCTCCGCATCTGCGCTCGATCATCATCGCCGCGCTCGATTCCGGGATGCGGCGGGGAGAGATCCTTGCCCAACGCTGGGAGCATATCGACTTCACCCGGCGGATGCTCTATGTCACGCACTCGAAGACGGCAGGCGGCGAAGCGCGCGAGATTCCGCTCACCGAGCGGCTCTTCGCGGACCTCGAAGCCCGCCGGAAATCAGAGGGCATCGTGTTTACGTACGAAAATACCGCCATCCGGCTCATCAAGACCGGGTGGAAGGCAGCCATCCGCCGGGCCGGGCTCCGTTACTTCCGGTTCCATGACCTGCGCCACACCTTCAACACCCGGCTCTTGGAAGCCGGAGTGATGCAGGAAGTGCGCAAAGCGCTCATGGGCCATTCAAGCGGCGAAGACGTGAACTCGATCTACACGCATGTGGAACTGCCGGTCAAGCGCGAGGCGATCCAGAAGCTCGAATGCTGGGTTGCCGCAGAACGCAAGGCCGCAGAAGAAAGAGCAGTAAAAGAAAAGGATGCCCATGAACGAACCCCAAGCACCGATAACGGCGATCCGGGAAGTACTCTTCCGGAACGCTGAAACCCTGAACCGGCAACTGCTCAAGCGGTTCGCCGATACGGCGGATCACGTGAGCCGCCACGAAGATCGCGCCGTGATCGGCGCGCTCGATGGAGCCGAGGCGGACACCCAGAGGATACGCAACCTGATGCTCCTCGCGCGTGACTGCTTCCCGCTTCCCGACGAAGAAAGAGGCGCTCCGTGATCAAGAAAGCCTAGCGTTTTCGCAACAAGGAGGGAAAACCGAACCGTAACCGTACACCGGGCCTTTTGCTCATCATGTGTGAAGAGCAAGAGGTCCGCACAACAACCGGCACGCAAGCCTGCCGAACCTGCCGCGCGATGGTGCGGTGGTCCAGAGACTTGCCATCGCTTCCGGAATGCCAAAGGAGGAAATCATGACCCCGGAAAAGAAAGCTGACCAAACCCCGAAGTCTTCTGCCAGAGAGGCCCCGGGCGGACGCAAACCGTGGACGCCCCGTACGCCCGTCGATGTGGTCCTCGACCAGATCGGCAAGCAGGAGAAGAAGGTCGCCGAGCTGCAACGCGAACTTGACGCCCAGAAATCCATGCTCACCAAACTGCTCCAGGCGAAAAAACTCCTGGAGTCAACCTAGCTCTTTATTTTTGGAGCCTTCCCCGCGAAGGCTCCTTTTTATTCGGAAATCGGAGCAGAACGCAATAAAGGAGGAACTAATGAAAGACTCCCCTAGTGAGTATGGCATCGGCAGCGACATCGGCGCGGAAGCAGCAGAACAGGTCGAACGCCACGGTGCAGAGTACTGCACCGCCGAGCGTGAACGCATCGAAGCGGTGAACCGTCCCGCGATTTTCGCGTTGCGCGCACGCGTCGCCCAGCTGCGCGACGAAGAGCGGGACCTTCAAGAACGCATTGATCAGGCTCCGCCGCCGGGCGACCTCCGGATGCGCAAGCGTAAAGCGCTCTTCCGCTATGCGGTTGCAGCACTGCTTACGGTCGCCGCGTTCGTCTTTTCGCTGCTCGCTTTTGAACCGTATCAACTCGGCTGGAAAGCCTGGCTCTACTGCCTCGGCATCGCGGTCGTGACGCCGTTTCTCGTGGATCGCGCGCTTGATCGGTGGGCGAGTCCGCGACTGGCGAACGCGCTCGTGACCATTGCCGGTATCGTCGCTATCGTGAGCGTGATGCAGTTGGCGGATATTCGCGGAGACCTTTTGGTGCAACAGATGACGGATACCGGTGCGGTAGCGAGCGTGAATGGGGATATGCCTGCACCGCCGCCTGCAACTGAGCATACCTTCTATGATCGCACGCTCGGCTCCTTGCGTCTCGCCATGATCCTGCTAGCCTTCGCCATTGAGATTGGTGCAGGCATAGCGCTCTATGAGGCAAGTCAGTTGTCGTCGGCAACCGGTGAAGATGCGGTGGCGCTCCGGCGCGAACTCGCCGCCCTGCGGGAACGCATGATTGTGCATGCGCACGAGGTATGGGTGCTCGAACATGCGGGTGAGGCCTTCATGCATACGTTCTGGCGGGATTTCTACCGGTCGCTCGTGAATGGCATAACGCGCGGGGCGCTCCATAAGCTTTTGCTCTTCGCACTTTGCCTCGGACTCCTCACGTATGGCCGTGCCTATGCGGCGGACCGCATGGATCTCGTCGTTTTGCTCGATATGTCGCAATCAGTTGCCGTGAAAGATCATGACAACAGGGCGGAGTTCGATAAGAACGTGCAGAGCATCACCCGCATTCTGGCAACGCTGCCCGCCGGTGCGAAAGTCACGGTGCTCGGCATCACGGATGACAGCTTCGCAAGCCCGTACGTTATTTTCCAGGCAGCGCTTACGAACGACGAAGGATATTTCAAGGAGCGTCTCGCCAAGGGCAGATTGGCGCTCACGCGTGCGTGGGCTGATCGTTCGGGACGACTCACGCCGCAGTCTGCCCAGACCGACATCCTGGGCGCTTTGCTTGTCGCGTCGGAACTGTTCCACAAATCACCCAGCAGCAGCCGGAAGGTGCTCATTATCCTTTCCGACATGCGGCAGGCGACGAGAACACTCGACCTCGAACACCAGACCATGATTCAGGTGCATGTCGCGTTGCAGCAGATTGCGAACAGGAAACTGCTCGCGGACCTGCATGGCGTGGACATCTCTATACTGGGGGCAGATGGAACGGGTAAATCGGTCGACTATTGGCAAAGCCTGCGCGAGTTCTGGACGGCATACTTTAGCCGCGCTGGAGCGGACCTCAAGACTTACTCAATCCTGCGCGATCTGCTGGAGCTTGGGCGATAACGTGGTGTTCGGCCTGGAAATGCTGCCGAAAAGGACGAGAATGCCGCATCTAATGATGACTGGAGGGCTCGCGTGTCCTGCGCCAGCCGTTCCCCGAGAAGCGGACTCACGCCGCATGTGGTAACCGTTGGATCGGCATTGCCTTCAAGTAAGGGGAAAAGCGGCTCTGAATAGAGACAGGCGTCTTCTGTAACTTTTCTCGCCGTCTCGCCCACCTTTGGGTTCTGAAGCGACCGTAACCAATCGGTACCAGCATTCTCGGGTAGGACTAGAGAGTTCAGCCTTCCGCTCGTTGGCTAAGAAAAAATTGAACCTGTTGCTGGCGTGTGGTGTTTTGTCCTCCGAACAAAAAAACGTCGCTTGAAGGGAAGCCTATTCACTTCATCGTCATCTTTCACGACCCGTTGCGCCGTCGTTTCACGGCTTGTGATCCACCTTCATGCCCACCAGCCGTTAGCTTGCCGAAAACCCCTACAGTGATTGGACGAACTTCTCTTGTGTATCAATATCTGAATCCAACTCTCCAATTCTGCGCAAGGTCCCTCTCCCGAACGTACGGTCAATCAGCCTGCCGAGAGGAAGGATATCACCCGTTATCATACCCCTCCTGAACAGGTCGTGTATTTCGCTTACATCCTTGAATTGCGGGTTTCGTCGAAGGAGTTTCTGGATCAACTGACGCAAAATGTCGCGCTCTCGCCGATATCCAAAACTTTCACCTACAAGGGCGCGGGAACGCTCCTTACCGAAGACTCTTCCCGCCCGGTTCTTGAAGGTCGTTTCATCTGCCAGACGGGCATAGAAAGTATCGTCGTCAAAGAATGGCTTCCCGGATGCATCCGTGGCGTGCGGGTATTGTGATCGCACCTTTTCGGTTTGCGCAACATCTCCTCCCAAAAGAGGATGCTTGACCGTCGCGAGTATCTCTTTTGTGATTTCTTCGGTCACCGCTTCATTCAGGTTATTGAAATATTGAGCATGCCCATCCCGCGCATGGACGACAAGGCCCACTCTGTATTCCCTGACGTCGGGATTCGTGGCGGATATCACTTGGACGGCGTTGTACGATTTGAAGTGAATCATCTCGTGAACGATTTTCTTGAAGAAAATTATGTTGGCTTCCTGCTCACGAAGGGCGATAGCCTGGCATTCGGAATCATAAAATGCGTTTCCCTTCTGGCCTTCCGGCCAATTCTCTTCCCTTATTACGTGGATATTCGAAGGGGGAACCTCAAAATCGCATAGTCCATCGACATGGCGGAGCGCATTAGTCACTTCGTTCGCGAGTGCAATGATCTCTAATTCAGTGGGCGTTTTCGGTCGCTCTTTATGGCGAAGGTCCTCAAATCGCTGATTGTTGAATGACTCGTCACGCCCATGCAGGATTCGTTCCTTTTCTGCATCTGACACTTTGCCAACAGCACGTTCAATATTGCTTTCGAAGCTATGTGCCATGGATGGAGGTAATTTATGGATATATAATGCGGTGAGCGAAATTCAGAGAGGAAAGAAAGTGAGAATTACTACAGGGTTGAGACCCCGTCTCCCGACGTGACGATTTCCTTCACTGTAGCAAATGAGCCGGATGCGTCAACTCCTCGTTTAAGCCGGCTTATGGGACACGATTCGTTCGCATGTCGCCCCTAGATATTTGTTAGAATTTGCAACAGGTCTGGGCAGAATGGCTGAACTAGATTCGCTTTTTCTGGAGATGCCGACTAGCTTCCGCATTCTGAACCGCAATTCCCATACCCAACGCCTTGTAGTAATGGTGAGTCGCGTTTGAACGGACACTGAGGCGACTTGATTCATGAATTGGCTCTAGTCGGCAATTCGATGTAGAGAGAGGTTACTCGCACTTTGCCTCTTGACGACTGCCACTTAGAACGCGCAGTCTTCACCAAGACGCAGGAGGCACCGATGGCTAAGAAAAAAGGGAGGTCTGAAAAAAAGAAAGACTGGCTCGGGCGCTCATACATTCAACACTACGACGCCGACGGCGATAAGAGCGGCCGGAGTGAAAGGAAGGAGACTTTTTGGGGCAAGAAGTACACTCAGCATTATGACTCAAGTGGTACTAAGCGTGGGAGAAGCGAGCGCAAGGAGACGTGGCTAGGCGGGAATTATACGCAAAAATACAATTCGCAGGGCGAGAAAAGTGGTACGAGCGAAAAGAAGACCACGTTGCTTGGCAAGACATATACGCAGCATTATGATTCCGAAGGCACTGAGACTGAGCGGAGTGAACGCAAGCAGGCTTGGTACGGCAAGCAATACATTGAGCGTTACGGAGATGATGCCCCTCATAAAACAATTAGCGGACATGAAGGCTCACGGAGCTGTTCGAGCAGCGAAAGCAGCTGGTCCGGCTACTCCAATCCCGAGGCCACGTCAGAGCCTGCACGAGACCCCACACCACCTCTGCACCCGACCGGGCTTGCTTCCCCGCCGCTATGGACCGCCCCATCTCCACCAATCCCTCTAGGATGGACTACAGCAGCCGGATGGATTGCCGCGATTGTTTTTTGTCTGGTTGCGAAAGTCGTAGCGACTCGTCTCGTGGTGCCATTGCTTCCGCACGATTCCCCACTGCTCGGCCTATGGTTCCTTGCTTGGCTTCTAGCGAGCTCCACTTTCGCTGGCGTAACAGTCACTAGCATCCTTAACAGGAACGGGAAACGCGCCCGCACCTCTGCAATTGTCGCGTTTATGTTGACGTTGGTCTTTGCGACTGTGCTGGGCTCCGTAATTGCTCCACAACCTAAGTCAAGGCTATCGCTGAATACTGTCACCCTACCTGTCGAAGACAAGCTAATGGGAAGCACAATTGGATCTCCCATGGGAATTCATTGGACAAATGCGCTTCGAGATCGCGGTGCTATCTTTTCTGCGACCGATTCTAGTCGAATTGAATATCCCGGTTTGATCCCGCCGGAGGGGACATTGGAATTCTGGATCAGAGTAAATAGTGGATACCATTATGATAATTACCAATTCAAGGGGAATCAAGACAATGCGATGATCTTTTCGAGTGACGTACAGGGTGGCGATGTTACTTGGCCAGGCACCACTAAACTCTTCGTGACGCGTGATGGAAAAATATCGTACTGGATGGCGACACGTAAATATGATAAGCCACATTCTCATCCAACTGAAGCGCGAGGAACTAAGTTTCGCTTTGGAGAGTGGCATGCCGTTGGAGTGAGCTACGGGCGGAACGGTCAGTACATCATGCTAGACGGTGAGATTGTCGCCTATTCGCCACGCCGCAACCAGACATTCGGACAGGCAGGGAACCATCAACAACCTCTCGACGTTCCGACAATTGGAGAAACAGTTTCACATTTCTGGACATATCATCGCTACGAGGGCGGTTTTGAGGGAATTCTCACTGCTTTTCGTGTATCTGCCAAACAAAAGGATTGGTTATTCGCAAAGGGTATCAATGGCGGAATTCCAATAGTTGCTGCGAGCCTGAGGTCAAATCAGGTAAATGGCGAAAGGAGAATCGAACAGCAGTAACCCGAACGACCGGACACAGAAGGACGTAGCACTATTATTAACTACGATGCACCTCCATTCATTCCGCAAGAAAATCATTCTTGGAGTGTCCATCCCGAGGACCAGCTGCCCGGAGCGGTTCATGGTTCTCTTCGCTGGGACTCAAGTAAGGTACGACTTTACCTTAGCGAATCCCAACGCGGAGGCGGGTCAGGGGACAAGAACTTCGGAAAGAACTGGCGAACGAACCTGTTCTGAACGCTAACGTCTTCGACTACTTACTTGCGCGCCCCGATCTCATTCCTGAAACTTGGAAGCGGGACGAAGAAGGGCGCGGCCGCAGGATCTTTTTTGGAGAACCATATTGACGATGTAGCCCCTCCTGCCGCGCTTGTGGGGCCGGGGTGGAGGGAGGCAGATCATGAAATGTGTGTGTGGTTCCTCTATTATTAGAGTGGTAGCAATTGGCAATGGGCCTCCAACTGGTTAGACCACGGCATGGGTGCTAGCGATCCTGCAGTTATTAGCACTGAAGGAAGTGTCGGGCGCAGTTCGATGCAAGAACTAGGCATCAAGACGAAGTGAAGAGGTAGTTTTCGAATTGGATGTTTCAGCCATGGGCAGAATGATTTCCTTCGAAACTGTCTCAACGAAGGAGTTCACTCTCACAGGTGTCTGTAGTCGAATTCGTAGCGGTCAAAACACTCTGACGCAACAGGGCTCAACAAAGCTCAACATGCGCACACATAACTCGCAGGGTTTCATCAATATGCAAGGCATTGATTCCAGGAGGCTTAGCGAAAACTCCTGAATCCGGTTCGGGACCAGGGGGTCGGAGGTTCGAATCCTCTCTCCCCGACCAATTTTGATGTAGCCCACTTGAAGACTATTCAAGTGGGCTTTCTATTTGTAAGGAAAAGGTATAAATCCTCAATAAAGCAGTCCAAAAGCGCTTTTCTGAAGCGTCCATTCTGTTTTACGGCCACGATGCAAGACATAGAAAAATATGTTGGATTAGGCCCGTGCGCCGCTCGTGGCTGTACTTCCAGGAACGCTTAGAGCGATTCTTAAATTACCGTGGTGTGTGCAGTTTGGTGCAATGTCGCTTTTCTCTCAGTGACTTTGAGAACCTTGCATGTTTTCCAGCGCGAGGTTGAGTTCCAATACGTTCACGCGCGGCTCGCCCAGCAGACCCAACTGGCGGCCTTCAATATGAGCGAGAACGAGACTGTGCACGTTATCCGCACTGAGGCCGCGCGCGCGCGCTACACGCACAACTTGAAACAGCGCTGAGGCTGGCGTGATGTGCGGATCGAGTCCGGAGCCGGAGGTGGTGACAAGATCGATGGGCACAGGCACCGCAGGATTTTCCTTGATCAAGGCTGTAACATCCAGGGCCACACGGCTAATCAGTTTTCCGTTGGTCGGGCCAAGATTGGAACCGCCCGAGTTTGCCGCGTCGTATCCGTTGCCCGCGGCTGACGGGCGCGCATGGAAGTAGCGATCGCTCGTGAATGGCTGTGCGAGGATGTGAGAGCCGATGACCTGGCCATTGCGCATCACAAGCTGTCCGTTGGCCTTCTCATGAAAGAGCAACTGAGAGGCGGCGGTGACCGCCAGCGGGTAGACGATTCCAAGCAGCACGGTTGTTACGACGGTCATAAGCACGGATTGCAGAATGAGCTTTTTCACTGTATCCCTCACGCAAGACCTACGGCGGTAATGAGCAGATCGATTGCCTTGATGCCGATGAAAGGCGCTATGAGTCCGCCAGCTCCATAGACGATCAGGTTGCGCCGCAACAGGACTTCGGCGTTCATGGGCCGATACCGCACGCCACGAAGCGCCAGCGGCACCAGCGCGATGATGATAAGCGCGTTGAAGATGACGGCCGATAGCACTGCCGACTGCGGCGTCTGGAGGTGCATGATGTTGACGGCGTTCAGCACCGGGAATGTTACGGCGAACATGGCCGGGATGATGGCGAAATATTTGGCCACATCGTTGGCGATGGAAAAAGTGGTGAGCGCGCCGCGCGTCATCAATAGCTGCTTGCCAATTTCGACAATCTCAATAAGCTTGGTCGGATTGGAGTCGAGATCCACCATGTTGCCGGCCTCTTTTGCAGCCTGCGTTCCAGTGTTCATTGCTACACCGACATCGGCCTGAGCCAGTGCAGGCGCGTCGTTGGTGCCGTCGCCAGTCATTGCCACCAACTTGCCGTCCGCCTGTTCGCGGCGAATCAGTTTCATCTTTTCTTCCGGTGTGGCTTCGGCCAGGAAGTCGTCGACGCCAGCTTCGCGCGCGATGGATGCGGCAGTGAGCGGGTTATCGCCAGTAATCATCACGGTGCGAATGCCCATGGCGCGCAACTGCGAAAAGCGCTCGCGCATACCGCCCTTCACCACATCTTTCAAGTGAATGACGCCGATGGCGCGGCCGTTCTCCGTAACCACCAGCGGCGTTCCGCCGGAACTGGCGATGGTTTGAACGCACGCCTTGACCTCGGGTGGCAATTCCGATCTCTGTTGCCGCAGATAGCGCTCAATTGCGTCGGCCGAACCTTTGCGAATTACCTGGCCCGCAAAATTCAATCCCGACATTCTCGTCTGCGCGGTGAATGGCACGAACTGCGCATCGAGGGCCGCCAATTCGCGTCCGCGCAAACGATACTTTTCTTTCGCCAGCACAACAATGGAACGGCCTTCGGGAGTTTCGTCGGCCAGCGAAGAGAGTTGCGCAACGTCGGCAAGGTGCGCTGCCGTGATACCCGGAGCGGGCAGGAACTCCGACGCCTGCCGGTTGCCAAAGGTGATGGTTCCGGTTTTGTCGAGCAGAAGCGTGTTCACGTCACCCGCGGCTTCTACAGCGCGGCCGGACATGGCGAGTACGTTGTGCTGAACCAGCCGATCCATGCCGGCGATGCCGATGGCGGAAAGCAATCCGCCGATGGTGGTTGGAATAAGACAGACCAGCAGCGAGACAAGCACGAACACGGTTTG
>Ga0224528_1001784_pt1 | contig 13434 bp, 10 predicted proteins | sample CBST25metaG_2_FD_179888 | JGI IMG/M metagenome (GOLD analysis project Ga0224528, IMG submission 179888) | Peat soil microbial communities from Stordalen Mire, Sweden - C.B.S.T25 | ecosystem: Environmental > Terrestrial > Soil > Wetlands > Peat | place: Sweden: Norrbotten County, Stordalen Mire...
CCCGCTACGATCTCGAAGCCGTTTTCGGTGAGTGGGCGAACGAGCAAGGGTGACAGCACGCCCTGGCTGCGAATGCTGGCGGTCAGTTCTTTCAGGGCCGCATCGTCAAAGGCGCGGCGCGGGTTGCTCTTCGATTCGTTGAGTTGCGAGAGTGGAAGTTCGCGGTACTCGGTGGCATTGATAACAGTCGTGGTCATTTTCGTATGTTCCTTTCGAGCGGTTGAAAAGTGGAGACACGCAGAGCGGGCAAACGTCGGGCTTGCAGTCCGCTCCGCAGGGAGCGGACTAGCCGCGAATCGACTTGTCCGTAAAGGCTTCGAGAAACCCCTGGTCGCGCAGATTCCGGCCCCACTGCCGCGCGAACGCTTCGTGCTGCTCGTACAGGTCGGGCAGGAAAACGTAATTCTCCTCCTCGCGGTAGCGCGAATACTGCTCGACGCCAAGGTAATCGTTTCTGAAATACCAAGCCGATAGTGCAAGGCTGCATAGCGGCGGTTTCGACAACTCGAAACACATCTCCGGGTCGCGCATCAGGTCGCCGTTCTGCTCTCCGTAATGCGCAACGGAAATCGAAGGCAGGTTCAGCGGCCCCGGCTCCGGCGCGGCCTCGACGACAAGGGCCATGTAGGGCGGATTCTCGATCTTGAGGTACAGAGTGGGCCGGAAACCACTGGCCCGCTCAAGAATGCGAAGGATGGTCTGCATTACGCCACCTCCGCGATTGCGTCTTGCGCTTCGGGCGTTGAGACCTTCGGCGCATTCTGCTTAGTGGTGGACTCTCCGGTGATGGCGTCCAAAATCACCGCAGAGGTGCGCTGGATGACTTCAAGGCTTTCTGCCAAAAGCGCCGCATTGCCCGCGTACATCTGGATGTAGTCACTTGACGCCCGACCCATCTCAAGGCCGATGGCTTGGCCCACGATAAAAGCCACGGCCTCGGCTTCGGTCTCGCGCACGGTGGCGGTGGTCATGGTGCGTCGATCGGACTTGTGGAGGTATTCGTGCCCTAGCTCATGGACCAAGGTCACCAGTTCCTCGGCGGGCGACTGGCCGGGCAGAATGGCAATCTTTCCGCCGTAGCTGACGCCGAGAGCGGGCGCGATGTTCTCGGTGTATTCAAGGGCGATATTCTGTGAATCGAGAAACGCAATCAGCCGGTCGCGGTGCTCGCCCACTTCGCCGGTGATGTTGTGCTCGAACTCGGGCAGGTCCGCGCCCTCGGTCTGCGCCATGTCGAAGACGTACACAGCGCGGAAGCCAATCAACACAGGCGCGGGCTTCGTCTCCCGATTCGTGTTCGGCTCCTGCTCTGCCGTGTCCTTTCTGCGCCGGTGTCCGACCATCGGGGCGAGAATCTGAATCCCCTTCTCGCCGCGCTTCACGAAACGGCCCAACTCCTTCCATGCGTGGAACCCGGCTACGCGCGTGGCCGTTGGGCGTTGTCTGGCGATCTGCAAAATATTCCCAAAACTGTAGGAATGGAACCGGGCCATTGCCGCGAGATACGCGGTCAGTGTCTCGCTCTTGCCCGCTTCAAGCTGCTGAAGCAAAAAGTCCACGGCCTGCTTGATGAGTTGCTGTGTGGGGTTGTCTTTCTGGCTGGTGCGCTGCTGGTAGGGCGATTCGCCCCGGTTGCGGAGCGCCGCATTTTTGCTGTGCGGCGCGGTGGTGGTTGCTGTGCTGCTGCTGGTATAAGGCATGATGGTCGCTCTCCTGTGTTGCCCGCTGAGGGGCTGAATTTGAAGGAGGGCGTCTGCCTCAAACCAAATTTCTTTGTTTGAGTGCCCCCGCTTCATGTCTTGGGCGGCGGGCAGAGGCGAGGCGGGTTCAGTCAAGGGCGCGCGTTTTTTGCGCGTTCATCGCAGCGTAGCGGAGACCCTTGACGGGTTCCGACCGCATCTGCCATAAAGCCGCATGAAGCGGGGGTACTTAAACGAAGAAGAAATTCGGTACTCTTCCGAATTGCCTTACGCTTGTATGCACGTCAGGGGCGTTGCGGGAACGAACGGCCAGCTGGGATGGGTGACCGGAAGACGGCGGCACGCTCGGCGGCTGAAGGCAGGGAAGGGGGCCTTCTCCCTTCCCTCCCTACCCGGAAAGAGAGTTCACAGGATGAATGAAGAAGACAGAAGGGGTAAAGCTAGGGGAAAATGGACCTTTCGGATTTTTGGCGCATCTGAGTAAAAAGGCAGTTCCCAGCTACAGAATCGTGACGCATACTGAATCGATACCGCCCGGCGAGTCCGCTGCCGCACTTCTTCCAGAGGATTGGGAAGTGTCTGCGGTCGCCCCAGAGAGCCCGGCTCAGGCGGAAGTCATCGGTCAGACCATCGCCGGAATCATGCACATGCTGGCCGAATTGGGCAGCGATCTCCGTTCCCTCGATGGAATCACGCTGGCCACGGACTGCAAGCAGACCGCCTCAGAGATACAGCAATTGCGAGCGGGAGAAATCCCCCTGGAGGCAGCCGATCTCCCCGAGTCGCTCGATCTCGGCCGCACCGTCCCTGTGTGGCGCGGGGGCGAACTGCGGTTTCATATTGTGCTACGGGCCAGCCTGGGAGTCATGGCCATCTCCGGCAAAAAGAAGGATTACGAGTTGGCTGTGGCCTCGCTGGCCCACGAAGCCGCGCATGTCGAACACGAGGGTCATCTGTACCGCCAGTTGCCACAACTCCGGGCACGCCCCCTCGAATGCGGCAACCGTTCGCGCGCCGCATTTATCAAGGCACTCGATACTTGGAGCGAATACTCCGCTAGCCGCTCCTCCGCAATGTTTCGCCCAGGGGCGTTGCAGGACTTCGATTCCGTGTTCTCGAAGTTGCTCAGACAGAGTGTTCCAGCCTGCCGGGCGATCATCGCGAGTTGCCGCAAACACGGGATCACTCCCAAAGCGTTCCTCGACTTGCAGCAACTCTTCGGAGATCTGTTTATCCGCGCCGGGTACTTGCTCGGTCATCTGCATGGACTGGAATGGAATCTCGACGAGCACGCCCCGCGGGCCGCGGTGCTTCTTGAGAAGCGGCCCGAGATGCGGGATGTGATGGCCCGGTTGGGAAACGCCCTGCACCTGCTTTGGCTGACAGAGTACGCCTGGGATTCGATCGAGGTTTTCGCGCCCGTCTACGATCTTCTGCTAGAGGCCATGGAGCTCTATGGTCTATCGTTCCACAAAAACAACGAGGAATACACTGTGAAGCTCCTCTTCCGATCCCGCGGCGGCAGGGCTTAATAGACGGCGGAAGCGCAAACGAAAACTCGCTGCGGGGGCGTACGGCACAGTATCCCGAAACCTCGCGGATGATCTTTTCGGGAGATGTAAGAGAGCGCATCCGTGTGGTTTCTTCGATGATGTCCCGCGACGATCCGAGGCCAGGATACTGCGCTTATCCTTGAATTAAGAACAGCAAGTCCTCATTTGGAGCGCGATTTTGCGACCATCCATCCCCAAGGCAGCGCGACGATATCTGCGTCAAGCGGTTGCGCTTTACCGCCATGCAGCACCGCTCCCTGAACGAAGGATGCTTTGCGCTTCAAATCATCCCGGAAGGCGCGAATTCCCATCGCATCGCTCGATGTCACCTGACTGCTCGCCTTAATTTCCAACGCGACCAGCTTGCCGGCTTCTTCCAGGATGAAAACCGCGTCCTTGCGAAGTGTATTGCAGCTGCCAGCGGGGGCTCGATGTCAGATACACATTCCCTCCTTGCGGAAGAGGAAATGCGTTTCTACTTGACATCCCCTTTCATAGAACCCGCCTTAGGCGGTGTGGCTGGGACCTCGGGCACCCGACACGTCGCAGTTATCAAGCACGAATCGGAATCCCGGAGACTAGCACCCGCTCAGCGGAATTGGCGACTCCAGCCTTCGCCAATTCGTTCACAAATGCGCTGTAGATGGGCTGCGGATAGGGTGTGGGTCCAATGATAAGGTGATCGAATATCTGCGTGAAATCCAAGTCTGCGATCTGGTCCGAAACCGACGCATCGAGTGGAACCTTGTAAACGACTTGCGGCACCCCGGAGACGACTTCGGTCGATGACTCCATGAGTCGAGATGGCCCAGGCATCGGTGCATAGGCCTCAAGCGTCGGTGCATAGATTGCTCGCCACTCCCTCTCCTCGCGAAAGCCTTCGTGTTTCAGACAAACCACATGAAACAAAAACATGTTGAGAACTATCCTGATAAGGACATCACGACCAATCGTCCGAAGAAACTCGCGATTGGCGCGAACGTTTCGAATGACTTCTTCCATGTATTCGTGCGCCGCAGATTCCGAAAAGTATGCAACGGAACTGAATATGATGCTCAAGGGGAGAGTAGAAAGAGTGTATGGGATGTTAAGCACAATCCCGATTCGAGTCGCAGTTCCGCCGAAGGCGCGCCACATCGAAAGTCGCCCGTTTGAGTCTTCGCTGTCCTGATGCACCGACAGGCACGCGATATACGAGTTCCACCGAATGTCATTCCAAGAGTTGTTAAACGCAGTGAATGCTTGAGAGGCAACACCGGGGATGCAGTCGTCCAGAGCTTCAGTAAATGAGTTTTTCTTTGATTGGTCAGAGAAGAAGCTATTTAAAATGTCAAAGCCGTGCTGCACTTCGCTGAAGTCAGACATGCAGTTGGTGTTGCGCATCCAGAAACGTTTGGTTCTGATTATGTTGAGAGCGGCCTCTGCTGTTGTGTAGTGAACGAGGCGCCCGCGTGACTGGCCCGGCTTCTGCAGGAATAACTCTCGCGTCTTCTTCATGAAATACGGCATCATGATATCTGCAACTCGTATTCCCTGTTCGAATATCTCTGATGTGACAGCAGCTTTGAGGGGTGCGTTTTCCACGGCGGTGTCTCCCAACAGGTAAACTATATCCTTTCCAGACCCAGACATCTTCCCCACGCTACCTCGTTTGGGAAGCGATCGGTCCCAGATCGGCTCGATCCACTTCTCCTGAGTCCGGCGGGTGGCCTCGGTCTCGACGACTCAAAAACCACATCGAGGGTGCCCCCGGTCCCTCGCTCTCTGGGACCTGGGAAACTCCGGACCTCAACTAGCAAGAAGAAGCCCACCGTCTAGCAGGATCGGTCCAGGCAAACGCCGATTGCGCCAGAATCGATTCTGTAATGATGCCAAATCCGCCAACTTACTCGTCGACTGCTGCGGATGGGCTCTTGCTCTGCTGTAATTCTCTATTGAAGACAAACCAGAACAGCGTCGAGTTGCTTGTGAGCCCTATTTAGAGATGCAGCCCAATTTCCTCGATGATGGCCTCCGCGATTGAAGGTTTTGCGACGCCAATATTGGCAGTGTCGGCAAGAGATTTCGATAGCCTTTCAGCCGCCGCAGGACTCTGCGCAAGCTCTACCTGGAGCGCCTGCGACGCATTGGACGTGTAGACGGACAGCTCGCGGATGTGGGGACGAAGACGCGCCAGATCGTCTTCGAGACCGGCAAGCTGCGTGGCCTCACCAGTCAGAATCACCCGGTCGGCAGTAAGATTTCCTGCTGAATCGACAGCGTAACCGTAGTCGATGTGCTGAGCCGCCTCGGTGTCAAGATCGACGGTCTTGCCATTGTCGAGGCGGACGGAAAGATCGGGCCCGATGCGCTCCGCGGTGGCGAAGTCACCAGTGCGGATGTGATTGTCTTTCCCTGGGGCGGTAAACCGGATGCGCTCTCCTTCGGCCATCTCCCGCATCTCTTCCCGGTAGACTTTGCTCTGGCGCGTCTGGCTCCGAAGCTGGGCAGGGTTGAATGTCACTTGCCCGCTATCGGCCGTCTCGATGGTCAAAGTGTTCCGGCCTGCATCGACTTCGAGAACCCGGGCAACGCTGTTATGCGGAATGCCGTCAAGCGAAGGGCTACCAGTACGGAAGTGAATTTCGTCACCAGGCCGGTAATCGCCGGTAAAGCCAGGGTTCGGGAATTTCTGCTCCACAAGGACCGGAAGCGAATGGCTCTCTGGTGCAAGTTTCCCTTCGCTGTGCAACTCAGCGCGAATTAACTGCGTCAGCTCACGGCGCTCTGCCGCGTCCGGGGCGACGACAACGGTTCTGTCCGGCTGTGCCGTGTAATCCAAGGCGACTGCCGCAAGGCGATGGTCCGGGCTCTGGAATTCGTGAACCCGGCCATGCTGCTGAAGCCGTTCGGTCGCCGTGGCCGGTTGATGCTCGTGGAAAAGCTCGACAACCTCCCGCACTTGCTCGGTCGCACTGGGCGGACGAAAGTCCACCGCAGCCGTCTTCGAGATGTCAGCGGCGAGACGCAGGCCCAGTGTCTCGGCGTCGTTCGTATAAATACGGACATCTTCCGAGGCGCGGGAGACGGCGACATATGCGAGCCGGGTGTTGATGAGCATTCGGCTCGATTCGGTGTCGATATTGGCGAGCACGCGGCCCGCAGTCAATCCCTGCGAACTGTGCGATGTGACCGCGTAGCCATGATCGAACTGCCGGAATTGAGTCGTGTCGAAGGTAATCTCGCGTGGCTGCTTACCATCCAAGCGCACGGCCATTTGCCCATTATCGATAGCAGTGATCGTGCCCAAATCACGGTTGGCGACGCCGAGCGTTTTATTGGGTTCGGTAAACTGGATGCGGTCGCCGGTCGAAAACTCGCGCGTGCTTTCGGTGAAGACATTGACGCCGCGCAACCGGCGCGGATCATAGGTGACGGAAGCTCCGTTTTCTAGTTCGACGGTGAGCGTATTGACGCGAGCATCCACATCCTTAACTCTGGCGTAGCTGTTGCGCTCGATGCCTTCGGTTTTGCTGCCGGTGTGGTAGTGCAGCACGTCGCCCACGTTGTACCGCGCCGCCCAGGTCCGGTCGGCTCCGGTCATATCGGAACGATGATCGAGCACGCGCAACTCGTGATCTTCTACAGATAAGGTTCCATTGAGCCGCAACTCGGCACGCACGGCCTCATTGATCTGGCGGCGGCTGCGATTGTCGGGAGATACGATGATGGTGTTTTCGGGCTGCGCGGCATAGTCTCTGGCAATCGCGGCGATGCGTTCATTGGCGCCCGCGATTTCCGTCACCCGGCCCTGTTCGGTAAGCAGCGCAACGCTTTTTTCGGTTTCGTTATTGGCAAGCAGCTCGACCGCGCGCCGCAACTCGGGATCATTCTGGCGCATGATCCGGTCGAGCTGCGAGGTCCGCATTCCGGCCTGCTGCATTTGTTCGAAGGGCCGTCCAGCATCGACCGCCTGATGTTGGCTGGTATCGCCGATGACGAGCACCCGGTCCTGGGGTTTGAGCTTTTCGAGAAAGGCCCGCATCTGCTGGGTGCTGGCCAGACTGGATTCGTCCAGCATATAAAGGTGGCGAGGTTCCGGGCTTGCGTCGGGATGGTTTTCGCCGCGCGCGAGAAAACTTTGCAGCGTGCCAGCGTCGATGCCAGCCTCGCGGAGCTGGGCCGCGGCGCGGGAGGTGGGCGCAAACCCTTCGACCGTGTATCCACTCTTTTCCGCACCCTCTCGGATGCTCTGAAGCACAGTCGTTTTGCCGGTTCCGGCCCGGCCCTGGAGACCGTGAATGCGGTCGGTCGAATTGAGCGTTTCCTCGATGACTCGGCGCTGCGACTCATTGAGAAACTCCCGCGTGCGTGCCTGTTCCTGCGACAGCTCAGCGCTCAGAATTGGCTCGACGGCATTACGGCCCAGGAGCATGAGCTCGACGTTGGTGCGCTCGGCGGCAATGGTCTCCGGCGTGGTGAACCGGCGCCCGGAGGCATATTTCGGGCTGTCCACGATCTGGAAATCGCCTGCCGCGCGCCGTGTCTCGAACTCCGAGCGAATCTCTTTATAGGTAGTTTCCCCCATTCCTCGCCGCATGGCGTCGCGCAGGATTCGCCGCTCATCGACGACAGCCTCCCGCTCGAAGACGCTTTGGCGGGCAAAGGTCACGGCTTCCTTGGCCTCGGTGCTGCTCTCTCGGCAGACCTGCTGCTGTTGGGCGCGCTCCCGAGCGGTGGCAATGACCTTTTCGGGCTGATTGCCGAACTCGACGGCCATCTTCCTGTGGGCGTCGAGAACCTGCTCGGCAGTGAGATTCTGTTTGCGGTCGCGGGTCGATTGTGCCGCAATCTCGGCGGCCTCGGCACCGGCGCGGCCCGTCTTTTCAAGCTGTTCCCGTATCTGTTTGGAGCGCGGGCTCGAAGCATCAAGATACTCCTCGGTATAGCCTTTGATCTCGGGTGCTCCGCTCTTGCCGCGCTCGATCTCGTAACCAAGATTGCGGAGCTGGTACATCAACTCTGACTGGTAGATGGCGGTGGCGAACTGCTGTGACTCAAAGAAGCCGCGCTCCTGAAGAGCGCGTGTCGTACCGTCCATGCGCTCGGTTACGTTGAAGATGACGGCATGGGTGTGAAGCTGCGGCGCGGCATAGCCCGCGACGGGCCGCGCCGTGTCGTGCTCGAACTTGGCGGCGATGAATTTGCCGGTCGTCTCTGCTGGATGGTTGCCGCCGATGCGCGCCTGGGTATACCTCTCCAATTCGTTTAGAGCTTCCGTGACAGCGGCGCGGTGCGCCTCCCGGACCCGGTCATCGCCACCGACAAGCGCGGTGAGCGATACCGACTTGGGAGTTGAAAAGGTCGCATCCCATCCTGCGCGGTGCTCGACGCTCTTGATCGTTTCGCCATCGACATTTTTATACTCGAAGGCGGCGCGCGAGCGGACCATGGGTTGCTCCGTTGCCGGGTGCAACCCTTCCGAGAGCCGCTGAAATTCAAGCGGCGTGACCGCACCCGACAGACCAAACCGTGCGGCAAGCTGGCCCTGCCACTCACCCTCGATGGCGTTGCCTTGCCGGTAGTAGCTCTGCGTTTCTGAAGCGAAATCCTGCTTGTGGTAGGTCTGCGCCTGGCTGGCGCTAAGCGATTTGGAGATAGTCAACATGGTTACAATGACCTCAAATCAAGGGAAATTTGTTCGTCTTCCGACTGTTCATGCGTATCGGGAGAATCTGGAATGGCAGGGGTATTAGCGACTTCCTGGACGGGCGCAGATGGATTTTCGGGAGTGATCTCGGTCTGCTCTATCGCTTGCTGCACCGGCCAGGGGATCGGGCGCGGCGACCTTTCCTGGACAATCGGAGCATCACCGGAGACGGTCGCCACGGGTTCGGAACCTGTGTTTTTCTGTGTCTCCTCGTCTTCTGATGGAATCGGCTTGAGCGTGTCGGGATCAAAAGCAAGACCGCCATCGGCCATCTTGCGTGGAATGAAACTATTTGCTGGCGTGGGCAGGTCGAGATAGTCGAATGCGAAGCGGGCGACCTTGTTACCTAGCTTGAGGTAAGCGTGCCTGTCATCGAGCCCGGAGATTTCCGAACCCATCACCAAAGGCTCGATCTGCCGCTCTACGGTAAAGTTTTTGCCCGAGCGTGTGCCGTCGAACTTTGTTTCCTTCAGCCGCTCGATCTCGACCTTACCAATCATTTCGGAGATCCACTCGGCCGCCTTCGGTTCGGAGGTCTTCATGAAGATTTTGGTGGCCGGCTGCGAGAGCATCACCTCGGCGAGATGGCCGTATGTGACTTCAAGCTGCGCTTTGCCTTGGAAGCCGAGCACGAGAGGGTTCAAGCTCTTTCTGCTCTCGCAGACCGCCGTGTGAAGCTGCGGTAATTTCTGCAAGCTCGCCAGTTCGTCAATCACGAACCACACCGGCCGCTGGCCGGGCTGCGGTACTCTCAGCAACCGCATCACGAGAAGATCGATCCAGAGGGACTGCAAGGGGCGCAGAGCATCCCGCACCTCCGTCTGCGAAGTGATGAAGATCCATCCCTGGCGTGTTTTCGCCCATGTGCGGGCCGTCCAGAGGGGCCGATTTTCGTCTTTCTCCGGCAGCAGTCGGAACCCCTTAGCGACGAGGCCGAGAGAAGATAGGACACCTGCACGCTGCGGCCCAGCCTTTCTATCTATATAGAAGGCCATCTCGGTTCCTTGCACACGCTTCAGCAGTTCCGTATCGCTTGCCATCCATGCGGCAAGCTGGTGTGGCGTCGGCCCCAGCTTCAGCAGATGTGCAAAAATCTGGGCAGGCGTATCGTGAAAGAACTCGTCGATCACGTCTGTCTTGCGTTGATAGAGTGAGGCTGCAATGGCGTCGGCTTCGGCATTTGATTCCATCTCCTGCGCCGGCCCCCAGTACGGACAGCGATCATCGAGCGGATTGAGAACGATGTCGCCACGTTCCTTATCAAAGAACCGCTGGATGTACTCGCAGGCCGGATCGTGGACAATCGCTGTTTCTTTCCGGTCCCTGATCTGGCGCAGAATTTGCATGATGAGTTGCGATTTTCCAACCCCGGTGTCGCCCATGATCTGGAAGTGCTGCGCCTCTTTGCGCCGCGGAATCCGCATCATCCGGCGCGATTCGGTAGTTACGAATCCGACGCCTTCTCCCTTCGCAACCCGGTTGAACTGCCGCGGCGTGAGCATCACGGGGCCACGGAGAACCCGGCCATATTTCATCTGCCGGAAGCGTTTGATGTCCACTGGGATGGCAAACCCGAGTGCCGCTATAAGGGCAATCCCGCCGCAAATCAGGCGCAGAGCGAAAACCGCCAATAGGCTTCTGCCGTCGAAGACGACATCGTGCAGCCAGCGGTACATGGAAGCATCCGTATACTTCCGGGCCGGCGCACGGAACGGAAATTCGTACCCCTGTGACTGCGCCAGTTCCGCCAGCGCAAACGGTGCGGTTTTGCCGCTCGGAATCGTCATTTTGCCCCGTGTGAAATCGAATGGAAAGGCCAGCCGCGGCTTGGGCTTTCCGCCGCCCAGATAGACAAGCCGGTAGCTGCCATTCAGATGAAAGGTCGCTCCGGCGCGGGCGCGAACGTAATCCCCGAGGTACGCCTGTTCGAGCGGTGGCAGGCTGAAGCGAATCTGCTGCCAGAGCAAAAGGCAGGTGAACAGAAGCGCGGTCGCGATTGCCGAGTAGCTCATCAGCGGAACGTGCGGTGGCCAGATAATCGTTTCTTTCCGTCCCCAGTGCGTAGCCATACTATCTGCCCCCTTTCGCGTCGTCCGCGTACTGCTGCATGACCTCCTGCGCGGCACGGCGCTTCTCGCGGCGCACGGCGCTCATGGCCTCTGTGATCCACTGCGACGTGACTGGTTTGCCGAGAATGAGCGGCTTGATGAGGTTGACCAAGAGCATCCGCGTGGCGACTATTTCGGTGAATACTGCGTCGTGGTCGGAGCGCCGCGCCTCGCGCAAGAGAACTTCTCGCGCCCACTCACCAAGCGCCTTCTTTTCGGACTGCGCGATAACATCCAGCTCTGCAAGTTCCTCTTTGGTGAGCTTTACGTTGGCGGAGTGAGTCCGTCCGCTGCGGCCACGCGAACGCTGGAGGCGGCTCTCGAATACAGCGATTCCTGTTGTCGATTGAGATTTCATATGTGCTCCCAACACCGAGTTCCTATAGAAACCAGCAAGATTCCTATAGGAACTCACTTGGCTGTAAGCCAATGATTTTGGAGCAAGGTTCCAACAGGAACCTTGCCAGACTCGACACACCACCCTTTGAGGGATGGAGTGTCAAAATTCTTCCGGTGCGTAGCACCGTAGTGGCTTTGCCGCCCCTGTAGGCGCGGGATCATGCCTTCGATCCCGCCGCAATTGCTGGTGTTGAGGCCGCCGAAGAAGCCGCGGAAACAGGCTTCTTTGCGGAATGCTCAACCGCATCGGAGGCTGGCACGCGACGCACGCGCAATGTCGGCGTGATCCGTTGGGCTTCCGATGTGCGAAGAAACTCCTGGAAGTCGCGGTCTTTCGAGAAGATATAAGCGAGCGCCTGCTCCATGACTTCATCCGCTGAAGCATGGATGAATGCGGCGTACTGATCGAGTTGCAATGCGGTTGAATCCGTCAACCGAATTGAGGCGCTAACGTAGCGGGTTTGGGTGACTTCAAGCAGTGGCATTCGGTTCTCCTTGGCGTATGGAATCAGGCCGTCTTTCGACGGGTAATTATGCGTTGAGCAGTGGCCGCAATCTCCCGCGCACGAGCAGTGCAAAGTGCGGGGGGAATCTCGAAGCGGCGGCGAACTTCGAGCATGGTGATTACGTCGTCGATGGGAATGCCGCTGCCAAGCCAAAGGCAGGCTGAGGCTACATCGACGGTGCGTTGGGCATAGTAGAGAGGATCAGGCTTATCGGAGCGGCGAACTATCAATTCATGTGTCAGCTTTGCAGCGTCCCGGCCGTGGGTAAGTTGAGCGCAAACCCAAGCCCAATCGTTCTCCGAAAGAGAGTGCTTTTGTGCTGGCGATTTCCGTGCGTTCCCGCGTAGCGGTAGCAAGGAAGAGCCTGTGACGTTATCAAGCCGGAAATCTTCGGGACCATAGATCGCATCCGCAGGGTATTCGACCGCGACACGATGCGCGGGAGAATACTTCCGGTTGTAGAAACCGGGGACGCGCAGCACACGGTTCCGATCCGTGCAAGCGGGATCGCCGCCGAAGGCAATGGCGAGCAGTTTGAGCGTCTGTTCCTGGTTCTCGAAGTCGAAGCCAGCAACACGCCAGAGCGCCTGATATTTGCCGGGCGAAGTCGAGAGAATGGTCGTGGGCGCGGGTACTCGATCCGATGCCCGCAGCGCGGCGAGCCGGGCGTCACCATCGGTATCAATATCTATATAGATATGACGGACAGAAGCAACGCACTCCTTGGTGCGTTTGCGGCTGCCGGGACGAAGTGGATTGGCGGAGACATAGATGTTCGCGCCGTTGTCGTTCTCAAAGGTGAGCCAGGCCATATACCGAGGCGCGAGAACTTGTTCAAGCGTGATGACACGCTGCTGTGGCCGGGGCGCATCCTCCCGGCGCAGCAAGAGCGCAATCGTTTCGCTGGAAGCGAAACTGCGAGTAAGAAAATTGGTGGCGACTTGATTCATAGGTTAACCTCTCAAGAACGCGATTCCACGGGCCATTGTCAGTAGGAGAGCCCGGCTTTTGCCGGGCTCTCACCGTGAAGGGAAGGGGCCTATTCGGCCACTTCCTCGGAGGGAATCTCCTGCTCGACTTCCTGCTCTTCCGCGGCGGCCTTTTCCGCGCGGTCGAGCTTGAGGATGGAGCTGACGCGAATGCTGTCGGTGCGTACCGGCTTCCTGGCCTTCTTGGGCGTGTACTCGGTGTGGCGAATCTCGCCCTCGACCTGCACGTGCGCGCCCTTCTTGAGCGTGGCCGCGAACTCGCCGAACTTGCCGAAGACGATGCAGCGATGCCATTCGGTGTGCGAGACGTATTCGCCGGACTCTTTGTCCTTGTAAGAGGTTTTGGTGGCGATGGAAAAGGTGGTGAATTTCTGGTTGTTCTTGCCGGTGCGGACTTCGGCGTCGCCGCCCAGGTAGCCAATGAGAGTTGCACGATTCAGAAACATTTTGAGTCTCCTGATTTGAATTCCCGATCTGCTCGGGTCACACC
>Ga0224528_1001787_pt1 | contig 13418 bp, 5 predicted proteins | sample CBST25metaG_2_FD_179888 | JGI IMG/M metagenome (GOLD analysis project Ga0224528, IMG submission 179888) | Peat soil microbial communities from Stordalen Mire, Sweden - C.B.S.T25 | ecosystem: Environmental > Terrestrial > Soil > Wetlands > Peat | place: Sweden: Norrbotten County, Stordalen Mire...
GAGAGTGTGCATCTGGGCGAGCGGCTCGGTGGGCTCGGGCGCGCCTGGCAGGGTTTCAAGAACCGATCCGTAGCCGTTGGCCTCGAGTTCCAACTCGATGAGAAGTTTGCCGCCGACCGGCTTGGGATGCAGCTCGATTCCCTTCCAAAGATCGAAGTAGCGCGCGCCGGCGACGGCGGGAACCTCGAGAACGCCATCGTTGACCGGGTAGGAGTTGCGGTTGACGAGGGTCCAGAGGGTGCTCTGCTTGCCCGGCCACTTGCTGGCGAAGACGCCAAACTGGCGGGTGAGGACGTTGGGCTCCCAGCCACTGCTGATCAGCAGGGGCGCGTTGGCGCGCTCGATCAAGGAGATGCGGCGCAGGGCTTCGGCGTCGCGCGGGGTCATCTGGTTCCAGATGCCCCAAACATTCTCCCAACTTTCGAATCCTGTTCCGTTGAAAAAAGCCGTTTGCAGGTCATCGGTGTGGTTGTGGGCCCAGCGGTTGCAAACATGGACCATGTGGCGGGGTTCGAGCCACTTGAAGAGGCTGACCGGCGGGGCAAAGCCATAGGTCAAATAGGCCCAGCTCATCACGTTGTAGTTGAGCATTTCGCCCGAGGCCAGCCCAGCCTCAGGCTCGGAGATGAGCGGATGGTGCAGCAGTTCGGCCTCCTTGTGAAAGATGCGTGGAACGCCCTCGAGGGTATCGCCATTGATGCCGTCGGCCCCGACCTCGACCAGTTCCTTGGCCAGGGCCTCCCACTCGCGGCGCTCCTCGGCGCGGGTTCCCTCATCCCAAATCACCACGGGAAACAGAACCTTGACCCCGCGGGCGTGGAACTGGGCCACCATCTTCTTGATGCCCGCTTCGCCGCCGGGCATATCGCGGAAAAGGTCAAACTGGTTGCGGTCGTCGATGCCCAGGTTGGGGTAAACATGCCACAGGAGGACGCTGTCAACGCCGCCATAGCGCTGCTTGAGATCATCGAGGTAGCGATCAACGGTGTATTCGCCGCTGACCGGATCGTAGAAGTAGCGGTCCTCGACCATCGCCTGGGTCTGCACAAAGCTGGATTGCGCCCACTTGAACTCGGGACGCTCGTAGTAGGCGTCCTCGTAGCCGATGCGCACCAGCTTCTCTTTGCGCCAGTGCTGGATATCGGAGAGCCACTCGGAGAGAGCGCGCTCGCCGCAAGCATCCCGGCGCGCCGAGTCTTCGTCGGGAATGGCGTCGCAGGGTGGGGCGTCAATCTGCTCGCCCTGGGGGTGAAAAGCAGAGTCCTGGGCGTTGCCCCGCAAGCTGAAGGCAACGCAAAGCATGATAGCGAAGAAGTATTTTTTCAGTGTCACAGAAGACCTCATGGTCGGATAAAGGATGAAAGATCTTCCACAGGAGCGGTCCGCTGTGGAGGCCGTGGCGTGAAGCGGCAAAGGCCGCCATGGTATTTGACTCCGCATTGAAGTTGGACGATGAAATATTGTCGGTGAAGCGCGCACCTGCGAATTGTGTCCTCGCGCCGCGCCACCAGCCTTCTTGTTTTTTTCTGGACCTTGCTCCCTGGACCCCGATAGCCGGAAGTCGAAAAATACAGTTGTTGAAACGTTCCAATTTTGATTAGACTAGGTTTGACTTGTCAAGGATGCAATGATAAAACTCAATTTCTCCGAAAAATTCTCACCGCTCGCCTCTTTTGGGCGCGCCCCCCGAGCGCTTGCCGCCCTGCTGCCTGCCCTGGCGCTGCTGTGCGCCGCTTCCCTGCCCGCGCAAACGCCGCAAAACCCGCCCGCCAACCCGCCAGCAAGCCTGGAAATTTCGCGCCCTGTTCGCCCCTGGGAGTTTATGGACGCTGTGGGCGCGCGCACTGCCCTGCTAGGCGACGAGTCAGGACGCTTCGAGGCGTGGGTCCACCCGCTGAAGGTGTTGCGCAACTTTCACCTCATCTTCCACGCCGAGGATCACACCCAGGCGGCCGAACCGCTGGCCCGGACGCTGATTGTGCGGCCGGAATCGACGACCATCGTCTACGCATCCGACACTTTCACGGTGCGCGAAACCCTGGTGGTGCCGCTGGGCAAGCCGGGAGCGGTGATTCTGCTCGACATCAACAGCACCGAGCCGATGGAAGTGGAAGTCGCCTTTGATCGCGACTTCCAAATGCAATGGCCGGCGGCGCTCAGCGACCCCGGCGTGGATTGGTCGCCCACCCAGCGCGCTTTCGTTTTCGCCTGCGAGAAGCCGGAATATGCGGCCATCATCGGCTCGCCGACAGCCACGGTGAATGAAACCGAGTTGGTGACCAACTACGCCGCCTACCGGGAGAGCTCGTTCAAGCTGGGCCTTTCCAAGCCCGGCCACGATCACAAAATCATTGCTTTGGCCGCCACCATCGAGGGGTCGAAGCAGTTGGATGCAACCTATAAGGATCTGGTCGACCACGCCAACGACTTCGAGGGCGAGGCTGCGGCTTTTTATCGGCAGGAGCTGAGCCGTACCGTTGCGCTCGATATTCCCGACAAGCCATTGCAGCAAGCCTACGACTGGGCGCGCATCAATATGGTGCAGGCCATCATCGACAACCCCATGCTGGGCAAGGGGTTGAGCGCCGGCTATGGGCTGGATCGCGGCGACCGCCGGCCGGGCTACGACTGGTTCTTTGGCCGCGACGCCTTTTGGACGGCGCTGGCGCTGGACGCCGATGGAGATTTCCAGACGACGCGCCTCTCGCTCGATTTTCTAAGCCGCTATCAGCGCCAGGACGGCAAAATGCCGCACGAGGTTCCGCAAACCGCCAGCCTGATTGGGCCGCTGGAAAAGACCGCGTTTTCGTTTGCCTCGGCCGACGCCACGCCGCTCTATCTGATTGCCTTTGACGACTACGTGACGCACAGCGGCGATGTGGATTTTGCGCGGCAGAAGTGGGCGTCACTGGAAAATACCGTCAAGTTCATGCGCTCGACCTTTGACGCCAACCACCTGGCCCACAACGAAGGCGTGGGGCACGGATGGGTCGAGGGCGGCCCGCTCTTTCCCGTGCATATGGAGTTTTATCAGGCGGGGCTGGGCGTGGAGGCGCTGCGGGCCTGGTCGCGGCTGGCGCGCATCACCGGCCACACAGCCGAGGCCGACGCGGCGGAGGCGGAGTTTGCTCTGGCGCGGCCGAATTTGGAGTCGTTTTGGCAGCCCGCGCTGAAGCGCTATGGATTCTCACTGAACAGCCACGGAGCGCCAGAAGATGCGCCCAGCGTCGAGGCAGCCGTGCCGATTCTGTTCGACTTGATGGACAAGGATCGCGCCGCCGTGGAGCTGGATGAGCTGGCGCAGCCCAAACATCAAGCCGATTGGGGCTTTAGAATTTTGGCAGACAACGACGCGCGCTATAACCCCAGCGGCTATCACAACGGCAGCGTGTGGCCCCTGTTTACCGGCTGGGCATCAATGGCCGAGTATCGCAATCATCGCCCTCTGGAGGGTTATGAAAACATGCGCGCCAATGCCCTGCTGACGTATGCGGGCGCGGCGGGACACGTGACCGAGGTTTTGACGGGTCACGACAACCAGGGGTTGACAGCTGCCACGCCGCATCAGACCTGGTCGTCGGCCATGGTGATTGAGCCGCTGCTGCTGGGGATGTTTGATCTGCATGTGGATGCGGCCAAGCGTCAGATCGCGCTGGCTCCGCAACTGCCGGCCAACTGGCACGAGGCGGCGCTGAGCGGAGTGCGGCTGGGCGTGGCGCGCGTGGACTTCAGCGTGACGCAGCAAGAGGGCGCGCAGCGGTTGCGCATCGCGGCCAACGCTGCCTCGGGTGCGACGCTGGATTACACCACAACTCTCAGCCCCCATGCACACATCGTGAGCGTCACCGCCAACGGGCAGAAGCTGCCTTATAAGATCGAGGCCAGCGCTGCCGACCAACGGGTGCTTACTCATCTAACTCTGGACGGGCGCGACCAAACCATCGAGGTGCGCACGGAAGGCGACGTGAGTCTGAGTTACGAATCCACGCTGCCCGGGCTGGGCGAAACCAGCCGTGGAGTGCGGCTGACGCACGAGGCATGGTCGGCGGACGGCGCAACCTGGACGCTGCAACTGGAAAGCGCCAGCGGCGGCACGTATGAACTGGACTTGCGCGGCGCTGAGCAGATTCACAGCGTTGAGGGCGGCGAGTTGCTGCGCGGCGCGGGCGATGAAGCGCGTGTGCGGGTCAGTGTTCAAGCCCAACCCGCCGCGCCCGCAACCTTGATTTTGCACCTGACAGGAAAGAAGAAATAACAATGCGCGGAAAAACATTTGCCTTGGCAATTTCATTCCTGCTGGCCATGGGAGCTATCTCGCTCAACGGCCAAACCATAACCGTGGATATAACTCCCGAGCACGCTCTGAACCATGTGATTCCCAACCAGGCGCTGGGCGCGGGCGTGGATCGCCTAGCCATCGAAACTATCGACAAAACGCTCAACCAGCAAGTGGTGGATCAGCTTGCGCCCTCCGGCTGGGGTCCGATCACTTATCGGCAGAATACCGAGTTGGCAGTCGAGGCCTGGCATTGGAATCCGAACGGCACGTGGAGCGACAAGCGCGGGCAGGGATACTTCACCGGCAGCGCGACGCCCAGCGACGAGATGCGCTATTCCTATGGCTATTCGCTGCCGCGGCGCGGAGTTACACGCAACGACGGAACGGGTAACTCCGGCTACTCGGTGCTGACCGATGGAGATACTAAGTCGTTCTGGAAGAGCAACCCATACCTATCGCAGCGTTTCACGGGCGAGAGCGACGCGCTGCATCCGCAGTGGATCATTGTCGATTTGAAAAAGCGCGAGGCGATTGACAGTGTACGCATTGCCTGGGCCACGCCTTTTGCCAGGCAATATCGCATTCAATACTGGACCGGCGACGACCCGATTGGCCAGCCCACGCGCGGCGTCTGGGCGGCTCTGCCGGAGGGCATCGTCACTGAAGGCAAGGGCGGAACAGAAACCGTGCGCTTTGCGCGTGAGGCGGTTCCCGTTCAGTTTTTGCGGGTACTGATGACCGAGTCTTCGAACACCTGCGACGCCGATGGACCCAGCGATCCGCGTAACTGCGTGGGCTTTGCGGTGAGCGAGATTTATGTTGGCTCGACGGGAGCCAGCGGCGATTTTCATGACATTGTGCGCCACACGCCAGACCAGGACCAAACAACCACCTATAACTCAAGCATCGACCCATGGCACGTTCCGGACGACCTGCTGAATACGCATCAGGCGCATCCCGGTTTTGACCTCTTCTATCACAGCGGAGTTACTCACGGACTGCCCGCGATGATACCCATCGCCATGATTTATTCGCAGCCCGAAGACGCCGTGGCGGAGATGCGCTACTTGGCCGCGCGACACTATCCGGTTTCGTATGTCGAGATGGGCGAAGAGGTGGATGGCCAGTATATGTCGCCGGAGGATTATGGCGCGCTTTACCTGCAATTTGCCAAGGCCCTGCATGACTACGACCCCACGTTGAAGCTGGGCGGACCAGCATTTCAAGGCGTGAATGATGATATTTCCACCTGGCCCGATGCGCAAGGACATATCTCATGGCTGGGGCGTTTTGTCGACTATCTGAAGCAGCACGGAAAGCTTTCGGAGTTGGCCTTTTTCTCCTTCGAGCATTATCCGCTCGACCCCTGCAAGTTTTCTTGGACTGGGTTGTATGAAGAGCCGCAACTGGTTTCACACATCATGCAGGTGTGGAAGAACGACGGATTGCCGGCAAACATTCCGGTATTTATCACCGAATCCAATTTATCCTCGTCGGGCAGCGAAGCTTACTTCGATAACTTTGCGGGGTTGTGGCTGGCCGACTACATTGGATCTTTTTTGAACGCGGGCGGCAACGGAGTGTATTTCTTCCATTATCTTCCTTTGCGATCTTACCTGGGCTGCAACAGCTCGCCGGGTAACTTTGGCATGTACACAGTTGACGCGAGTTATAAGCTCTTGCAACCGCTCTCACAGTTTTTCGCAAGCGGGCTAATCAACAAGGAGTGGATGCAGCCGGGCGGCCAGGCCAATGTGGTTTACCCCACCAGCGGCACGGTCGAGGACGGCGCGGGCCACGCGCTGATTACTTCCTATGCTGTTGAGCGGCCGGACAAGCAGTGGGCGGTGATGCTGGTCAATCGCAGTCAGAATGTGAGTTACAAGGTGAATGTGACCTTTGGCCACGCTGGCCGCGGCGATCAACTACAATTTTCCGGCAAGGTGGAATCGGTGACCTTCGGCAAGGAGCAGTATCAGTGGCATCCTACGCCGGTGCTGCCGATGTCGCATCCGGCCAGCTTGAACGAGCCGGTCATTCACAGCGAGGAGGGTTTTGCCCTGCCCGACGGACCAGCCAAGCATGAGACGGTAACGGCCACGCCTGAGACGGGATTTACGATTCAGGCGGCATCGATTCTGGTGCTGCGCGGCTCGATTGCTCCGCGCGACTAGGTCTCCGACCGCATAATCATGTGCTTCTGATTCACTCCCAGGTGCCCAAAAGCGAGGCACCTGGGCACCCGCAAATCTATAGGGCCGGATCAAGGATGCAACAAGCACAACAAAAACGGCGTCAAGGCTAACTGCCCTGACGCCGTTTTTGCTTTCCTCGTTGCCACTTAAATGTCGAGGTTCTTCACATCCAGGGCGTTGTCTTCGATGAACTTGCGGCGAGCCTCGACATCTTCGCCCATAAGGGTGGTGAAGATGAGGTCGGTCTCCGTAAGATCCTCGAGTTTGACCGAGAGCAGAGTGCGGCGCTCGGGGTCCATGGTGGTTTCCCAGAGCTGCGTAGAGGTCATTTCGCCCAGCCCCTTGTAACGCTGGACTTGATAATCCTTTTTGCCCTGTTCGACGATGTAAGCGAACAGCTCGCGCGCGGTCTGCTTTTCGACCGGATCGCGTTGGGCGCGGAGGTTGCGTCGGGGCTGCTTGGTTTCGGCGGGAGCCTCGGCGGTGTCGGCCTCAGCGTCTTCGCTTTCCTCGACGGCAGCAGCTTTGGTGGCGAACTCAATGACGTAGGGGGGCTCGAGGAATTCCTTGATGAGGGTGTATTTGGCCATCATCTGGCGGAATTCGGGGCTGGAGGCGAGTGTCCAATCGATACGACGCTCGGCGCCCTGGGTATCGGTAAAGCTGATGGACCAGGTGTGGTGCTCCTCGTCCTCGATGGGATCGTGAACCTTGAAATCGAACTCTTCGGCGAACGCCGAGAGGTCCGTGTGAAGCTGGGCGAGTTTGGACGGAACCTCGCTTTCGGCCTTGGAAGCGAAATCAGCGCGGTGAATCAGCTCGGCGCGGGCAAGGAGTTCGGTGAGCTTTTCGTTGCGGATGCGACGATCGACCTTTTCGACAAAACCCAGGTACTCGTTGAGAGTGCCCATAAAACGGGTAAGGTCAGCGCCCTCAATGCGCAGGGCGTCTTCGCCATGGCGGACGATCATGCCCTCGGAGGCGCGATTGACCATGACCTTGACGAACTCACGCTCATCCTTGATGTACTGCTCGAAGCGGCCCTTTTTGATTTTGAACAGAGGCGGCTGGGCAATATAGATGTTGAGGTGCTTGATCAGCTCCGTCATGTGGCGGAAGAAGAAGGTGAGGAGCAAGGTGCGGATGTGAGAGCCGTCGACATCGGCATCGGTCATGAGAATGATTTTGGCGTAACGTATTTTGGCCGGGTCGAAGTCGTCCTTGCCGATGCCGCAACCCAGAGCTGTGATGAGGGCGCGAATTTCCTCGTGGCCCAGCATCTTGTCGTAGCGGGCTTTCTCGACGTTGAGGATTTTTCCCTTGAGGGGGAGGATGGCCTGGAAGCGGCGATCACGGCCCTGCTTGGCGGTTCCGCCTGCGCTCTCACCCTCGACGAGGTAGAGTTCGCAGCGCTCGGGGTTGCGCTCGGAGCAGTCGGCGAGCTTGCCGGGCAAGCCTGCGCCGTCCATGACGCCTTTGCGGCGGGTGAGGTCACGCGCCTTGCGGGCGGCCTCGCGAGCGCGAGAAGCTTCAATCGCCTTATTGATGATGCGCTTGGCGACTTGGGGGTTCTGCTCGAGAAATGCGCCGAGGCGCTCGTTGACGAAAGCCTGCACGGTGCCGGCGATGTCGGAATTGAGCTTGCCCTTGGTTTGGCCCTCGAACTGAGGCTGCGGCAGCTTGACGCTGATGACCGCGACCAATCCCTCGCGCACGTCGTCGCCGCTGAGATTTTCCTTCAGATCCTTGAAGAGCCCGAGCGACTGGCCGATGGCGTTGACGGTGCGGGTAAGCGAAGTGCGGAAACCGGAGAGGTGCGTGCCGCCGTCCACCGTATTGATATTGTTGGCGAAGCTGAAGACTGTCTCGGAGTAGCTGTCGTTATATTGAAGCGCGATTTCGATTTCGACGCCGTCGCGCGAAGCCTCCATCATGATGGGCTTCTCGTGGAGGACGGTTTTGCCGCGATTGAGATGCTTGACGAACTCGGCGATGCCGCCGGCATACTTGAACTCGGCGCGGCGCGCCTCGCCGGTTTTGGCGTCGGCGGTGCGCTCGTCGGTGAGGGTGATCATCAGCCCCTTGTTCAGAAAGGCCATCTCGCGCAGGCGCTGGGCGAGGGTGTCATAGTTGAACTCGGTAACGGAAAAGATGGTCTTGTCGGGCAGGAAGTGGACCTTGGTGCCGCGCTTCTTGCTGGTGCCGACGCGGCGCAGTTCGCTGACCGGATCGCCGCAACTGAAGTCCATCTCCCAGGTGTAGCCGTCGCGCCAGATCTCGACATTGAACTCCTGCGAGAGGGCGTTGACGCAACTGACGCCGACGCCGTGCAGGCCGCCAGAGACCTTATAGGTAGAGGCGTCGAATTTGCCGCCAGCGTGCAAAATGGTCAGCACGACCTGGACGGCGGGCATCTGTTCGCCATTGGCCAGGGTCTTCATGTCCACTGGAATGCCGCGGCCGTCGTCGATGACGGTGACCGAGTTGTCAACGTGAATGATGACTTCGATTTTGGTGGCGTAGCCAGCCAGACACTCGTCAACGGAGTTGTCGACGACCTCGTAGACCAGGTGGTGCAGGCCCATTTCGCCAGTCGAGCCAATATACATGGCGGGGCGCAGGCGCACGGCCTCGAGGCCTTCGAGGATCTTGATGTTGTCGCTGGTGTAGCTGTCGTTGTCGCCGTGGAGATGGGAGGGGATCGGTTCTTCAGTCGCCATAGGATTCCATTCGCAAAAGTTTCGCTTTCTAGCTCCGCGCGGGGCGCAAGGCCCGGCAGGGGTTCCGGGCAAAAATTGGGAGTAACCCTTTGAAAGACGGGGGCTTTGAAGCACAATTGCCAACCATGATTTTACCATGCGCGAAGGGTTGGAGGAGAAGAAGAATGAAGGAGGCAGACGGGGGACGCGAAGGCGACTAAAGCCCCTTTAATTACGTCAGTAATTCGTGGTTTTTGATTGCCGCAAGTTTTTGATAATGATAAACTTAGCCAATTTTTTCAGGCTACGCTCTTAAGAGTACAGGAAAACGATCTCCTGTCAATCCAATTTCTCAAAGAGGGTATCAAAGATGAAACTCGCTATCCGCATCTTCGCCATTACTGTTGTGATTGCTGGCGCCACCGCCGCTACCGTTGCTCCCAAGACCGCGAATGCCGTAGCGAGCCACCAGTCTGCCACCGCCCACATGCCTTATCCTGGATGCAGCCATAGTCTTCCTTGCCCTGCCGAGCCCGATGCCAGATAGTAGCAGGGGATGGTAATCCTACAAAAGTAATCGGAATCCAGAGCCACTTGCAAAATTCAATTGAGGAAGTAAGAAGTGTCAGGGCACGGCTTTAGTCGTGCCGAAATGGCAGCAAGATTATGTCGAGCTTTATAGGCTGCGGAAAACTCAATTTCTCAGAAAGGGCAAAAAACAGATCGCGTCAGAATGCCGCAGGAGCGATCCGTGAAGGTCAGTTGATGGTTTTGTCCCTCAATTTCAGCCCTTTTGCCTTCCATTCGGAGTTTTTCCGCAGACTGTTTAGCCCCTGCATTATTGTTTTCAATTACATGCAATTCCGCAGCGGCTAAAGCCGGAATCCAAATAGGCGCATTTACGGCACGACTAAAGTCGTGCCCTGACACAAAGCGATAGTTTTGCAAGCGGCTCTCCATACAGAAATTGTTGTTGAGAGGCAGAGGGTTTGGCGTTATTCTGAGAGTGTTCTTAGAATAGCGAGAGCCATCTATGTCTTCACAGACCGCAATGAACCTGATGACCGTGGCCGAATTTGCGCTTTGGGCCGCGCTGGGCTTTCTCTTCTGGCGCAAGAGGCTGCAGCGCCGCTTTCCGGCCATGGGAATCTATCTTGCTCTGCGCGTATTCACTGCGCCCGTGCTGCTGATTTTCTTCTATGGCGAGTCGCAACATTGGCTCAACGACTACTGCGATGTGGTCTACTTTTATACGTACTGGGCGGTTTACCTTGCCAGCGCGGTGCTGATCTTCTTTATCTGCCAGGAGGTCTTCCACTCGGCGCTTGCCGGCTTCACAGGCTTACAGAAGCTGGGCAAAGTGGTCTTCCGCTGGGCCGCTTTAGCCTCATTGATCGTCTGCCTGACCACTGTTCCTCATTTTCACCATAGTGTCTTTATCATTCAGGATATTTCCTTTGCGCTGATGCGCTCAGTGAGCGTTCTTGAACTTTGCCTGCTGGGCTTCCTCTGCCTGAGCATGAACGCTCTCAACCTTTCGGTGCGCGGCATGACCTTTGGGATCGCCTTGGGGCTGGGCGTGATGTCTTCGAACGATCTTGTTTATTCTTCCTTCTGGACGCGCAGAATGTCTGCAACCGCTCCCTTGCAATTTGTTTGCGAATCAGTGATTCTGCTGGCGATTGGGGGCTGGATTACTTATTGCGCCCTGCCGGAGCCGGCCCCCAAGCTGGTGACTCTGCCGGTCAGCTCGACGATCTACCGCTGGAACGAGATTGCCTCGGCGCTGGGCCACACCGGAACCCAGGTTGCCGTACGGCAGCCAGCCAGCAGCTTCTTCCTCTCCGACGTGGAAAAAGTGGTGGAGAGGGTGCTGAGCCGCACCCTGAAGGATCAGAAATCGGAGACGTAGAACAGAGAACAGGGGTCAGAGAACAGAAATCAGGGTCTCAGGTATCAAAAGACTATCGGCATAGGTGGAACGGGCGACCGCTCCACCCAGCCACACCATCTGGCATGGCTGGGGTCGAACCGGCCGGTACGAGAAGTTGAGGTCAACAGAGGCGGGCAGATTCCCAGTTCATCCGCCCGCGGCTTCCTCCCACACTCGGTCCCCTCATGCAGTTGTGCTTCGTCCGCTGTGCCCCGTTTACTTGATCACGTTGATCGCGGCTGCCCCCAGGGCAAACTGCGAGAAGATCTGTGTCCACGAGATCAACTCGTGCATGGCGCCGATCCCCACGTTCTTTTCTGGCACGACGATGGTGTCGCCAGGGAACAAACGCACATTGTCAAAGCCAGAGTAAAAGAGCGAGGGCGCGGCACCGCGGCTGGTTACGGACCCATCCGCGCGCAAGACGAAGATCTGCCCGCGGTCTGCCTCGCGGCTGGGCCCGCCGGCCATGCGCAGGTACTCGCCAAGACGAGCGCCGTCGCCATAACGGAAGGCATTCTGGTTGAAAACCGCGCCGATAACTTGAATGGTGGTGGGCACGGGCGGCACCAGCAGTCGGTCGCCGTCTTCGAGCGGTTCCTCTGGCAGTTCGTTATCGCCCGCGCTGCGCGGGTGCAAGTTGAGCACGATTCTTCCCGTGGGCCGTATCTGGCGCAGGCGCGCAACCAACTCCTGGCTGACGGAGGCAATATCCCCCTGCTTGCTGTCGGGCTGCGAGGTGGTGCTGGCCGTCTCCGCCAAGGCCATGGCGTTGCGGGCCAACTGATGCTCCAGGTGTTCGGCGTACTCATTCAAACGCTGCTGTTCCAGCGCCTGGGTGCTTCTCCGCGTGAAGTCCGCGCCATAGAGGTAGGCCTTCGAGGTCAGCCCCCCGGCCCGCGCCACCACGGAGCGCAAGGTCTCCTCGGGGGTGACGCTGTAAACGCCGGGATGCGCGATTTCTCCCTCGAGCCGCACATACTTGGTCTGCTTGTCGATCGGCTGATGGATGTCGTCCAGGGAGAAGATGGTGACCGCATCGCCGGGCTGCAATTCAAGATCCTGGGAGGCATCGTGATCAAGCACCAGCTTGCCCAGGTTGAAGGAAAGCAGCGAAGTGGTCATGGTGGCAGGATCAAGCCGCTCGACGACCGCGTAGTTCCAATCGGTTTGCGCAGCGGGGCGAAGCAGCCCGGTCTGCGCCTCCAGGGAGCTATCTGCGCGAGTGACGGCCAGGGCTCCAGCCGATCCCGTGGAGCGAGCGCCGCTGGCCGCGAAGTCGCCGCTCACCGCGCCGCCGGCCGCGACAAACTCTGGCGCGGGCAGGCCCAATTGGGTGCGCCGCCACCAGTAATTGCGCGATAGCAGCGCGTCACGCTCGGGCAGCAGTTCACTCAAGCGCATGCCCTGATGCCAGCGGAAATGCCCTGGGTTGGCTACCGAGCCGCGCAGGGTCACCGAATCGCGATAGCTGGAGACGATGGGGTCGATGCGCACAATGTCGCCATCGGTCAGCAGCGTCGCCAGTCCTTCGGCATTGGCCGCCACTTCAAAGGCGTGACGCCGCGCATGGTCCTCGATGCGTTCGATCGAGAGCTGGGCGCCCGCGGCCATTGCCGTGCGCCCACCCGCTGTCTCCAGCAGCGCCGCTACCGATTCGGCGCCGCGCAGCTCATAGATGGCCGCCAGCCGCACACTGCCCAGCAGCGCCACCTGCGGGCCGGTGGAGGGAATGAACAACACGTCGCCGGGTTCCAGTTGGGCATCATTGCTCTTGTCGCCATTCACCAGCAACGCATAGAGATCAAAGTCGGTGACCACCTTGCCCGCGCGCTTGAGCTGCACATGGCGCATGGATCCGGAGCTGGCCGGACCGCCGCTCAAAAAGATGGCATCCACCAGGGTGCTCAACGCGCTGACCGTGTACTCGCCCGGCCGCCGCGCCTGCCCAGCCACATAAACCTGGATGGAGTGAATCTCGCCCATGTCCACGCTTAGCTCGTAATTGCGGTAGACCCGGTCAAGCGCCTGGCGCAACTGCCCGGCGACGGCCGAAAACGGCAGCCCGGCCACATGCACCGCACCCGCCTTGGGCAGATAGATTTCGCCCTCGCGGCTCACCCGCAGATTGGCGCTGAAGTTGATCTGCCCCCAGATGCGGATGCGCAGCTCATCCTCGGCCCCCACCACCAGATTCGACGGAGCGGGAGCATGTTCGAGGGGGCCAAAACTGGCTGGCTGCGCGCCAAACAGACTGCTTCCATAGATGGGCAGAGCCTGCCCGGTCGTGGCGGAGACAAAACGCTGAAACT
>Ga0224528_1001788_pt1 | contig 13402 bp, 14 predicted proteins | sample CBST25metaG_2_FD_179888 | JGI IMG/M metagenome (GOLD analysis project Ga0224528, IMG submission 179888) | Peat soil microbial communities from Stordalen Mire, Sweden - C.B.S.T25 | ecosystem: Environmental > Terrestrial > Soil > Wetlands > Peat | place: Sweden: Norrbotten County, Stordalen Mire...
AGTCAAAGGTGGGCGCGCAGGCGGAGTCGATGCGGCCCACAATCTTGCTGCCGCCGCTGAAATATTTCAGGTTGAGAAGCCAGTCAAGGCCGCGCCCGCGCAGGCTCTCGATGTAGCCATCGGCGTTGATGGGCAGGTGAACGGCGGAGCGGACGTGGCTGACGAGCATGACCTGGCCAGTGTCGCGGCGAAGGATGCGCAACATCTGATCAGACGAGGAGCTTTGGCCGTCGACCGAGATGCTGGCCGATGCGGCTGAGGGAGTGGAAGCCTCGCCCGGCTTGGGCTTGCTCTGCTCGCGGGAGTCGGTGACCAGATACTGCTGCGTGGGGTCGGTTTCGAGATTGAGCAGGGCGCCAGGGAAGCGCAGATAGGGCTTGAGGACCAGCGAGGCGTCGCCGAGTTGAAGGCTGTCGCGGTCGCGGAGCAGAAAGTGGCCGTCGTTGAGCATCCAGAGGTAGCGCCCCCGATCATGGACGGTCCAGAGGGCCTCAGCCTCGACGGCGCCAGCGGGCAGAGCGACGACGACGGCGCGAATCTGGCGCTCTTCGCCCCATTCGCTATCGCCGGGCTCGCGATGGATGAGCCCAGGGACGCGAAAGGTGAAGAGGAGATGGCTTTCGTCAAGGAAATCGAGAGAGACGAGGCTGCTGCGCTGTCCGAGATAGAGCGCGCCGGGAGGAGTAAAGCCCATGGGGTCAATTGGATACGAGAAGGAGGGGGGCAGCGATGGCTTGTCGGGAAGGCGCTCGGTGAGGGCGTGACCCTTGACGACGCGGGTCATCTGGGGCGCATCGGGGAGATCACTCTGGGCGCGCTCCGGCAGGGGAAAAAACATCGCGACCGCCGCCAGAGTCAGCCCCGCGCACCAAATCGACCCTGTCGCCCGTATCTGTTTTGCCATGATTCTTTATTTTCTCTTATGCGGGTGGTTTTGGGCGGTGATCGAGGCATTTTCATGCGTTTGACAGCAAATGGGGAGCAGTCCGTTAATACTCTCGGCGTTCATGCACTGCCTGTCATGGAGGTGGAGTCGATGAGCCGCACGCAAGCGCGTCTTTTGCTCTGGTCGCCCAGGGTTCTCGGCATCGGCTTTGGCGTATTTGTGAGCCTCTTTGCGCTGGATGTTTTTAGCGAGGGGCTGGGAGTGTGGCAAACAGCGCTGGCTTTGCTGATTCACCTGATTCCGACGGCCATTCTAGTAGCGGTATTGCTGATCGCCTGGCATGGGAGTGGGCAGGCGCTGCACTGTTTGCCGTGGCCGGGGCGCTTTATGCCATCAGAATGCTGCCGCGTCATCCTGGCGCGACCGCGACGATTGCGCTTCCGCTGCTGGTCATCGCGGGATTGTTTCTAGCTAACTGGGTGAAGCGCGCGGGAATTCGTACGGCACATTCTTGATCCGGCCCTCAAATCGCTTGCGCCAGCTTCTTGTTTTCGCGCCCCCCTATGCAATGGAACGGGCATTCAAAGTAATGCGCCGCATCCATGATGGGGTAGAATACAAAGAATCATGCAAAAAATGAAGGCTTTTATGTAAACCTTATCTTCAGTTTGCGGATTTGCTTGAGAGGCAACCGCGGACCCTTCGACTCACCCCCTTTGGTGGGGGCAGGCGTTGGCAAGAATGTCAACAATTGAATGGCTATGAAATTTGAGACAAAACCGCGGTCATTAAGGCAAGCGAAGAAAGCATAATGCCGGAATGGATTTGGCCGATAACCGCCATAGATTAAAGGAGGCTCATGTGACCCTGCTAACTTGGAATCACGCCTGCACTGTCAGTGTCAGAGCGATGGACGATCAGCACGGCATCCTGATGGATACCATGAACGAACTGCGCTTGGCTTTGGTGCATGGAGCCGACGGGGAGCAGATGAGCGAACTGCTGGGTCGCCTGATTGAGTTCATGCGGATGCACTTTTGGAGCGAGGAGCAGTTGATGGAGCAGACTGGATTTCCGGGTCTGGCCGAGCACCGCGCCGAGCATGAGAAGCTGCTGGCGCAGGTGCGCGAGTCGGCGCATCGCGCACAGCGCAACGAGTGCGTAGGGATGCGGCCGCTGCTGGGATTTTTGCGGGACTGGTATGTGGAGCACATCGAGGGGATGGATCAGGAATATGGTCCGTGGCTGAACCAGAGGGGAATTTCTTAAGAAGCTTCTGAACGCTTTTTTTGACTTGCAATAAGCCTCTCGGGAGCCGCAAAAGATGTTTATTTGAGACATTTTCCTTGAGGCATTTGCCGCATTCTTCAGTGCGCTCAGGAGAGCTTATGAGTCAGCCTATGATCGCGTGGCTGACTTGTGCGGAGGGTTCTTGGCGGGAGAATCGCAATGGCGCCGACAAGCTGGAGCAGCAAGATGAAGGTTGGCGTTAGCGTCATTGGCGATGACCACCACAAGCTCTATGAAGCGGTGGACGAAATTGAAGTCGCGGTGAAGATGCATGAGCCGCGCGAGGTTGTTGGGCAGTTGCTACGCAAGTGTGTGTGGGGGGGGCGATGAGCACTCGATGATCTTTTTGCGCGACTGGCTGAACACGCATATTCAGAAGGAAGACTTGAATTTTGCGTTGTAGCAGAACGGGCGGTCTAAATATTAGAGATGGGCGCGGCATAAGCGTGAAAGTCGTGTGCGCTGGTGTCAGCCGACGGAGATTCTCGTACTATTCTAGAGGTACAGGTGCAAGTCTAGAGATGCAGGTTCAAGCTGCCGCATGAAGGATCAAATTAAACTGGACCCCGCCCGGCGGCGGCGATTGCGGTATGCCGAAGGCAAACTGCTGGAGGCACGGCAGCGGCTGGCGCGCGCCGAGCGCGGAATTATGTACTGGACGCGGGTAGTGGGCGATTTGCACCACGAACGCACAATGGCGATTCAGCATCCGCTATGGCCGGAAGAACCACGAGAGGAAAGCTGAGCGTTCGCTCAGCTTTCCTCTCGCGAGGTTGATCGCTGCCCGCCTAGAGAGAGGCCAGGGCGAGTGAGGCCTAGGCCGAGGCGGCTTTTTTCTGAGCTTCCCAGCGACGCTTGACGGCTTCGGCGATTCGCTTGCGGCCTTCGGGCGAAAGATTTCTTTTTTTCTTTTTGGCTGGTTTGGCGGCGAGCTGAACGGCTGTTTTTTGGGCTGTGCCGAGAGCCTTCTTGGGCCGACCCGGTTTCTTTTTGGGCACCACGGCGGCATCTCCGCTCAACAGTGCGCGCGCCTGCTGCAACAAGGCTATCTCGTGATCGATTGTTGCCAGGATTTCAGAAACTGCCATATTCGTTCTCCCTTGAATGCGAGCCATTGCAACTGCTCCTTGCTTCTAACATACGATGGAAAACAGCCCACGACTCACTCCAGAAAATACGATACTCGACGAAAGTCTTTTTGACAAACGGCAAAAGCATCTTTTTTGAAAATAAAGTATCTCGAAGATGGAATCCGGTCTAAATTGATCAACGCATAAAAAACAGGAACAGACAGAATCAAGTTATGACGCCACATTCCAGATTTTCGGCTTTGACTTAGTCCCGAGAGAAACGAAGCGCCAGGGAGCCATCCGCGGTGTAAATCTCGACGTCCAGAGTTATACCTCCATTGGCGTGAGTGGCGCAGCTGAGGCAGGGATCGAAAGTGCGAATGTTGCCGGATATGCTTGTCTGAAAGGACTCCTCTCACCCGCGACCGATTGTCAATAACTTCGATTGACCCGATAGGCTGAATGCTTCATATGCAGGATGGAAAGTAGAAAAACGCAGGGGCGGTTCAGGGAAAATGTGATTGCCTGGAAAGAGCTTCCGCAAGGCAAGAACTGCCGGGGGAAGATGGAACGGAAAGGCGCTGGCCGCAGGTAACGATGATGCCCGAAGACTCTTCACCTTGCACACACTCGCACGGCCGAAGACAGGGCGAAAATGCGGCGGAAAAATCAATGCCACTGATTCCCGTTGAGGTTATTACTCCGAAATTCCTGGAGCGGGGATTTTTTCTTTGGGCCAGGGCGCTGGAGGTGGAGAGCCGCAGGAGAAACGTGAGCAACGTCACACAATCTAGATATACCGCATTGTAATATCGCAAGATGAACGCCGAGACCCTCATCCTGATTGCGCCCGGCTCACTGCTTCTGGGCGCTGTATTACAGATATTCGCCGCCCGGTTGAGTTCGGCGCGCGTGAAGGGGATTTTAGCCGCGCTTTGTTGCCTGCCTGCGGTCGTGGCCGTGGCGGCGGCAGCACGGCTGGTGCAGGCTGGGCAAGCTATCGAAGTCCGTCCGTTCCACTGGGATGGGCCGCTCGATCTGGTGCTGCATGTGGATGCGCTCAGCGTGCTGTTTGCCCTGATGGGCACGGGGCTGGGCGGTTTTGTGCTGCTCTACTCGATTGGCTACATGGCGCACGACAAGGCCGCCACGCGCTTCTATGCCTCGATGTTGGTCTTTATCGCGGGCTTTGTGGGGCTGGTCTATAGCGCCAACCTATTTATCTTTTATCTGTGCTGGGAGCTGGTGGGTCTGTGCTCCTTCAGCTTGGTGGGATTCTGGTATACCAATCGCGAGGCGGTGCGGGGCGCGCGCAAGGTGCTGCTGATGACGCACATTGCGGGCTACGGATTGCTGGCCGCGATTCTGCTGATTTATATGCGCACGGGCAGCGCGCTGTGGACCGACCCGCGCGTGGCGCAGGCTTTCACCGGCGGCGTGTTTGTGTTGATGCTGGTGGCGCTGGTAGCGAAATCGGTGCAGGTGCCGCTGCATACATGGATTCCCGAAGCGATGGCCGCGCCGACGCCAGTGAGCGCGCTGCTGCACGCGGCTTGTTATGTGAAGGCGGGCGTGTATCTAGCGGCGCGGATGCACAGCTTTGGCGCCTGGCCCGTTGCATGGGGCGGTACTTTGGTTTGTGTTGGCACTGTAACTATGGCCGTGGGCGTGATGTATGCCATGGTGCAAACGGATTTGAAGCGGATGCTGGCTTTCTCGACGGTGAGCCAGATCGGCTACATGATGATGGGGCTGGGCATTGGCACACCGCTGGCGATTGCCGCCGCGCTGCTGCATTGCTTGAATCACGGCTTCTTCAAAGGCGGACTGTTTTTGACGGCGGGCTCGGTGCAACACGCGGCGGGTACGCGCGACATGAATCTGTTGGGCGGGCTGGCGCAGAGGATGCCGCGGACAACATTGTCGTGGTTCATCGGCGTGGGCAGCATGATGGGAATTCCGCTGATGAGCGGATTTGCCAGTAAGTGGATGCTGTATGCGGCAGCCTTGCAGGCGGGATGGACAGTGCCCGCGATGGTGGCTTGGGCGGTGAGTTTGGGCACGGTGTTTTTGGGAGCGAAAGCTACCAGCGCCGTCTTTCTTGGACCACTGACGGAAGCCACGCGCGACGCGCATGAATCGCCGCCGACGATGGTGTGGGGCATGGGGTTGATGGCCGCGGGCAGCGTGTTGCTGGGCGTGGCTCCGCAGTTGGCGGTGAACTATTTGCTCAATCCGGTGCTGGGCGCGCTGGGAATGAGCGCGGTGCGGGTAACATGGTTTGGATTATCGGTTGATGCGGGTAACTTCTCGACCGCGGGTGGATTGGTGCTGGCGCTGGTTTCGCTGGTGCTGGGCGGAGTGATCTATGCGGTTGCTTACGTAGCGCGGCCCTCCACAGCGAGTGGTGGCGCGGCTTTGGCGGGAGGCGGAATATTTACTGGAGGCGAACCGCTGTCGGATCAAGGCAGACTGACGGCGGGCGATTTCTCCAGCATTTTTCTGAGTAACTGGAAAGAGTTTTTTCGCTGGTCGAATGTGGATGCGGTTTATCTGAGTGTATGGCGGGGATTGCAGACAGCTTCGCGCTGGTTGGGCTTGGTTGTTGGTTGGATGGAGCGGCGGGCGCTGGTCCTGGTTGTGCTGCTGGCCGCGCTGATGTTGGGTGGAGTGAGATGGCTTGCGCCGGGGTCAGAATCCTGGATTTGGTCACGCGGTGTACCACTTTCAGGTCCGATTCCGATTCCAACGCTGCTGGTTCTTGTGTGCGCCGTGGCTGCCATCGCGTTATTTTTGGTTACGCTCTCCAGCAAAGCGAGTCGTCATTCCATTCCACAATTATTTATACCATTGATGATTCTCATCAGTTTGGCAACGGTAGCCGGTCTGGCGATTGTCGATCATTGGTTTCGGCTTGGGCTTTTGGAACTGGGCGCATTCTTGACAGTCGTGCTTGTATGGCAAGCGACGCAGACCAAAGCAGCCAAGCTGACTTATCTAGCGGTAGCGCTCATTTCAGCGTCATTGATGATCGCCAGCGCTGTCTTGCTTGAGCGCGGACAAAACGAGTGGGCTTGGGCGCTGCTCATCACCAGCGTCTGCGTGAAGCTAGCTGCCGTACCGTTCTTCTTCTGGCTGCTCGCATTGGCCGATGAAATTCCTTCTTTAGTTTTGGGTTTGATTATCGCCGTTGTCGATATGGCAGCCTTCAGCGAGTTCTTGGTCTCGGCGCAGTCCGTGCCTGACTATTTTATTCACCATAGCGTCTTGCTGGGCGTGGCTGCTGTAACCTCTTTGCTCGCCGCATTGCTGATGCTTACGCAACACAGCTTGAAACGCCTGTTGGTGCTATCAACTGTCGAAGATGTGGGCTTTCTGCTGCTTGGCGTCTTTTCCATCAACATCATCGGAATCAATGGCGCAATTGTTGCCGCCGCCACGCACTCACTGGCGAAGGCGCTTCTCTTTATCTGCCTCAGCGCGCCGGAGGCCGATGGTGCGCTAGAGGGAAATGCGACGGGACTTATAAGCCGCTATCCGGTGAGCGCATTTGGTTTTTTGTTTGGAATGCTGGCTATGCTGGGCATTCCGCCGACGCTGGGATTTATTGGGCGATGGAGACTCTACGAAACGGCGTTGCAGATTCATCTGCTGCTGCTGGCGGTTTTCATTCTCTCTTCAATTTTTGCGCTGATAGCTTATGTGCTGGCGTTGACCCGCGTGTGGTGGGGTCCGCCGCCGGAGGCAGCGCCGCCGCACACCAAGGAGCCTTTTCTGTTGCGAGCTGTGATTGTTGGGTTGACGGTGTTGCTGGTGGCGGGCGGAATTTGGCCTGACGCGCTGGGGATGCTGCTGGGGGTGAGGCCATGAAGCTATGGGATAAGTTGATGTGCACTTGCCGCCGGCGCAGTCCTTGGCTGTTTCATATGAACTCGGGCAGTTGCAATGGATGCGACATTGAGTTAGTGGCCGCGCTGACGCCGCGCTACGACGCCGAGCAACTGGGCGTGCGCCTGGAAGGAAGCCCGCGCCACGCCGATATTCTGGTGGTTACCGGACCAGTAACGCATAACTCACTGGAAGCAATCAAGACCGTTTATGGACAGGTTTTCGGCCCCAAGGCGGTGGTGGCGATTGGCTCATGCCCAGCGACGACCAATGTCTTTATTGACAGCCGTACGCTGGATGGGCCGCTGAACCTGCATATCCCTGTGGATGTTTTTGTGCCCGGCTGTCCGCCGCGCCCGGACGCCATTTTGCAAGGCGTGGTCAAGGCCGCGGAGATTTTGGCCGCGCGGGGCAACAATCTTGCGGTTGAACCGGTGGTGATGCCGTTGGTTGGGCCGGGATGCGGCGCAGATTGCGCTTGCGTGAAGATAGCTCAACGCGCAGTGAGCGAGGCCGGTCATGAATAACTTCATCCACTCTAGTTTAGTCACGGCCTTGGCACGCCTGCTGATCTTTCCCGGCTTGCTGTTTGCGGTGCCGGCCGCGTGGTTCTTTTTATGGGTCGAGCGCAAAGCTGTGGCGCGAATGCAGGGACGAATTGGGCCGCCTTTCATGCAGCCGTTTTTTGATTTCGTAAAACTGCTGGGAAAGAACACGCCGGCGCGCAACGGAGTCGGCGGGGCGCTGATGAAGGCCTGGCCGTTGATTGCGGTTTCAGCTGCCGCGGGCGCAGTGGGACTGTTGCCGGTGTTGCCGGCACGAGGCGGCTTTGAAGGCGATCTGATTCTGCTGCTGGCGCTGCTGGAAGTGCCGTCGATGTGCATTATCGCAGCAGGCTTCAGTTCGCGCTCTATCTTTGGCGAGATCGGCTCGGCGCGCGAGGCAGTGCTGAGCGTGAGTTATAACATTGTTTTTCTGTTGGCGATTTTGTCGATCGCCGCCGCGCAGCACACCTTCAGCCTTTCCGCTCTGGCGCTGCTGCCGCCGTCGTTCCTGCGCTACCTTGGGATTACTGCGATTCTGGTTTGCTTGCCCGCCAAGCTGCATCTGAATCCTTTCTCGCTGCCCAACGCCGAGCAGGAGATTTATTCCGGGCCGTTGACGGAGTATGCGGGGCCAGAGCTGGCGCTGTGGGAGCTATCGCATGGGCTGGAGTGGGTGGCGGCCACGGGATTGGTGGCAACGCTGCTGGCCCCAGCCTTTGCGGCGTGGTGGATTAGCGCGCCGGTCTTTGTCGCGCTCTCGTTTGTGATTGTGCTGCTGCTGTCGATCGTGGCGGCGGCCACGGCGCGCTTGCAGATTGACACCACGGTGCGCTTCTACTGGCAATGCACGCTGATCTTCGCGGTGCTGGCGATTGCCACCGCGCTTTTTGCGAGGTGGCGAGGATGAAGATTCTCTCGATGCTCTGGAGAAACCTTTGGGGCGGATCGCGGACGCTGCTTTTTCCCTCGCGGCCCAAGGTGAGCGAGCACTATCGCGGCTTGGTCTGCTTCGACCCGACGCTCTGCTCGGGCTGCGCCATTTGCAAGATGCGCTGCACGGCGCGCGCCATCGAATTCAAAACCGGCAAGGGCGAGTTTACCTGGAGTTATAACCCGGGGCAATGCACCTTTTGCGGACGCTGCGTGGAGGGTTGCAAGACCCACGCGCTGCATCAGGAGCCGGACTGCCCGCCGATTTATTTAACTCCCGGTGAGCTATCAAAGAGTTACACTGTCGCGCGTAAACCGCCCGCGCCCAGGCCGGTAGCCACTGTCGTTGAGCCAGTGAACAAGAAGGAATCAGGAGAAGCGCAATGACTTTGCTCACTGAAGTTATCGAGAAGCTTGGAACCACCGAGACGTGGGTGGAACAGGGCGGTGTGCATTGGCTGACGCTGGAGGCGATGAGCATACGCGCGCTGGCTGCGGCGATGAACACGCTACACGCCCGCTTCATCACGATCACCGCGTATCAATTGCCCAAGGACGAAGGTCTGCGGTTGGAGTATCACTGGGATTTGAACGGGGAGTTATTGGGCTTTGTTTTCAAACTGGCGGCGAACTCGATTGAAAGCATCTTCGATCTGTGCGAGGCCGCTGACTGGATCGAGCGCGAAATTTACGAAGAGTATTCCGTAAATATTGCGGGCCGCGAGTATGAACCGCTGCTGCTGCGCCAGGGAGACATAGCGGGCGTGAATTTGCGCGAGGTGAAACTATGAGTTACAAGATTCCCATGGGCCCCTATCATCCGGCGCTGGAAGAACCCTACAAGCTCGACCTGATTTGCGAAGGCGAAACGGTGCTGGACTCCAAGCTGCATATTGGCTTCAACTTTCGCGGCATTGAACACCTAGCCGAGACGCGCAACTACATTCAGGTGGTGGCGCTGATGGAGCGGGTTTGCGGCATCTGCTCGAACATTCACACACTGACGCTTTGCCAGGCGATGGAAGGGCTGACCAACCAGACGCCGCCACCGCGCGCTCTCTACATTCGCACCATCATGGCGGAGTTGGAGCGGCTGCACTCGCATGTGCTGTGGGCGGGCATTGCGGCCAAGCTGATGGGCTTCAAGACGATGTTCATGACTTGCTTTGAGCTGCGCGAAAAAGTAATGGACGTGTTGCAGGCCATCAGCGGCAACCGCGTAAATTATTCGATGAATCGCATTGGCGGAGTGAACCGCGACATCAGCGATCCGGCGGCCATTTTGAAGATGGTGGAGGCGCTGGAAGCGGAGATGGGACGCACCGTGATTCCCATTTTTACCACTAGCAGAACGGCACGTTCGCGTTGCGCGGGCATTGGCGTTTTGACGACGGAAAAGGCGGTTTCACTGGGTGTAGTGGGGCCGGTGGCGCGGGCTTCGGGTGTAGGGCAGGATCTGCGCAAGGCCGCCCCCTATGCGGCTTACGCGGAGATGGAGTTTGACGTGCCGGTGCAGACGGCGGGCGATGTGACGGCACGCTTGCTGGTACGCGCGCTAGAGATCATGGAGAGCTGCAAGATTCTGCGCCAGGCGCTGAGCAAGTTGCCGCCGGGCGAGGTCAACACGGGCGAGGAGAAATTTCGTTTCACAACGGGCACGGCCATCAGCCGGGCAGAAGCGCCGCGGGGCGAGGTGCTTTATAGCGTGTCATGGCGCGAGGGATCGCGCAATCCGGCTCGTGTGCATGTGCGTACACCGACGTTTGTGGTGATGCCGGCGATTCGCTGGATGGTGAAAGGGGCGCGGCTGGCCGATACGCCGCTGATTCAGGCCTCGATTGATCCCTGTTATTCATGCACTGACCGGTAGTTTTTTACGATGGCGGAGTTTTTACAGGCAGAAATCGCCTGTGGCAAATATTTACGTCAATTTTGGCCGTATTCCGTCCGAATAAGATATTTATAGTCTCCATTGTGATCCTTGCTGCAAGTTATGTTCATTTGTTCTCTTGCCAAGCGCGTCTTTTTCGATTAACTTCATTGTGCCTCACATTGCAGTCCGCGTCGTGCATCGAAGATCATTTGTTCTCGATTGCATCCCTGTCTTAGAGCGAAACCAGAGTAATCGTGCCTTCGAAAAGTGTCTCCGAGGTGGCTTTTTCTTGAGGAAAAAGCCACTTTGCCGCATTGCCCTTGGGTACAGCTACTCTGGTTTCGCTATAGTCGCCTGGGTGCCAATCCTTTTTTGCCGAGAGACTACCTTTTTACGCGGTCAACTACATGGCGCTTTATTTTTTTCTAGTCTCCCACCGGTGTTTCCGATTCGCTGGGATAAAATGGGCGCCTTTCTGAGGCTGGAGTTCGACAAGCTGGCCAAGCTGGGACCGCTGATCGCTCGCACAAGGTTTGTGGTTCCCAGCCGGGATACCCCCGGGGGGTTAGGGGGGGGAGGGGGGTACTTGTCTTCCGGCTGGAGCAGAACCTGGATTCCAGAGCCTGGATTCAGGTTAGCAGGATGCGGGAAATACTCTGCAACCACCACCTGCCACTTGCGGTGTGGTCAGACGCTCGCTGCTCGCTCGCAGGAGTTTTGTGGCTTCCAATACCCCCAAATGCGAGGAACCTGGGGCACCGATGTCAGTGGTGTGCTGACTACTCTCGGCACAGAGGGCACCCGGCTTCAGAGATTGTGCTCAATCCTCCTGGCACCTGGGTCACCCGCCGCGCTTCCAATCCAAATCGGGCCTGTCTTGGCGTCTGGAAATCGGATGCCTTGAGTCTTTGATTCAATGGGCAGAACTCGATGCCGAGTTCGTGATTGACTCGCGCGTCTGGATCGGATACGGTTTTGATATGCAAACGAATTTCGCAGCTTGTTGTCGCTTCCGGCTTGAGTTATAAGCTGAGGGGCGCGTGTGCGGCTATGCGATAGCATGGGGATTTGAACCAAACAAGCGCCCGCTTTCCAGCCTACTGGAGCGGGCCTTTTTGTGCCGCGCTTAAATTGTCTGACTTAGGAGAGGAATTTATCCGTGCCGAAGAAAGCTGCCCGCTCATCACTAACTCTCAGCCATCTTGCGCCCAGTGTGATGCAGTCGGAGATTCGCGCCATGAGTGTCGAGTGCGACCGCATCGGCGGCATCAATTTGGCGCAGGGCATCTGTGACACGCCGGTTCCCGCCATGGTTGCGGAGGCCGCGATGCAGGCGATTCGCGACGGACATAATATCTACACGCGCCTGGACGGCATCGCCCGACTGCGTGAGGCCATTGCCGCCAAGCAACTGCGCGACTATGCGCTCAGTTATGACCCGGCGAGTGAAATTCTGGTAACGTCCGGGGCCACGGGAGGCTTTCATGCCGCGGCCATGGCGCTGCTCAATCCGGGCGATGAAGTGATTCTCTTCGAGCCTTTTTACGGCTATCACATCGCAACGCTGAAGGCCATGCGCGTGACGCCGGTGCTGGTGGCGCTGGCCGAGCCTGACTGGGAGCTTGATCTGGACGCACTGCGCGCGGCCATCACTCCGCGCACCCGTGCCCTGGTGCTCAACACGCCGGCCAATCCCAGCGGCAAGGTATTTTCGCGCACTGAACTGCAAGCGATCTCGCAAATTGTTATCGAGCACGAGTTATTTCTGATTACCGATGAAATCTATGAGTACTTTGTTTATGGCGAGGCGCGCCACATTGCGCCCGCAACTTTCGAGGGGATGAAAGAACGCACGATTGTCATTTCCGGTTTTTCGAAAACATTTTCCGTAACTGGCTGGCGAGTGGGCTTTGTTGCGGCCGATGCGCGCTGGCTGGGGGCAATGGCTTACTTTCACGATCTGACCTATGTTTGCGCGCCCTCGGCTTTGCAACATGCGGCGGCGACCGGGCTGGAGCAACTTGGCCCGGAGTTTTATCACCAGTTAGGCCGCGATCACGAGGCCAAGCGCGCGCGCATTCTGAGCGCGCTGCGCGCGGCGGGTTTTGAGCCGTCGGTTCCCGCCGGCGCTTATTATGTGCTGGCGCGGGCCGCTCATGTGCCGGGGAAAACCGCCGCGGAAAAAGCTCGAGCTTTGCTGGCCGCCACAGGCGTGGCCGCGGTTGCCGGCTCGGCATTTTTCCGCCCTGGCCGCGGCGAAGATTTGTTGCGCTTCTGCTTTGCCAAAAAAGACAACGAACTTGACCAGGCCTGCCAGCGGCTGCGCAAGTTTCTCTGATTCGGCACGAAACGAATGCTTTGTGGGCTCCCACCCATTCCGCAAAGAGCGCGGAATGGATGGGGCACGGTGTTGTATTGCTTTTGTGCTGGATCAATCAATTTCCCCAGTTGAACAATTGAATATTTTCTTCGCCTTGCAGATCAGGCGCGCCAGCGTTTGCCGGCAGAAGGCCGCGCTGGGCGCGCATTCCCTCCCCATGGACTTTGACGATTCGCGCTGCCGCGAAATGCTGTTTCCGATTCGAGCGCAGTCGCGTAGGATCGGATCAACATGCGTCCGTGTAGAGAAAACAGGGAATCCGGTGTAGGACAAACACTGACATGAATTCATCGCCCTTTCGTGTAAGCTGCAAGCGTTGCCTTATGATCCTTCGACGTCCGAGCCCCGCTCGCTATGCCGCATCATGGGCTTTGACCTGGTGTGTGCTGGCTTCGTGCCTGGCGCTGGACTTTTATGGGATCTGGACGCTCGCCAACGCTCCCACCGTGGGTGTGCAGTTCAGATGTCAAGGCTCCGCGGTCGTTGTCTCTTCTCTTGACGCGGATCAAGCCTTGCGGAGGGCCGATGTCCGGGTTGGCG
>Ga0224528_1001790_pt1 | contig 13399 bp, 14 predicted proteins | sample CBST25metaG_2_FD_179888 | JGI IMG/M metagenome (GOLD analysis project Ga0224528, IMG submission 179888) | Peat soil microbial communities from Stordalen Mire, Sweden - C.B.S.T25 | ecosystem: Environmental > Terrestrial > Soil > Wetlands > Peat | place: Sweden: Norrbotten County, Stordalen Mire...
CTACAAGGATGCAATGTCGCTGCTGGCGGACTTTTGGAAAGAAGTTGAGTCGATCTTGAAGGAAAGGAGCACAGCGCCATGAAGACTCTGAAAGTTGGAATTGCCTCGCGAGAAGCCTACAAAAAGAGGACGCTGGCAATCGCAAAGGGAGAATATGTCCCAGCAAGAGGTGAGCCTAAAATCTGGTTTGAATCGCTAGGCACGCTGTCCCAGGTGCTTTCCGACCAGAATCGGGTTTTGCTCAAGCTCATCCTGGAGACCAGTCCTCAATCTCTCAACGAACTGGCGGAAAGATCGGGAAGAGCAACATCCAACCTGTCCCGGACATTGCGGACGATGGAGCGGTATGGCCTGGTGCATTTTAAGCAAGGCCCGAATCGTCAGCTTGTACCGCATGTCAATTACTCCGGGGTCGAACTGGAAATGTCTTTTCAAAATTGACCGTGGAAAACGCACCTTCCCCTTGGAAGGCCAACTATGCCCTTGACTGAATATTCACCAGAGGCTATAGTGAATCCGGAGGCTGATGTTCCGGTCGAGAAACGATGACGTGGGAAGTCGAATACACCGATGAGTTTGGCGACTGGTACGAGGCCCTCGACGAGTCCGAGCAGGATAGCATTGACCGAAATGTCTACCTTTTGGAACAGTTCGGCCCGGCACTTCCAGATCGGTACAGCAAACCTGTTGTCACTTCTCACTTTTCGCACATGCGGGAACTGAGGGTGCAGCATGGGGGAGAACCCATTCGTCTGCTGTATGCTTTCGATCCACGCCGCGTTGCTCTGCTACTCCTCGGTGGCAACAAGACCGGGGATGACCGATGGTACGAAAGATTCGTGCCGAGAGCTGATGCGCTCTATGAGCAGCATCTGCGAGAACTAACCGACCTAGATCGGTAAATTGCAGTTCTTCGGAACTGTGCCTGTGCAGAGGGAGATATGGGAAATAAATGGACGACCCTTCGGGCGAAGATGACGCCTGAACGCAGGGAGGCGAATCGCCTTGCTGCGAAGCAGATGGTCGATGCAATGCCTCTTGAGGGACTGAGAACGGCGCGCAATATCACGCAGACGCATTTGGCTTCACTCCTGCAGATCACGCAAGCCTCGGTTTCCAAGATGGAGAAGCGCACCGATATGTATGTGAGTACACTGCGCTCATTCGTTCAGGCAATGGGTGGCGAATTGGAAATCCGCGCAGTCTTTCCTGAAGGGGCGGTACAAATCGATCAGTTTGCAGCGCTCGCCAAAAGCGAAGAGCACCGAACTCAACCCGCCGGTTCACGCAAATGAGACTTTAGAAGTCTCAGCGGAGCTGGCAAGGAAGGTGAATATGCCAGCACCGAATTTGCGTACCCAATGGGCCGAGAAGCAGGCAGAAGAGCTTCTGTCCGTTCCTTTCATCGCCGAGTTCGTACTGCGTAGCCCACAGATGATCGACGGCACACAAAAGGAAGTTGCCGATCTTCTCATTCTGTATAAGGACAGCGGGCTCCTCGTGTCGCAGAAGGCGCAGGAAGATCCTCTAAGCCGAAACGAACAGAAGAATGAGCTATGGGTGTTGAAGGCCGCCAAGAACGGCGTAAGCCAGCTCTGTGGTGCGCTCCGCCCTTCGACCAAGGCCATCTGGTGCGAGCATCCGCGTCGCGGACGGGTCGATTTTCCTGCGGGTCTCCCTTCAATTTTGCATGGCATCGTGACAGTGGAGACTTTTCGGCCTGTGGACCTGCAAGCCGCAGCCGCCGATTTGCCGCTCGCACAGGGCAGCACCCCCCTCACATACATTTCACTCAGCGATTTTATAAATATCGCGATGCAATTGAGGACCGTGCCGGAACTTCTGCGGTATCTCGGTGCCCGAAGGGAACTGCCGGAGGCAGCGCTGCGGAGGGTCGGCGACGAACAGCCGCTCTTTGAGTTTTACCTGCTCCACGGAACGTTCAAGCAATGTCGTGGGCACCAGCACGCCAGAGAGATTGTCGAAGCTGCATCGCAGCAAGTGGACGACATTCTGGAGCACATGGCCGAGTATCAGCATTTCAGCAGCCTCATGGAGCATGTTGGCCATGAACTCGCTACGAGATCGGCAACGTGTCTGGATGGCCTCTCGGCGGACTTGCTGGCGAAGTTCGATCCATCGGAGAAGCGTGCGAACTATCTTTTGATGCAAGAGGTGATTGCCGATCTTCCTTTGCGTGAACGTGCTGAATTGGGCAAGCAGTTTGCCCGAGTCATCCAACACATGAGCGAGCAGCCACAAGGGTACACGCAGGCTACAGCGCATCTAGATTCCAGGCCCGAGTGGGTTTTTGTTTTTGGCGCGTCGAAGAGATGGGAACGCGCAAGTTTGCTGGGCAGTATGGAACGGACGATGCGCGCTGCGCTTGCTCATTACAAAAAGCAGCGGTGCATGATTATCATTGACCGCGACGGCGAAGGTTACGAGGTCATCATGACAGTTCCTGGGCAGGTGTTCACCCCAACAACTGCCGATGTGCTGAATGGCAACAAGCTGTTTGGCGCCTTGCGCACGGCGTCGGTTGAACTGGAGGGCTTTTGAGCTATACAGCAGAGGGTGGCCCCTGCATCGCTCTATTTCTGCCCTGTTGTAGATTCTGACTGGAGTCAACGTGAAAAAGGCGAAGAGAACCGAAAGAAGATGTCCGGTGCGGAGCACACCCGAGTGCATGGATTTCCCGCCCATTGAGCGTACGCCTGAATTCGCTGGAATGACCGCCGATCAGATTGCAGCGGTACGCATCAGTCCACAAGCCAGGCTTTGGTGGTGCTCTGAATGCACGAGTGTTTGGTACGAGACCGAACATCACTTTGCGCGCGTCATCGGGACACAGAAGACCGAGAGTAGTTCCTTCGTACCTGGAACTTGGCCGCCTCGTCAAATTTGGCTTGGTGAGCCTTAATTGGTTCCGCGGAAAGGACTGTAAGGTGAAATTCGTACAAGAGATGCCATGTTCGTGTGGGGGAGTCTTCCCGTTTGCAACTTATGGGGAGGCTCCGTGGCCAACCGTAGTCTGCGCAAAATGCGGGATGGCAGGCGGCCAAATCAACCCGCTCAGCGTGAGCGTCACAGCGGAACGTCTCTTGTATCGGAGCAAACAGGAGTTGGAAGGCGGAGACTACACCCTGTCGATCATAATTGGGACGATGGCCGTCGAGTCCTTTCTCACCCGGCTGTTTTTCAGAGTCAAAGGCATGGACAGCTTCGCTACCACATTCACCTGGCCGACCGAGGCGCAAGAAAAGGTGTGGGAGAACGAGTACCCGAGGAAGGGTGGCTTTACAGGTCCCGCAGATTTTGTTTCGAAGGCGACAACAGGGATGACTTTCGACGAGTTCGTCGAGAGCAGCGCCACGGCTAAGAAAATCATGGCAGGATTCCCAGATGCAGCGGGACTTTCTGCAAAGCAATATTTTCAAAGTGACCTTTTTTATCCTCGCAATCGAATAGCTCACTGGGGATATGTGAGTACGACTAAGGACGAAGCCGAGCGGTGTTTCGCACTGGCTGTCGCTATCGTTTCTCTTTTTCGAGAGATGGATAAGGTCAAATACGGAACTCTCTAGGATTGGAGTTTTCCATGCGGGTTACGAACTGCATTTTTTGTGGCGTGCTACTGAAGCCTTCCCGGCGCGAGGAGCCCGATTCTCGCACAGATGAGCACGTCTATGCGCGGTGGTATCGAGATAACGTGGTGAATCAGAAGATCAAGATGTTCACGTCGGATGGCACCACGGCCACGATGCACAGGCAACCGTCTCTTGAAGCATTTGTAAACAGTGCGGTCTGCAGGGAATGCAATAGTGGCTGGATGTCAACGCTTGAAACTCAGGTCGATCCCATCTTTGAGAAGTTGACGAACGGGACGGACATAAGCGTTCTGACTCCAGAAGAGGTGGAAACACTGGCGCGCTGGGCGGGCAAAACAGCTATCGTTCTGGGTTACGTGACACCGATTCCAACAATTGTCCCAGAATTTATTCGCAGAACATTCCTCCCGCAGAGCACAACGCCACCGCACATGCGTTTGTTTTACGGTTTTATCAAGGCAGATTTGACGCTAGAGGGGGGCTATCTGCAACTTCGCTACGGTGCGGAAATCCCAGTGATCGGTAGCGAGGGAGGTTCGGGTCATCGCTTCACGCTCTGTCTTTTCAACCATTGTTTCACTGTTGATTTTCCACCAATTCTTGCCGGTGTTCGATACGACCTGCGAGATAGTTGCAGCGCCCAGATATGGCCGTACTTCGTTCCTGCCGGCACTACAGAGCTATCCATACCTACACCCGCGCCAATTGGCGACGTGCTGCTTGCGATCTGTAAACGGGTTCAGGTTTGTTTCGACATCAGTGCTCTGCACGCATAGGCTAACGACGCCTGTCTGTGCAACAAATCGGTGAGCCTCCGGAGGTGTTATGCGCGAAATATTGGAGCTTAACCTTGCGTTAATCGCGGGCCTCAAACGCAGCGAGCCACTGATGCTACCTTGGCCGCAGGACGGGACTCCTGCGGGTTGGCTTTCGATTTCAACTCCAGAAGCCTGGCGAGAGTTTGTGTTGTCACTCAGCCTACCGGTCGGTATTCCCGATTTTGTCGCAGCCAAGTACAATCGCGCTCAGATGTTGTATTTCCTGGCATGGCTGTATCCCGATCTAGTCAAGGCTGGGGAGTTGGTAGGGCTCACAACGCTCGAACTGGCGCTACGGGACTGCTACGGCAACAAGGTCAAAGGGAGGCACGGAAAAAGGCCAGACTTTGCTGCATTGCTTCAGTATCTACGGAAAGATGGGCTCACCGACGAGAAGATTCCTATGGTTCAGCGGTCCGGGGGGACGGCTATCGGATTTGTAACCGGAAAAGATACGCCCTCGCTCGCAGAGCGCAGAAACTTGCTGGCACACGGCGACCCGTTTGATGCGCTGCCTTGCGGCGGTCTCTTGGAACTGGTACGGGACCTCATCGTGTACGCGTACAGAACCTTTCTTCCAACTCCAACGTTTCCATAGTTTGCGCGCGCGACCGTAAGCTGCAAAGCTCTAGGGCCAACGCCTGCACTCAATGAGCGCATTTGAAATTTCGCGCCCTTTGAGTGTCAGTCCAGATTGATTCCGTTATGTCGATGGCGGGGTGTAGTTAGGGCCGTCAGGCCACTCGTCCGGCTATATTCGCTTCCCACTCCTTGAAGACTTCCGCTGTCCGCCGCTCTTGCGTCCCGCCGGCTTCCGTTTGCGTAACTTCGTTTGCGAGGTCTCGCGCGAAGGTATCCGCAAGCGCTTGCCGGTTAGTTTAGTGCTTGTATTAACAGTTTGCGTTGTCCTCATTAGCTTGCCGCACAAAGGGCATATCACGCGGTCATTTGGAGCGCCGAAGCCGGCGAGCTTCCCAATAATGACAGACTTCTCGATTCCAAATGCGGCACAGTCTTTGTTAATGCACGTAGCCCGAGTATTCATAATTCCTCCAGTTCTGCTCTGTCGCCTGTCAGCCTCGTCGAGGGTCACTGTCACTGCTGGGTCAGCAGGCAATCGCGAGCGCGCGGGCGATATGGTGCGAAGCGGCCAGGGGACGGCGGTTCAAAGTCCAGATCGCCAATGGTCCATTCGATTCACTCATTCACCTACCTTAAAAATACACCTTGACAATACTGTATGTATACAGTATTTCTTATAAAGATGAAGGAGTATCAGGTGAAACCAGCGGCGCCCATCCAATCATTTGTCCTCAATGGAAAGCGTTACCGCTTTGCCCACTCCCAGGTGGCGGAAGCAGTAAAGAACCAGCCTCCAAGGAGAATTGATAAATACAAAGTTTCGGTCGAGGGAGTGGAATATCCCCCAAAGCAAGTGGTGGAACGGCTGACAGGCGTGGAGCCCATCAATTTCACGACAATGGATGCCCAGCGAATTCTCAAGAAACTCGGGTACATGACAGAAATCGCACGCAGAGCAGATGGAGGCGAATCAGCTGAAGACCGCAACCTTTCAGAGCAGTATTTCGAGTACTACCTCCAGACGAACGGATACTACCAATTTGAATATCAACCCGCTCACGTTGACACTACGCGCAAGCCGGATTATCGCCTCACGGTCGGTAGCGAACAGATACTCCTCGAAGTAAAGGAGTTCACGGTTTCAAAAAAGGACTTCTCCGGATTCCCGGATAATGGCGGAGTCAGAGGCGGCGCTTTTGATCCATATGCGCCCATCCGTCAGAAAATCGATTACGCGCGAGAGCAGTTCAACGGACTGAAAGATGCGGTGTGCTGCTTGGTCTTGTTCAACGAGAACAAGCCCTTGGTTGACCTAAATTGGCAAATGATTTACGGCGCAATGTTGGGAAATATAACGTGGAACATACCGTTTGACCCAATAGCACAAAGGCTCGACGATTCGCAAACGACGACAGGCTTTGGAAGGAACGGTAAATGCAGCCCAAGCCAGAATAGAACGATAAGTGCAGTGATTGTGCTCGAAGCCCTCATGCTTGGTGAACGCCGCTTCCGATGCCACATGGGCAGGCTTCTACGTGAAAAGATCGGCCAGAAGCTCAGTTGGGATGAAATCTTCGAGCTGGAGCGATTGGAGAGAGACAGGGCACGGGGGACGGAGCGCGATTCCGCAATTCTTCAGTGGCGTGTCATTGTTCACGAGAATCCTTGGGCGCGCAATAAATTGAGCCGTAGTTTGTTTTGTGGACGCTTCGACGAGCGCTTCGGTGACCCGGGCGAAAGCGGAAGTATTCACCGGATATTTGCAGGAGATGCAGTACAAGACCTTGAATCTCTCGAACAGGAGTGTCCACCGTTTGGTGCAAGTTTTCGCAGCCTGATCTCTGGAAAATAGGTATTCTATGGCAAAAAAGCGCGTATTTCTCGATGAATGTTGCGGTGAGGATGGTCTAAAAAACTGCTTCCCGAACAAAGCGCACGTCTATGTTGCGGCCGATTTTGGCGTCCGTGGCAAGGAAGACCCTACGGTGATCGATAAGGCGATCAAGCGCGGGTGCCTCATCATCACCGTGAACAGAGATTTTGTGGACTACTACCGGAACCACGTCCGGCGCAAAGGCAGGAATGGCATCTATTTCTATGGACTGATTTTTCTGAAGCCCAGCAAAACTAGAACCCGGCACGAGCAGTTGCAGGTGGCTCTAAAGGAAATTGCTTGGGAGGATACCCGGGAGCACGACGATCTGATCTATGTTTCGGCGGAAGGCAAGACCCGGCATGAGCGTCTTTGTCATCCGGAGTGCGCTGCTGAGTTCCCAGCAGATCAAACCGAATGGTCGTAGTTAGTCCGCGACCGGGACAGTAGTTGAGTAACACTATGCAGTGAGGTGACAGGCGCAATGGACTATAGCCACCTCTCGTCTCTGCGTGAATTATGGAAGTCGAGAAGATAGTTGAAGTTGTTCATGCCAAGACGGGCAAGAGCTATTGGCCAGAGGCCATACTGTACTAGCCGATTTGATGCCCCAGATACTTCATCTAGGGCATTGTGGATTTCAGCTTGATTCTCCTGCCATCGACGCTGAACTCGCCGTAACCGTGATGGTGGAGCGTCTTGGGGTTCTTCTGCGCCGCATCGATCCAGGCTTTGACTGCTTCGAGAACGAACAGGTTGTACTCGCCGACAAGCCGCGTATTGACGACTTTGCATTCGAGGTTGGCAAAGCACTCGGCGATGAGAGGCGCGGAAACCTGTTTTGCCGGAACTGCCGTCAAACCGAATCGCTTGAACTTGTCCACATCCTCGCCGGAACAGTTGCCAGCGCCGACAACCTTGCGCGCCAATTCGCGCGACGGAATGGCGATGACACACTCTTTGGTGGAGCGCAGCGCGGCAAAGCTGTAATCGGCATTGCTGACGATACAGGCGACCAGCGGCGGCGTGAATTCGACCATCATGTGCCAGGACATCGCCATGACGTTGGCGCGACCTTTGGAAGCCGTTGTCAACAGAACCACCGGCCCCGGTTCAAGCAATTGGTAGACTTTCGACAATGGTAAGTTTCTCATAACGATGTTTATTGTAATGACCCGACGGAAAGACCGGCGGGAACCTCCAGTGCCGAGGTCTTAGAAACGGCATGACTCAGGCTCGTAGTAAGGGTGGATGCCGAGTTGGTGAAGATTTGCGCATCCTGAGAGGCACGCGACACCGAGACGTACGCAAAGCGATCATTGATGAGTTCAGGATGAACGTTCGTGTCCATGTTCACAAGGACACGCTCGGATGTGAGCCCCTGCGAACTGTGCGAGGTCACAGCGTAACCATGATCGAAGTGCCGCATTTGCTCCGGATCGAATGTGACCATTCTGTTCTTGCCACCGTCCATGCGGACAACCATCTTGCCGTTTTCACCAATCGCTTGAACGGTTCCGAGGTCGCGGTTGGCGACACCCAGCTCTTTATTTGGAGCGGTAAATTGCAGCCGGTCCCCAATGGCAAAATCCCGCTCGATCTCGCGGTAGGCGCTGATGCCGCGCAGCCGAGACGGATCATAGGTGGCTTGTTGTCCATCCGGCTTCTCTACGGTCAAGGAATTTGCTTTCGGATCGGTCGAGACAACGCGCGCGTAGCTGCGCGGTTCGATGCCAACAGTCGTACTGCCGCGCTGGTAGTGGAGCACGTCGCCCACCTCATAGCGGTCGGCCCAGGCGCGGTCAGCGCCAGTCATATCGGAGCGCGACGCGAGTACGCGCATGGGATGATTTTCCGATTCAACGAGGCCACGCTCCTGCAACTCCGAGCGGACGGCCTGATTGATCTCACGGCGGGAGGCGTTGTCGGGAGAGACGATGATGGTATTGCCGGGACTGTCCGCATAGTTCCGGGCAATCGAGGCGATGCGTTTCTGCGGGTCGGAAATCTCCGTGACCCGTCCCTGCTGTTCGAGAAGCGCGATGCCCTCGGCCACCTCGCCGCGCGAGAGATGCTCGACCGCTCGCAGCAACTCGGGGTCTTTCTGGCGCACGATCTGATCGAGTTTGGCAGTCTTCATCCCCGCTTGTTGCAACTGCTCGAAGGGCTTTCCGGCTTCGACACCCTGATGCTGGCGCGTGTCGCCGATGAAAAGAACCCGGTCTCCGGGGTCGAGCTTCTGGAGGAAATCGCGCACCTGCTTGGTGCTGGCAAGGCTCGACTCATCGACCAGATAGAGATGGCGCTCCGGAGTGGGCTGCTTGGACCGTGCAAGGAAACCCTGCAAGGTATCGGCGGAGATTCCGGCGTCGCGGAGTTGGTGCGTCGCGCGGGAAGTCGGGGCGAAGCCTTCGACGATATACCCGCGCTGTTCGGCGGCCTCGCGCACGGTTTTCAAGGTCGTTGTCTTACCAACACCGGCGCTTCCCTGTAGACCTTGCACCACATCGCGCGAGGTGAGAATCTCCTCCGCAACGGTTCGTTGCGCGGCATTGAGATGCTGGTATTTCCCGGTATGTGCCACGGCCTGCTGAATCGGCATGATCTGCTCAGCACGGCCCTGCCCCTGCCGCATTTTCCGCAAGACTTCTTTCTCAGCGTGAATGGTCTCCGCTGTCGTGAACTGCCGCGCGGTATCGTGTTTCTGCCCCGATACGAGCTGGAATTCGCCGGAGGCCAGCCGAGCCTCCACGCTGGCGCGGACTTGTCCGTAAGTGGTTTCGCCCATCCCGCGCCGCAAGGCATCGCGGAAGAGAGCGCGTTCGTCGGTGACGGCTTCGCGCTCGAAGCTGCGCTCACGGGCAAAGGTCACGGCCTCCCGCGCGGCCTGTTGTGTCTTCTCGGGAGCGTGCTCCATAGTTCGTTCCCGGCTGCGTTCCCGCGCCTCGGCCACGACGTGATCGGGTTGATTGCCGAATTCAGAGGCAAGCCGGCGATGTGCAGAAAGCACCTCCGTCGGCGACTGAATCTGTTTCTTGTCGCGCGTGGCGTGGGCGGAGATCTCCGCCGCTTCGTATCCGGCAAGACCATTCTGCTTCATGTGTTCGAGGATCTGGTTCTGCCGCTGGCTAGAGGCGTCGAGATACTCCTGCGAGTATCCTTTGATGTCTGGTGCGCCGCTCCGGCCGGGCTCGATCTCATAGCCAAGTTCCCGCAGCCGGAAGGTCAACTCCGATTGATAGACGGCGGTGGCGAACTGCTGCGACTCGAAGAAGCCGCGCTCCTGCAAGGCGCGGGTGGTCCCATCTGCGCGCTCGGTGACATTGAAGATGACGGCATGGGTATGAAGCTGAGGCGCGGCGTAGCCGTCCACCGGCCGAGATGTGTCATGCTCGAATTTGGCAACGATGAATTGACTAGTCGCCTCAGCAGGCCGGTTACTTCCCATGCGAGCCTGTGTATATCGTTCCAACTCATTCAGGGCGACACCCACCGCTTCGCGGTGGGCCGCGCGCACCCGGTCGTCGCCACCGACCAGCGCGGTGAGCGAAACGGATTTTGGCGCGGAAAAAGTCGCGTCCCACCCGGCCCGGTGCTCAACCGATTTGATTGTCTTCCCATCTGGATTCTGGTACTCGAAGGCTTGCCGGTGCTGTACAAGTTGCTCGCCGGTCTGCGGGTGCTGTCCTTCCGAGAGCCGATGGAATTCCTCGGCTCCAACAGCACCCGCGAGGCCGTATTTCTCCGCAAGCTGGCCTTGCCACTCGCCCTGTACCGTCTGTCCCTGGCTCCAATAACTCTGATCCGGTGACGTGAATTCCTGGCGGTGGTAGTTTTCGAGTTTGCCTGCCGAGAGAGCTTTCGAGATTTTCAGCATGGTCAGTCTCCCAACGAGAATCCGCTCTGGATGGATTCGGCATCCTCCTCGGTTGTTTCAGGTTCCGCCGGTTTCTTTGTCAGGGTCTTCGGATCGAAACCGAGGTCGTCGTCTTCGAGCGGGCGAGGGACGAAGGCCGGCTGCGTCGCCGGAATGTCGTGGTAGGCAAACGAGAAGTGAGCGACGTAGTTGCCGAGCTTGAGGAAGGCGTGCCGATCGGGAAGGCCGGAGATTTCTGAATCCAGCACCAGCGGCTCGACCTGGCGCTCCAGTGTAAAGTTTTTCCCTGTGCGCGAGCCGTCGAAATGGGTCTGCCGCATCCGCTCGATCTCCACTTTGCCAATGGCGCTCGACACCCATTCGGCGGCCTTGGGCTCGGTGGTTTTCAGAAAGATTTTTGTGGCGGGCTGCGAGAGCATCACCTCGGCCATGTGGCCGTAAATCACTTCAAGTTGAGCTTTGCCCTGGAAACCCAACACGAGCGGATTTTTCGACTTTCTATTTTCCGTGATCGCCGTGTGGAGCTGCGGCAGACGTTGCAAACTCGCCAACTCGTCCAGCACAAACCAGACCGGGTGCTGGCCTTCCTTGGGTTCGTTCAGCAAGCGCAGAACGAGAAGATCGATCCACAGACTATGGAGCGGGCGCAGCGCTTCGCGCTCACTGGGCTTCGAGGTCAGAAAGATCCAGCCGCGCCGATTCTCTGACCATTCTGTTGCGCTCCAATGATTCGTGGTTTTGTCTTTTCGTGGCAACATGCGCAGGCTATCGGCGATCAGGCCGAGCGACGCCAGAACACCGTTGCGCTGCTGCTGCGCACCTTTGGCGATCATGGTCGCCATCTCGGTATTCTGGACGCGGCGGTCGATCTCGTCGGGGTTCGCCATCCACTCGACAAGCTCCTGCGGTGTGGGTCCGAAGGTCAACAGATGCGCGAAAATCTTCTGCGGCGTCTCCGTGAAAAACTCGCCTTTTTTATCAGTCGTCGGCTGATATAAAGACGCTGCAATCGCTTTCGCCTCGGCGCGGCGACGCAGTTCCTCGGACGGTCCCCAGTACGGGCAGCGGTCGTCCAGCGGATTCAGGATGATGTCGCCACGGCTGCTGTCGTAAAATCGCTGTACGAACTCGCAGGCCGGGTCATAGACGATGGCCGAATGATTGCGCTCTTTAATCTGCAACAAGAGCTGCATGATGAGCCGGGTTTTCCCTGCGCCCGTGTCGCCCATCAACTCGATGTGCTGACCTTCGGCGAGCCGTGGAATGCGCATGAACTGCTTCGATTCGATGGTTTTGAAGCCCACGCCGTCACCTTTGACGGCCCGGTTGAACTCCTTCGGCGTGACGCGCACCGGCCCCTTCAGTAGCCGCCCGTACTTCATTTCTTTGAATCGCTCCATGTCCTTTTGCGCCGCAAACGGGAGCAAGATCAAAAGCACGCCGAGACCCGCCAGCAGCGGCCAGTGGAAGACTCCGGCGATGGAGTAGCCGTGGTAAACGAACTGTGTGAGATAGGCATGGAGTGGCCCATTTCGGTAGACGGTTTTCGGACCGCGATAGAGGTAAACCAGACCGGCGGCGTGCGCACTCATGGACAACTGAAGAGGCAATGGCCGGCTAAATTCCAACGTTGTCACACCTGGCGCCACGTCGGCGGCGGCAGCAGGCCGCACATGGAGATGGCTGTCCGATACCATGAGAAGCTTGTATTGATCGGCTTGCCGGAACCCGGCCACCGCACCCGATTGAAGATACGGCCAGAGGTCAAACCGTTCGAGCGGCGTCATGAATACGCCAATATAGATGCGCAGAAATACCAACGCTAGCATCAGCGCCAGCGTGATGGCCGCATAGCTATAGACCGGAGCCTGCGGCGGTGTGACAATCGTTTCTTTGCGTCCCCAATGAATGGTATTCATAGCTGTTCCGTACTCCTTTCCGCATAACTGGCGAGCATGTCTTCCGCCGCCTTGCGCTTATTCGCCTTTACGTAGCGGAGCATTTCTTTGAACTGCTCTGCTGTCATTTGTTCCCCGCGTAAGAGTGGTTCGAGCGTATTGATGAAGAGCAGACGGAGAGCTTGAACTTCAACGAATAGTGCTGAATCATCCGATGGGAGGCGATTCCGAGCCACTGCCAATAGAACATCCCGTGCCCATTCGCCGGGTGCCTTTCCCTGCCTTTCGGCGGCGGTGATGACTTCCGATTCTTCCTGCTTTGTGAGCTTCGTTCCGATGCTTTGAGAGCGCGGTGCGCGCCCTCTCACCTTGCGCGCTTTGTTCGTAACAGAATCACTTTGGAGCAGCATTTTTCCTCCACTGCACGGTTCCTCATCAGGAACCGTATTTTTAGTAAGGGCAAGCTGCTAAGTAAGTTCGCCATTAGGAACGTAAGTTACTCAGCAGCACCCTATGAGGGATGGAGTATCCAAATTCTTCCGGTGCGCAGCACCGTAGTGGTCTTGCCACCCTTGTAGGCGCGTGATCATGCTTTCGATCCCGCCGCGATTGCTGGCGTATTGGCTGCCGATGATGCTGCGGAAACTGGCTTCCTTGCGGGCGGTTCACCGGCATCATTGGCGGCTGCTCTACGCACGCGAAGCGTGGGCGTAATCCGCCGCGCTTCGCGTGCGTAGAGC
>Ga0224528_1001793_pt1 | contig 13378 bp, 14 predicted proteins | sample CBST25metaG_2_FD_179888 | JGI IMG/M metagenome (GOLD analysis project Ga0224528, IMG submission 179888) | Peat soil microbial communities from Stordalen Mire, Sweden - C.B.S.T25 | ecosystem: Environmental > Terrestrial > Soil > Wetlands > Peat | place: Sweden: Norrbotten County, Stordalen Mire...
AATTCCTCTTGACAATGGAAGAACTTCGCAAAACACATGCTGCCAAGGATAGCTTTCTGCGTCGCCTCACAAAAGCAAAGCTATAGGTGAAATCGGGGGAATGTGGTTGGGCTCTCAAGAACACCGCACGAAGCCAAAACAGCCAGCATGTCACTCTGTAAAAACCAACAGCCATCAAACAAAAACTGCCACCTGCGACTGGTAGCCTATTTCACAGTATCTTATTGATTTATTTGGTGCCCGGAGGGGGAATTGAACCCCCACGACCTTTCGGTCTGCGGATTTTAATTTCGGCAGTTTTGCATCGAATCGCAATGTGTCGCACATAAGCGAATAACGCATTTATATTCATAAACATAAAGTGCGATTCTTCTTTGCAAAGAATCGCATCGAAACGCAGAAAATCTCAAAACAAACAGCCTCTAAGATTGCCCTATTTCGCCCGTCTAACGAGTACGTTATCCACGCGCAACAAGGCGAATGTCGAGGTCCATGCCAACCGCTGCGGCATACCGGATCAAGGTTCGCATGTTGGCGTTTTCCGGTTTGCGCTCGGTTCGGCTGAGTTGCGGAGCACTGGTCCCGATCTTCTCGGCAACCTCGGCCTGAGTCAGCCCCTTTTGCCGCCGCTGATTCGCCAACGCCAGACCAATCTTCAATACCTGCGTCTCTTCTTCGTACGCCTTCTTGACTGCGGGCTTACGGAGTTCCTTTTTTACGTAGCTATCCCAAGCTGTCGTCATTTGCTTCCTTCTCCCTTTCCGCGTCTGGCCCCGGCGGGGCGCTTCGAGCCTAAACGAGCCTCGTGTTTTGCCATCCTTGCGCTGCCGATACGCTTGTCTGCTTCCTCTACTGCCGGAGTGTTCTTCGTCAGACCGTGCAGCAAGATTGCTGTACGGTCGTCATCGAAGAAGTACAGAACCCGGTAGCGCGTTTTCCCTAACCGTAACCGAATTTCGCGGAGCCGTCCATCAATCTGTGAAGTATAGGGATAGTCGAGAGTCGGCCCTCCCTCTTTCAGCAGATCGATACGGGCAATGACCTTGCCTCGAACATCCTCTGGCAGGGTGTCCAGCCATTTCATTACGGGCAGTTTTCCGTCATCGTCCTGATAGAAATCAACATTCCAAGCCATCACTGGACGTTTGCCCTCCCAAGCAGTTTATCAAATTTGATAAGTTTGCGCTACGTTGCGCAATGATTTTTTTGAACCCCGCCGCAAACGGAATCGGAACCGAATACACGGGGAGGCCCCTCAAGCCACAATCCGTTCCGGGTGATCGCCGTTTGCATATTTGCGCAGTTCGGCCACTGGAATCAAAACCCGACCTCCAATCTTTCTGAACGGGAGCCGTCGCGTCGCCACCAGATAGTCAATCCCGCGCACACTGATAGAGAGAAGTTGCGCGGCCTCATCGCGGCTAACCAACAGTTTGGCGTGGGACGGGACTGTAACCCGTACCGGCGGTTTCTTGGATGCGCTGTCAATTGGTTGCATGGTGCGTACCTCCAGAGAAGATTTCGCTGCGTAGAATCCCCAAAGATCACAAACTTATCCCTAGTTCGGCCCCAAGGCTTAATTCGGAATGCAGAGCCTTCGCGATGTCTTGGGCAGGTTGAGTAATCCCGATTTGTGGCTCAAGCGCGCTCATATGCGAAACATCGCGGGCAAGAACGTCTGCGAGCTTACCGGCGTTATTGGTGAAAACCTGCGCATCATTCTGCCCGCGCGAAATTGCAACGTAGGCCATGCGGTTGTTGAGCAGATCCTTCGCGCCGAGTTCGGTATCGACGTGTACGAGCACGCGCTCTGCGGTCTGCCCCTGGCTGGAGTAGCTCGTCATGGCGTAGCCGTGGTCAATGTGCGGATGCTGCTCTGGGTCGATGGCGACACTACGCCCGCCGTCCAGTTTGAGGCGCATCCTTCCATCAGCGCCGAATTCTTCCACGATTCCAAGTTCACGATTAGCAATCTTCAGCTCATTGTCTGGCGAGGTGAACTGAATACGGTCGCCAACAGAAAAAGCCTTCTCCTGAGCACGGTAGGCGATAACGCCCATCTGTCGGCGCGGATCGTAGGTTTGCTCGCTTCCGTCCGCGCGCACCACCGTCACAAGATTCTTTTGAGCATCAACACCGACAACGCGCGTGTATTCGCCCCTCTTGATGCCGGTTTCTTGAGAACTGCGCGAGTAGCGCAGAATGTCGTCCACTTGGTATTGCCGCGCCCAAGTGCGATCCGCTCCGGTCATTTCCTGACGCGGCACCAGTGTTTTGATGGCATACTCTACGCGGTTCACCAATCCTCGCGACTGCAATTCACGATGAATCCGCTGATTGATCTCTGCCCGTGATCTGTTATCCGGCGAAACGACAACAGGTTTCCAGCTTTTCCGGTGGTCACATCGGAAGGGATTGCAGGCAAGCTCTTGCGTTCTGGGGCTGTCTTCATCAGCCACCGAATTTCGGTTGCCGATCCTGCCTTTTCCGCTGCCTTGCTGCACTGCCAATAGTCGAGCAAATAATAACTTTGAAGCGGCTCGATCTCCCATACAAACCAAGCTGCAAATGCCAGCACAGGCGCACCCACGAGCGCGGCCATAAGCGCCGCAGTTCGCCACGGAAATGCACGGCGAATCCGCTGCAATCTCACGGCGTTTTGCCCCCTGATTCGGGTGCCGTATGGCGGCGCTTTCGGACCAGCAATTCCTCGGCTTTCTGGTCCTTGATCGCGTCGGCATACGTGCTGATTCTGCGCAAGGTTTCGTCGCTCAATGGACCCTTGGAAGCAACCGCGAATAGGTTGACGATCAGGCTGCGCAAACCCATCAGTTCCGCCAGCAGAACCGTGTCCGTTGTCTTCTCTTCACCTGTGGCGCGGGCCTGGGCGAGCGCGGCCTCGCGCAGCCATTCGGCAACTTTCTTCCCGGCGCTGGAAGCCGCATATTCGACCTCGGCGAACTCGGCGTCGGTAAGCCGCGTCGCAATCGACTTGGTGCGATTGCTCTCGCTCGTCGGCACAGCAGACGGAGCGGTGACAGGCATTTTGCCATCTAGAGAGGTCATCGGCGTATACCTCAGTACGGGCATTGTAGCGCCGTTCCTGTGGTGGCGCTATTGGGGCAGAACACTATAACCCCATACGAGAGAATGTGTTCACGCGCAGAGTGCATTGGAACCATTCGACCTATTGCCGCGTTTACGGTTGTAAACGCAAAACGCTAACCTTTTGAATATGCGCATGTTAACAAAAGCGCTCAACAGGTATACTTACAGCAACCCCACTGGGGATGACGTGTCAACTTTCATCCGCTGCGTAAGCAGCGCACACAACGGCTCCTGACAAGCCTTCGCCCTTGAAAAGCAACCTGCATCCTGCCCTCTTCAAGGTAGCGAACTGCAACGCTGTACTCTGGTCGTCAGTAGATACGCGGGCATAGCCGCATTTCATGGATTGATTATGGCTTTGACATTTGACCCATGCAAGCCCTTGAAAACGCGGGGCGGCGGTCGGTATTCGCAAAAAGGCGCGTTCGTCGGGAGTGAAACAGGGGGGGCGCTATAATTGGTGCCATGGAATGCCCCGAAGGATGGTCTTTTGTCTGCAAGCTCTGCGGCAAGAAGCATGAAGTGCCGGAGGAAATAGCGCCGTACTGGAAGGATATAGGGACACTCACTCAAATACCTTCCGGGAAAGTAACGCTTGGATGTTCGGAAAATCCGGGAACGGCGCAATACTCATTTTCCGACTTCACCGCTTATAAGGTTGACTAGCCGCGCTTCAACAGCGCCGGAAAATTACCCCTTGTGCCCCAAAGCCTGCATGAACGGAAAACAGGTTTGTACAGATGGCATGGCATGGATTGCTCTTCCAACCCTTCACGCTTCAGTGTGTAGTGTCGCGGATGTTGGCCGCAAAGAACTCCAGGAACCGGATGTCGGCGCGGTCGGCGGCGACGGTGACCTGGGCGGGGAGCATGGGAGCGAGTGGATGGGGAAAAGAAGCGAGCCGGTTCATGGCTCGGCCTCATTAGATTGTCGCGGCAGTGCTGAGACAATTGTGCCCCCGCGGTGGTTACAATTGCCCTGGGCACAGAATCCACGGAAACGGATCACCGAGTACATGGCCTAAACGACGACGGTTTAGATTTGTACGACCGACAAAAGGGCATTACTCATTGTTGGTTAGGAAACTTCCGTGGCTTGGATGGCCGCTGTTGGATAATCGCATGATCGAGAATTCCTCATGAAGGAGCAAATCCATGCAAGCGAATCTGGTCACAAGGACCACGGCGTTGATAGTCGTAGCCTCAGCCATAATTTGGGTAGGGATAATGCACGCGCAGGACCTCTTTAGGCGCGCTGCACCATTCGATCTGCACATCACGGACGTTCGTAGCCTCGGGCCTGAAAAGAGAGTGGGGTTCAGTAAGTCGTTGGAACTCTATGCAGTGACAGGGTACGGTCAACAGATGTCTTATGTCCTCTACTGTACGAAAGCAGCCCCTAATCCGGGCAGGGCCTACACAGCTCTTGATGAGTATGTTGTTTCCGACCTTTCTCCATTGCACCTGTGGCCCGTGGAGAGAAGCACCATCGATCTTCCCCAGGGCGCGAAGAAGAAGGGTCGCCTTTACAGGGTCATCATCATTCAAAACATCGCGTCAGGACCAAGGCCGGACCTAGCTTGTGACATCCACTCTGAGCAGGCTCTGCAGCAAAGCCCTCAATGAGTTCGCCGGCTGGCATGGCTTTTGCCACCGTAGCTAATGGCTTTACGGCGCTGCAATCTCTTTCTGCAAGGCTTGGCAGAGTAAATAGCAAGATGCTTCGCTCAGAAACGAGGCGTACGAGACTGGGTCCGGTGAATCTGGCAGCGTTCGTGTTTGGAGGAGGTCTACCGGCGATTTCTTATCGGCGGCAGCCTTGCGGAGGTCGACTCCATGGGCCAGTTTACTGCGCAATGTATAAAGGTGAAGTGCTATATCCTCGACCGTATCAGGAGGCGAATTGACATTCCAGTCGGGGAACGCACTCGTGGATGGCCCGAGATAGTCGCAAAGCTTCTTCTTGAAGTCGTTTCGATTGGCGCTGTTGCAAAGGGCTTCCAGCCCCATCACCCAAAGGAGCCCTGCGATCAACGGGTGAAAATGCTCAAGGCCTAGCTGAAGCAGCATGAACGCATTTCGTCTCTCCGCATTTAGCCCATTCATAACTTGCTTGACGCTCTCGATTGCAGCGGGCACCAGTTTAAGCAATTCCTGGTCGAATCTTCTTCTTATCGCCCATGGCCCAGGCTTCATCGGGGGTCGATGTTCTATGGCTGCCAGCAACTCAGAGTGAGCATCATGAGCTGCATCGTAAGACTGGCAGAAGAAGAGAAGGCCTTGCGTCTGTATAGGCTTCAGCATCTGAAGTGCCATCAGGCCGCACAGAAAGGCGCTCCTCATCTCTTCGTATGTCTTAGCTAAATACGACGGCGGCTCAAGGGACAGCGGTTCATAACTGTAAATGATGTATCGACTAAATTCAACGCTCTCCTGCCATTGCAAGCCTGTCATTGAGAATTTATTCCTCGCCGACAGGAGATAGTCATTTGGCTTCACCAAAGAGAACCCGTTTCCAAGGTCCACCTCCGCGTCATCGCCTGCCTCAACATCGCGCAGTCCTGAGAACATACATTGCATCGTGCCTCCCTATGCCTGCTCGGTTTCTGTCTCTGGCTTTGTTGCCGTGCTCGGCTTCGCTGGTTTGTCTTACTGAAGCGCCCCCTGCTTAACAAGGTTGGCTCAGCATCTCGGGCCTCGTCATCGCGTAAAGGGTTTGCCGTGTACATCGGTGATGTAGAAACCGGAAGTATCGTTCTTCGGGTACTCCGCTATTATTGCCCAACCCGCTCCCCCGGGGGAGGTCTGGCCGTTTTCTGGAGCCAGATCAATTTTGCCGGTTGGGCTTGGAACCCCAGGCAGGGAGGAGTATTCTTGGTGAGACACTACGTATTTGCATTAGTAGAACACTACGTATAAAATAGCTAGTATGAGTTACGTTAAGCCATCTGATGTCCACGCTCCAAAGCGTTTCTGGTCCCTAATCCATGTCATCTTTGATGGCGGGCCGGGGGGTAGCTCGCTCGCCATTGGACGTTGGAAAAACAACCCTGTTCTTGCGATGCGCTGGAACGGGACCGATGAAACTCCCCTCGGCAACCCTCAATCGCGGGGGCTGGCGACTTGGTTCATAATTCCAGAACAGCATTGGAGGCAGATACTCGAAACCGAACAATACGCGGCCATCAAAGAAGACACCCTCAATTTGGCGCGGAATTTTCTCGAACTGAAGCGCGTGTACTTTGTGAATCGCTGCCCGAACCCAGAGTGCCGCGATTATCAAAAACTCGTCCTTCACGAATACCGGACGGAGCAAATCGATAACGTTCTCGATCAGTTGAATAAAGGTGAATTGCGCTTCTATCACATCATCTGTGATGGTTTCTGGAATGCAAGCCCAGAAGATACTGCGCAGCTTACGGATGTTCTGACGGCTGCACGGGAAAGACACCGGCGCGGGGCAGGGGTCACGTTAACGGCGTTTCTGGTAGAGGACGGTTTAATACAAGCTCAACTTTCGGGATTGTCGGATGCCGTTCCGCCGTTGAGCAAACCTCAACATATGGACATGCTGTTAATGCAACTGAACAACTGCGTGGGGTTGACGGCGACGCAAAAAGAGGGGTTTCTGAAGGAGTTGAAGGAGAAGCGTACCGCCGCAATTTTCCTTCCCCGAAACGACGCCCAATTTTTTGACTAGAGGCCCAAGCCAATATCGAAGCTCTGCTCCCGCTGCGGCATGACCGCCTACTCCTGCTTCTGTTCTGGCTTCATCTCCGGCGCATGAGTGTTGCTGTGCGATACATCATGCCCCAGCGCGGCTCCCAGCTCGGTATCGGCATGAATCAGCACGCGGCCGGCGGTCTGCTGACATTCCCCGGATATTGGAAGATTTGCCGAGGCACGAGGGCCGGTGTCAAGGCTCTACGACCGCGAAGCGGCGCGCTTCAGCGCGGCCTTGACTCCGGTCCGGCCTCGGCTATGCTCTGTCTATCCGGGGAATGTCATTTGTTGCCCTATCCGGCTGAACATATATCAGCTAAGCTGACGGGAAAGAGGCCGCCCGTCAGCTCTCCATCTCTGTGCGCTCCCTCGATTACCTGATTGCTGGGAAGCTACTGGAGACGCGGCGTGTTGGCAGCAAAGTTCTAATCACCCGTGCATCACTGGTCCGGTTTGCGTCTGGGAACCACTACGAGATTACGAGGCGCTCCGATGCTGAGGCCGTGGCTTCCGGCGAAAGATGCGCGTAGCGGGCGGCCATCGTAATGGTTTTGTGGCCAGCCAAGACTTGAATTTCCTTGGTACTCACTCCTGCTATCGCAAGCCACGAGCAAAACGTATGCCGGTTATTGTGCCACGTGTAATCGGTGATTTTCGCCTCTCGGAGCGCCGGTCCAAACCACCAGCGACAATCTGACTGAGGGCCTGGGCGCGGGAAGACGGGTTCTCCAGCCTCATGGGATACGGCTTCCTTTTGTTGCTGAAGCGCCGCCAGCGCCACGGCATTCAATGGAACGTTCCGGGCTGATCCGTTCTTGGTTTGCGTCAGCCGGATGATCTTCCGCTTGAAGTCCACTTGTCCCCACGCCAAGGAGAATTGCTCTCCCCATCTCATCCCGGTATACACGCTCACGATGAAGGCGGGCGCCTGTGCCGGATTGTCGCGCTGGATAATGTCTAACAGCTTCCCGTATTCATCCCGGCTGAGAAAACGGAGCCGTGCATTGTTCTCGGTTCGCAACCGCACGAGACGCGCCGGATTACTCTCTACTTTCCCATTCTCCATGCCAAGCCTGTATGCAAGGGACATGAACGCGCGATAGCGGTTTGCTGTTGCTGGTGTCTTGCAGTGTTTGGAAAGCCACTCGTTAATCTCTTGCGGCGTGATTGAGGATGCGGCCCGCTCTCCGAACGGCTCTCGCAGTATAGAGTCTTTTGTCTTGTAATGAGCGATTGACTTGAGGTGAGTCTCGGCGTGTTCAACAGCCATCGCTGACAGATGACCAAACGTGACTACCTTGCCCGGCACGAGTTCAGGCAATTTGACTTTCCGCCGCGCGTCGGCCTTGCGCTTCTGGTAGAGGGCTAAGGCGTCACTCTTCCGCCCGGCTTTTTCCCTGTGCCGCTTCCCTTCGGCGTAGTAGTGAATCCAGTAGATCCCGGACCCGGCGGGATGCTCATAAACGCCCCTTACGGCCTTGGCTTTCATCTCTCCCCCTATAGGCCGGGATTGTAGCACAGCCACTGGGAGAATAACAGCCATCAAAACAGCCATCGGAAGAAGTACAGCCACCGGGGAAATTCTTCTTTTTCTCTATATATTCTTGATTTTATTTGCTTTATTTGGTGGGCCCGGAGGGATTCGAACCCCCAACCAAGGGATTATGAGTCCCCTGCTCTAACCGTTGAGCTACAGGCCCGTCGTTTAAAATGAATAATTTACGAGCTACACACTTCGATAGCGAATCCGCTGTATCTAAAAACATAGCTGGTTGCCACTGATTGATGCTTCCAGCGCCTTTTGGTAGGGCTTCTCAAGTCTGTCGAACGCCAACTTGATTGTCTCGCCAGTGGAATGCGCGTACCTCTGTGAAATCGTGAAGCTGGAGTGGCCGGCCAGCTTCATTATTGTAAACGCATCGGCTCCTGCTTTTCCCGAGTCGGGTGAGGCATGTGTGCGTGCCAAGCTGGTGCCCAGGAGGGGGCCTGTCGGCAATATCATTGGCAAACACCCATTCCGACGTTGCGGCCTTCCGCCTTTCCGCCAACATTGCGTAAGGGCCTTTTCTGCGTACGCAAACACTATTTGTTTGCAGCAGAGGCGGATTTTCGTATTCGTGGCCGGTGAATTTCAGGTTTATAGGCAGAACGGCAAAGACGGGGCAAATTCGGCCAACTTGTTGGTTGTATAGGGTGCGTTTCCACGGACGTGGAGAGTAAAACGGCGCAGGAAAATATATTTAACGCCCAGCAAATTATTGAATAATAATATCTTATGCGCATAATCTGAGGTGAATCGCAATTTCTTTATGGCTTAATTATGAGAAATGACATATATATATACAACTAGACATGATGCCTGCGGATTATCTGATGCTCTGAGCACGATTGCCATCTTGAGGCATTGGCTATTGAAGTGTTCGGATCTCAGTTCGCGGGCAACATACTTCAGGAGGCTACGAATGAAGCGCAGCAAATGTGGTACATGGCTTGCAGAAATATGTACTGCTAGAGCGAACATCGGAAAAATGCTATTCCGTTCGCGCTCCGGCGGTGTTCTTCAACCCATGGAATTTAACTTGGCACGTCTAACTAAACTTCGCGTCCTAATGTTGTTGCTTGTCGTCGCGATATGTTCCGAGATGGTTCCGGCGCAGGTCACCAGCTCCGGGTCAATCACGGGCCTAGTCGCTGACAGCACAGGTGCAATGATTCCCGCAGCAACGGTGATCGCGACTCAGTCGCAGACCAACGTGCAGTGGAAGACTGTTACAGATGCCACGGGAAGCTACATGTTTCCGAATCTTCCGGTTGGCATTTTCACCGTTTCTGTACAAATGGATGGATTTAGCAAGGGACAAGTCAACTCCATCATCCTGAATGCCGGCGCGCAGTTGAGGACAAATTTTGCCCTCCAGCCAGGCACTGTGACCGACACGGTCGAGGTCAGCAGCAATTCGATCACGGTGGATACGGAATCTGGCAACGTCGGTGAAGTGGTGAGTTCGCGAAATATCGAGGCGATGCCTCTGGTCACGCGCAACTTCACACAACTGGTAGAACTGGTTCCTGGCGTATCAAGTGACATGGGTAGCCAGAATGGTTTTGGCTCGAACAGTGGCCTATCCGCTTCGGTCAACGGCGTACGCGAAAACGCGAACGACTGGACGATTGACGGCGTGCCCAACTTGGATGTGTATAACAGCAACAACGCCATCATTCCGAATGTGGATGCCATCGCTGAGTTCAGAATTGACCGCGGTAATTACACGGCCGAACAGGGACGCAGCGCCGGTGCTTCGATCAATGCCATCTTAAAGCAAGGCACAAACCAGTTTCACGGAACGGCGTTTGAGTATCTGCGCAACGGCGATCTCAACGCAAACAATTACTTCAACAACCTTTATGGCACTGCCCGTCCGAACGAGCACTATAACAACTGGGGATACACTTTCAACGGGCCAATCAAGAAAGACAAGCTCTTCTTCTTCTGGTCGCAGGAGTGGCGCCATATCATTGAACCGAATGGCACCATGGGAGCTATGGTTCCTACCGACAAGGAACTGACGGGCGATTTTTCAGAATACGCAACGCTCGGACTGAATGAGCCTGTAGTGACAGCTGCCTTGGCCGCCAATGCACTATGTGTAGGATGCGTGGTGGGACAGCCGTTCCCGAACGATCAAATTCCGACGGGAATGCTGAACGCGAACTCGCTCTTACTACTGAAAACATACTACCCGCGCGCCCAGACCACGACGCCGGTCAATAGTGTCAACTACTCGTCGTCTCTGCCCACCGTAACCACGGTGCGCGAGGAATTAATCCGTCTCGACTATAACCTGAGCGATAAGTGGAAAGTCTTTGCCCACTATATCCAGGATCAGAACCACATCACTTCCCCCTATTCCTTATGGAACGACAACTATCTGCCGAATGTTGAGGGAACCAAAGAATTTGAACCGATGCAAAGCTTTGGGATAAACCTCGTGGGAACGCTTACGCCCAACTTGATCAACGAAACAGAGTTCGGCATCTACCACAACATCATCCGCACTACGGAAGATCCCACCATCTCGCGCGACCGCGCGAGCGGCCTGGATATTCCTTATTACTTCTCAACTGACCATCTGAATCTGGACAACCGCATCCCCCAGATGCACTTCGCGCACTATGCCAGCATTAATACGGACTGGCCGTTTCTGAACGGGTTTTTCTTTAACAAGTGGACAGACAACGTTTCGTGGCACCACAGCAACCACAACTTCAAGTTTGGCCTCCTGGTTGTGCATCAGGGCAAAAACGAGAATAACCAGGATGCTTATGGCAATGGCTCCTTTACCTGGAATGGTTCGCAGACCGGCAGCGATCTGGCCGACATGCTCACCAACTATGCGGATACATACAAAGAAGCTGAGAGCAACCCCATGCAGCACCTGCGTTACTGGGACGTAGAATCCTATATCCAGGACCAATGGAAAGTTACCAGCCGTTTGAGCCTTACCTACGGGCTGCGCTATACGGATTTCACGCCTGTGACTGACTCGAACAATCTTCTCACCAACTTCCTGCCGAGTCTGTATCAATCGTCTTTGGCGCCCACGGTCAGCACGTCCGATGGAACGCTATCGAATATTCCAAGTTCACAAATGTCAGGCAGCGTTTACCTGCCGAGCAATGGCATCATCATTGCAGGTGCGAACTCACCTTATGGCGAATCCATTTTCAAAGCTCCAAAGTTGAATCTTGCTCCACGCCTGGGGTTCAGTTATGACGCCTTCAAAAACGGCAAGACCGCGGTACGGGGCGGCTACGGATTGTACTACGACCGTACGGCTCCATATGAACTCGGTGGAAAGGCTAATCCGCCGTTCAATGCCGTGGTGACCCTCAGGGGCGTCACAGTGAACGATCCTGGCAATAGCGCCGGAGCGGGAAATGTCTATTCATCCGTAGGCCTCGTCGCATTGAATACCAAATACACCAATCCCAACAGCCAGCAATGGTCATTGGGCGTACAGCAAGAGGTATACCGCAACACGGTTGTAACTATGGATTATGTCCGCACTCAGGGAACCCACCTGCTGTATGAAACGCAACTGAATCAAAATAGCTCCCGTTTGGCTGTTGCCCAGGGAACCCTCAATCCTGATGCGGCTCGTCCGTACCTTGGTTATGGATCGATTGGGCAATATACTCCTGGAGCCAGTTCCACCTACAACGGCTTGCAGGTAGCAGTGAAAACACAGTTGAGCAATGCGCTTACAGTGGATGCCAACTACACCTATTCAAAGGTGCTCACCAATGCGTCAAGCGATTCCAGCATCCCTCAGGATAGCAATAATCTGAAGGCTGAGCGCGGGGTTCCATCATTTGACAGGACCCAGATGCTAAAAGCCAATTGGGTTTGGACACTGCCGACATTCTCCACCAACGCTATCGCTCACGCGATTGTGGGTGGATGGCAGTGGGCCGGTCTTGTCAGCGTATTAACTGGCGAGCCGATTGAAGCCACTCTGTCTACTACTGCTACGTATTCCAATGACGGCGTGGTCGATAGTACACAGCGGCCTAACTTGGTTGGAAAGGCGCAGGCTGGTCAGGGCGTCAATAACTGGCTTAATTTCTCTGCATTCGCCGTTCCTGATCTGGGAACCTTCGGAACCGCGGGCATATCTGTGGCGCGTTTGCCTCGCCAGACCCAGATTGATTCGTCGATCACGAAGGACTTCCATATCTACTCAGTACTCCACATGCAGTTCAACCTGTCAGCAATCAATGCGCTAAACCACACGCTCTTCAACGGTGTTAACAGCAGTTACTATACCGGCAATACGAGCTTCGGCCATCTTACCGGCGCAACCACACCGAGGGTAGTCCAGGCTGGACTGCACTTCAATTTCTAATCTGTTATCTAGTTGTAAAGTAATTTGAAGTAAATTCGATGCGCTGCGGCTATCCCAAGTAATATGGCTTGGCCGCAGCGCATTATTTATAGGTATTCGACGTAGATGCCAATTCATAAAGCGTTGAGAAGGACTTGAACCAGGAGAATTCTGGAACATGTCGATTGCATTGGAATTGAATATTGGTGTAGGGGGAGTTGATGTTGCCGGGTGGCTTTTTCCCCAAGAAAAAGCACCTTGCACGCACTTTGCTACTGCACATGTATTCGGAAAAGCTCTACAAGTCCGCAGTCCCCGGTTTCGAGCATGTTGCGGAAGGCTCTATATCCGGTGTTTTCTCGAGTCGCTCTTCCCGGTTCGATCCGGCTCCGCTTCTGCGGGATGCGCGCGACCGCCAGGAGCGTGGATAAGCGTTGCCAGTCCCGCAGGTTCTTGCGCAAGGCGGTGTGGGCGGCTTGTACAGAGGCCCGTGTTTGATACAAATCGCCAATAAGAGTGCTTTTTCCAGAATCGCCTGGCATTGGACGCGAAAACTGAAGTGTTGACACGCGCGGGCTCGGCGGGCGCATAATTGGCATTCGTAAGGGCTATTCAAAGTCAGAAAGGCGTTGATCTATGCCGTCTTCCAGTCTCGTGCCAGTG
>Ga0224528_1001795_pt1 | contig 13361 bp, 11 predicted proteins | sample CBST25metaG_2_FD_179888 | JGI IMG/M metagenome (GOLD analysis project Ga0224528, IMG submission 179888) | Peat soil microbial communities from Stordalen Mire, Sweden - C.B.S.T25 | ecosystem: Environmental > Terrestrial > Soil > Wetlands > Peat | place: Sweden: Norrbotten County, Stordalen Mire...
GGCTGCCTGGCTGGCCGGGCGCGCAGCCGCGCGCATCAAGCGCGTGGTGGTTTTTGCGCAGCGCATTGCCAGCGGCGACCTTGAGGCGCGTCTTGAGATGCACAGCGAGGACGAACTGGCTGAGATCGAGGCCGCTCTGAACCATACGGCGGAGCGCGTTAGCAAGGGCTTCCACGAGATCGAGAGCCGGGGAAACGAACTGGCCACGATCTTGAACACCATGCAGGAGGCGGTGGTCGCCATTACCCAGGACGGGGTGGTGCGCTGGGCCAACGCGGTGATGCAGCGCATGGCCGGCACGCAGATTCACATCGGCCGGCCGCTGGTGCATTCCATGCGCGACCCGGAACTGCTGGCCTGCGTGCGTGGCGCTCTGGACCGCGGCGAGGTGTGCACGGGCCGTGCCAGCATTCTGTTTCCCGGTCAGGTCTTCGAGGTGAATGCCGTGCCGCTGCCGGGCGGCGGCGCGCTGGCCGTGCTGCATGACGTAACCAGCATCGAGGATGCGCAGAAGTCGCGGCGCGAGTTTGTGGCCAATGTGAGCCACGAACTGCGTACGCCGCTGACCTCGATTCAGGGCTACGTCGAGACGCTGCTGGAGGAAGAGAATCCCACGCCGGAGATGACGCGGGAGTTTCTGGGCATCGTGCTCAAAAATGCCGCGCGGATGAACCGGCTGACCGTGGACTTGCTGGCGCTGGCGCGGGTGGAAAATCCCGACAACAAACTGAAGCTGCAGCCGTGCAAGGCCGGTGTGTTGATGCGGGACGCTTTGGCCGCGCTGGGCGGTATCGTCAAGGATTCCGGCGTGAAGCTGCAGTCGGGCGGCGCGCCGAACGTGACGGTGTTGGCCGACCTTGACGCGCTCAATCAGGTCTTCGGCAATCTGATCGAGAATTCGATCAAGTACGCCAGGGAAGGCAAGCGGATTCGGGTTGGCGCAAAGCTCGAAGGGTCCGAGGTGGTTTTCACCGTGCAGGATTACGGACCGGGCATCTCCTCCGAGCATCTGGACCGGATCTTCGAGCGGTTCTACCGGGTCGACAAGGCGCGTTCGCGCGAGTCGGGTGGAACGGGGCTGGGACTGGCCATCGTCAAGCACATCGTGCAGAGCCATGGCGGCCGGGTTTGGGTGGAAAGCGAACTGGGCAATGGCGCGGCCTTCCACTTCGCGCTGCCGCTGGCCGAGCAAACGCCTGCCGAGCCAGAACAGGATGATCCGGATCAGGAGCGCCAGGAGTTGTAGTAGCCGACGGTTTTGCCGACGATTTGGTCCGGCCGTAGTACATTGCCATTCAGACAGATTTTTTCCTTCGACAGCGCTGGAAAAAGAATCCGGCGGCGATTCCCTTGAGCGGAGTCGCCGCCGGATTTTTTCGGTGGTTGGTGGAAGGGGCTGGCGCGCATGCGCGGGAGCGGCGTGCGCAAGAGATGGGTGAGGGAAGAGGTTCTTCGATGGCAGATGACTCGCAGATGAGACTGGGCCGCAGGGCTATACGGCGCGATGCACGCACACTCCGGCTGGCCGCGTACTTTACTCCGCAACTGCCGGCGCCACCGCTGCGCGCCGACTGGACGCGGGGGCTCGCGCAGTGGGGCATGATGCTCAATGACCAGTTGGGCGATTGCACGATCGCCGGATGTGCGCACGCCGTGCAGGTCTGGTCGGCCAATGCGGGCGCGATCAAGACCGTTCCCGATGCGACCGTCGAGCAATATTACGAGCATTGGGACGGCTACAACCCGGCCGATCCTCAAGACACCGACAACGGCGGCATTGAGCTGGATGTGCTGAAGAAGTGGAAAAAGGAAGGGCTCGCGGGCAACCGGCTGCTGGGCTTTGCCGATCCGCACAGCGCGAACCTGGTCGAGATCCGGCAATCGATCGCGCTGTTTGGCGGCGTCTACATTGGCCTGAGTCTGCCGCGGACGGCGCAGAAACAGGAGGTGTGGGACGTGGTGATGAGTGGCGGCGCGGATGCGGAGAAGGGAAGCTGGGGCGGCCACTGCGTCTTTGTCGTCGGCTATGACGAGCAGGGCTTCACCTGCATCACCTGGGGGGCGCTGAAGACGATGACGGTGGCCTTCTGGCAGCAGTATGTGGACGAGGCGCATACGCTGCTCGGGGCCAACTGGTTGGACGCCAAGGGCGCGCCGAGCGGCTTCAATCAGCAGCAACTGCTCGCGGACTTGCAGGCTATCCGTTAGAGCGGCTTCGAATTTGCTCGATTCGGCGAGGCATTTCGGCTCCGGAGGCGTCCAAGGAGAAGAAGCACAAGCGCAACTCTCCCCCCAGGTGATTTAATACAAAAGGGGGAAGCGCCGCCGAGTGCGGCAGCGAGCTTCCGCATTCCCGTGGAGGAAATTATCGTCAAAATAATTGCATTAAAATCAATAATATAAAAATGCTGTGTAACATTTGAGTAAATTTTTGATGGAAAATATTTCGCCTTACATTCGCTTATTGCGGTGAACAAACCGTCACAAGATTTTTAAGAGAACTGGCCCCTTAAAAATGGAAAAATGATTTTGCCCAACCGATCACACAAGAGACGATCAGGCCGACAACGCCACTGATAATTGCCGTGCTTGTTTTTGCACTTGTTCGATAGTCTTCAAGCGAATCGATTCTATCGGCATGATCTTTTGACGATTCAATAACAGGTTCCAACTTCGTTTCTATTTTTGCTAAACGCTCCGATGTTTCGAGTTGATAATCTTGCACATCTTTTCTTAATGCCTCTAATTGTTGTGATATTAGCCTTAGTAGATCTTGTTCGCTCATGTGGTAATCATTCCTATTACTGTTTCTATTACTATTATTATTTATTTAACTGAGTTTTATATCGTAGATGTATAGAAAGCATGTTGCGCCTTCATCTTTTGCGTCAACTCGCACATTTACCGAGATGGTTGATAAATCAGTTCCGCTCGGCACTGTGCAACTATATGATGTTTGACTCGTATTAGAGGTCAGCGATATGAGCGTGCTTGACGATGATCCATAATAGGCCGTGATATTTCCGAAGCAGCCATCTGCAAAATCTATTGATTTAGCTGAAACATATAATGTTTCGGATGATGACGTATCGCCACTTCCAAACCCACTGAATGATACATTTCCATAAGTGAATAGTGTGGTCGATGTGCCTGTTCCAGTTCCAATTTTAGACATATAATGATTCTCCTATAATAATTTTCCTAGCTATCACTATATACAATTTCATATTCTCCACGAATAATACAAGCCGTTGTTGTGTCAGTGTCATACGCGTTGGTTACATTTTGCGGCGTGTTCGTGCCATAATTTGTATATGTAGTTGGTCGGTATGTTGTCGCATAACTAGGTGTTGTAATACTTCCAATAAGGAAATAGCCTGACTTCCCATAAAAATCACTTTGAGTTTGCGTGACAATCGGAGTAATAGTTCCCGATTGAGCAAACGTTGAATTCACGAAATACACATAATAAAGTTGCGATTGATTCAAACCCGTAAAGGCGTCATCGGTAACACTAAATGAAAAGCTTGAACTGGAAATTGTGAATGTGATTGTATCTGACAAAGTGATAATTGCTGTGCCACTTGACAATGCGCTTGCACCAATTGCGCTATCATCTAACTCGGTTGTACTTGTGCTGTCGGCGCTATAAGCGCTTGATACGGCAGTAGAGCCAGATTCTACCCAATCGGAGTAAACCGTAGCGTATGTCACAAATCGAATTCTTACATAATAAGACTGGTTAACGGATACATGCGAAATGAAAACGCTATTAGCCGATATATCTACATCTGTTAAAGCCGTCCATGCTGTTGCTGTAGAGAGCATGTATTGGATCTGTGTTTTTGAAATAGCTGGATCTGTGGGAGTAGTCCATTGCACATATAGACTATTAATGGTGGTGCCATCCGCTTGGGTTGAAATGGTAGAAGGCAGTCCGCTTGCAGTATCACCAGTGCCAGAGTAAACGGTCAAGCCGGTTGGATCATTAATAATTGGTGATGCGTTTGGATATGTATATCCTTGTGGGGTTAATTGCTCGTTTTCATTGAAAGAGAATATATCATCGTCAACTTGTCTTAGTTCAAGCTGCATTGCCAAACGATTATTGCTAATGGTTAATGTGCTACTTGTCACTTCATATTGTGCAGCGTCTAGGCTATAGCGTGGGAAGTCGATATAACACCAGTCACCAGCCACAAGTTGATATGTGCGCATATCGCATGTTATCGAAAGTGTTTTATTATTTCTTTTGCGCAATAGATGAATTTTAGCAAGTCGCTGCGCCATGGCAGACGAGGACGTGAAGATCAAATTTAGCTCGTCATAGATTCTCTCGCCGCCATCTGCAATTAGATACTGATCTGAACTATATTCGTGCTCTGTATCTTGTAAGTATGGCGGATAATCTGAGGGTTGATAAAGATTCTCAGATGAGGTGTATGTTCCTTTAACAGCGTTAGCGGTGGACGTGATTGTCTGACGTGGTTTGTAGGTAATGCCATTAATGATCATGTCGGGCGTGATAGTCATTACTGGAGACTGGGCAACACCGACCTGCAAACCAAACTTGCCACCATTGATAATGATTCTACCCGAGCATGATGCCAGTAAATCCTGTAGGATTGATCCACGGCCCTTATTGACATAGACGGTGCCATTGCACGTATACCTCTTCTCCGTAGTGCCGTCGATAAGCGTGATAGTTTCATCGCAGGTGTTTGCCGCCGTAATAAACGATGCGGTATCAAGGTCACTTTCAGATAAACCAATGCCGCCGCTTGATCTAGACAACATTAGATAATCGGCGATGATCAACGCTGCATTGTCGGTCCATCCGGTTGCACTGGTGCGGAAGTCCAGAATATCGTTCTTTCCATATATCAAAAACTGTATATCGGGAATGCTTGAGAACACGCTGGAATCGTATCCGGCTTGAACATAAGCTGTAGTGTAGCCATAACCAACCGCTGTACTAGGCCAGTCTGTGCCGCTGGCTAGGATCTCTGGACTAGTGGCCGTATTTGTGCCGTCCATTATCTGACCTTTTAATTTGTTACTATATTGAGGATATAAAGTTTTTACGCTGCCTAGACTGGTGCAGGTTGTAGAGGTAACGCCAGCCGTGTACGTATAGTGCAAATCATCTGACCCAATGGTGAGGATGAATTTACCGTTTAGTTTATCTGGACTACAATTTTTGATCTGAATTTGAGTACCGTCGAGGTCACCTATGTTCGAGGATAGAACCATAGTGCCAACCCCATCACTATCGACAGATAATGATGATATTGAACTGGTCTTCTGGTCCTCGTTATAAGATACCCAATCATAAATTCCAGTTACGCTATCTGTGGTGTTAGTAGTCGGGACTTGCTTGGAATTATACCAAATTTCATAACCTTTAGAAATAGCGCAAGGATGTGCAGCAAGAGCATACATGCGATGTAGTTGCTTATTGCTGGATGTTGTGCTCCCACCTGCGTTATTGTTCTCTGTTATATATAAAAGGGTCCCGCCGACCATCGCGCGGCCATATACAATCACGGTTGGAGACGTGGGTGATTTTATAGTTCCCGTCACACCTGCGGATGGCGTACTGCTTAGCGCTTGCCCGATGCCAGACATAGCTAAGCTACTTCCTAATCCGAGCAAAGCGCCTTGGGCCGCTCCCTTCGCGAGATTCGCCCCAAGCAGAGTAATCCCAGAACCGGGAACGAGGAAGCTAGCGCCAATCACCGCCGCGCCTATTCCGATTTCCATTGCTGCTTTTGCCATTAACTAACCTTCCAATATTTTGTAACTCTATCTTTATTTATGTGAGCAATTCCCATCTTGGCTGGCGTAACAATGGCTCCATTTAAATCAACAATCCCGAATGATCCATTATCAAGTAGAACAACGTCGCCGCGACCAATGAAATTAATATCGGTGCCTTCAACTAAACCTAATTGCTCTGCGAAGTATGATCCAATTGAATTGCATGTTGCGTGACCGCACAAAGATTTAATTGCTGAGAATCCCTCTTTCCGATTATTGTAATCGAGCGGAAACTCTATCTGTATTCCCGTTTGGACATAGATTGAACCGATCACAAATTGTCCGCAATCATACACACCATACTTGAAATGTTTACTTGAACAATCGTAGAGATATTGATTTAGTCTGTGTTGCCAGTTCGCTAGTTTAGTCATGGTATTAGTCATTTGTGCTTGTCGGACTCGTTCCCCACCAAACCGTGCTATGTTGAATAGAATTCACGAATTCAAACGCTGTGTCTGATATAGAAGTGGATAGTCCCAATTTAGTTAAACGAGTGGATAGGTCGATTCGGTTGTCGTCGCTGGTGAATCTACGGCTGCATGGCATATTCATTTCTAATAGCTTATTTTCAATCTGGAATGTGATGGTTGATGTTTTCCCATCGTCACGAATTTCCGGCGCGTCCATGTAACCAGAGAATGAAAGGAATGGCGTCTCAACAATATTGCCGCATGGACCGTCAAATAGACATAGATAGATATTGCAATCGTGGTACGCTTCGACCTCGTTAATGGATTCGCCCAGTAGATCAGAATCTAAACCAGATAGAGTTAACGCAACACCTTTTGCCTCTAATGCGGTTGTTTCTTCCATTGCGCCGATGCTGCCAAGATCGCCCACACCAACATAGGTATTACTATTCCATGCTATATTGCCATTTCCATTCCAAAGATGGAGATTATTATCGGCGAAACTACAATCTACCAGTAGCGCCGGATAAATTACATTAGCAGTCAATGCCGATACCATTGCCAAACTTAAATCTCTTGCCATAATTTAAATTGCCTCAATAATTTGAATCGAGTTAATGCCGTATAGCCCAACATTCACACTAGTTTGTGTGCCACCGTCTTTTAACTTAAATAGCCCCTTACAATTTCGTGTGATAATAGACAATCCATCTGTCTGATTATCCGAGCGGAGGTTAGGCCATATATCGAGCGTAGAATCACCACTACTATCAGATGAGGCATTCTGTGTTATGCAATATAATCTATAACCTATCTGAATATAATCACCGGCAAGTAACAATCCGTGCTGACTTGCTTTCCATCCTCTTGTTGATAAAGTGTAACCGGATTGAGCGCCATTAACTAGCGGGGTTCCTAATGCTGATCCTTGAGGATACACTGCACGTGGATCGCCCAGCATAAAGGCGTTGCTTCCACCTCGACAGGCCATTAAAAATGCAGACCAAGCTGCATAGCTATGTCTATCCATCTGTCCAAACGATACAGATGCAGAAAACCACGATGCGCCCCAGTCATAAGTTTTTATAGCTCCAGTGAACGGGCTCTGAGTGTTTGCGATGGCCTCGTTATTGGTCCACTGAATAGAAGACGGTCCGACTACTCTTGGAGTTGAGTAGTGCGGACACGTTAAAATAACCATATTGTTATAAGTAGTGCTCATGAATATATTTACCCGTTACGATTTAAACGATTGTTGCATTTGCCAATAGATTAGAGGTACTTGGATGAGATTTCAAACCAATATATGCTTGACATTGTAGAATATCCTGCACAGTGTTTGCTGTTACATTGGCGCTTGATGCTTCGCTCACAATACCAAAGCAATCACTATATAGATTGCCCGTGCTAGTGTCACTAAAAAATACATGACCATCTTTATAAATTGGTGAATAGTTGCCAGATTCAGCAATGTTTGAAGATGCATAAACTTCATATAATACAATTGCATCTTGCTCGTGGCGCTTGACCTGTACATCGGTGATTCGTAAATATGCGCTATTGCTAAAGGTTGTTCCGTAACTGTCAGTGTAGCTTGCCAATAGATATGCCATTATTTTTTGCCTCTATGTTTTAACTGCTGTTTTAATTGGTTAATTTCTTTCTGTTGTGCATCTACCTTGTGATTTAGTTCTTGCACTGCACTCCATAGTATAGCCGTCATTTCATTTTGCTTGAGCGTTTTAAAATCATCTACCTTTGTAGTTGTGCCGTCAGCATGATGTAATTCGCCGGGCTTTGTAACAACGGACGAGTTTAATCCTGCTTTTTCAACTTCTTGCGCAATCCAGCCTGTCTGCTTTTGTGTATCCTGCTTTGGATCATTCCAGTTATACGTTACAGCGCGTAATGCCATTACCTTATCTAATGCTGATTTACCCTCCACCGTTTGAATGTTGTGTTTTTCTCGACGGTCCGAAGTGGCCGTCCATGATGCCCCGGTAACTGATCCGCCAACGCTAAGATTCTCGCCCATGGAAATATTTCCGGTCGAGTTATTCATCCAAAATGGCCTTAATGCGCTATATCCGCCGTATTGATCGCCGGATGCAGTCACCATAAGATAAGTATCAGTTCCATCATTTCTAAAAAACGAACCATAGCTCCCTTCGATCATACGGAAATTAGCAACCGATCCAATAGTAGTTGATATAATCTCACCTGCCGCCGCAAATCTGCCAACGTCAGTTGTTCCACCTATGTTAACGTCTCCATTGAATATACTGAATCCGTTAACTGCAATTCCTCGACTAGTTCCGCCAAACTTGGCATCATACGAATAGTTACTTGATGGATCGGTATACGTCCCGTAACCAAAATGATTTTCTCCACCTGACTGATAAATTGCACCGGAAATAGTAGGCGATGTAATGGTAGGTGTTGTAATAGTAGGACTTGTTGCTAACACTACATTCCCGCTACCGATTGTCGAAGTAGCTTGTAATAAACCTGTGCTACTTGTTCCTACTACAGAAGCAGAGGTTAACCCGGTATCTGTAAAAGACCATGCCGATGTGGCATGAAGGATTAATGACGAAGCATAAACTTCTAAGTTACCCAATCCAGTAGTGCCAGATGTTCCCGCGCTTGCAATAATTCTTGCATCATAATCCTCTGTTCCTCCCGTAGAGTGCCAGTCCATATACGGAGTAGAGGCAGTTCCACTAATATTGCCTATTTCTATATGAGAATTTCCGCTTAGCGTCTCTCCTAATTGTGCTGCCGATGCTGTAATTCCGCCCGTCATACTAATAGTGGTCCCTGTAAAATTGGACGCATTTACAGCATTCTCCACCGTGGCATTAATAGTGTCTGCCACAGTAAGAGAACCATTTACGGTTAGATCACCACTTGTCGATGACGCCGTATATAGTGCCGCCAATGCGGTAGCCGATGCATCATAAGTGTCTAGCGTCCATGTAGTGCCGATAATAGTCGTAGTGCCAAAATCGCGCAGAACTGTTCCGTTTGCGGACTGCAAAGTGATATGGTATCGAACATTGGTCGGCACAGTGGTTGACGAATCAAAGACTGTAAAACCGCTCTGTAACGCACCATGCGAAACAAGGCCGCATTTTTTAACGGGGATGATCTGCGCCGTGCTATCTCGATAACCGATTGCCGTTCCATTTCCATCGGTTGAAACAAAGCATAATTTCGCCATTGTCACTTTAGCCCCGGATAGATCTGTAATGTTACTTGCTGAAATGGTTGTCGTGCTAGCGCTCGCAATAGTCGCGAATAATAATATGAAAATTGCTGTAATAAGTTTATGCATATGGTTTACTCCGCTGAAAATATATTTGCCCATGTTGTCGGGGTGGTATCAGGATTAACGCCAAACGATGTTCCATATGCCTGAATAGTTTGATTAGTGGACTGGTCATAAAGATGCGCGCTATAGGTTGCCGATGGATTATTTGAACTATCACTTGTACTATCGAGCGTCACGGCTGGTATTGTTAAAGTAGTGCCGGAAACGGTGCAAGTATAAAGTTGGTAAAAGCTTCCTAGACTAGCTGGATTGTCAGATGTTGCCATGACAATATTTCCGCTATTCGCTGTGAATGTTGCATCGCATTTTATTTGTAGGGCAACATTGCTTGAGTTGCCTTGCCAGCCATATAAATTTTGACTATTAATTGTGATTACTGCCATTAGGTTTTAGCCTCATCTATATTTATTTGATTTGTATATCGTTTGAATAGATAGGTGCCAGATGTGCAGACTCATTTGGTGGGCATAGTGATTGCTGTAGCTCAACTGGCCATTTCTTGAGCTACAAGATTTTCTTGAGCTACAAGATTTTCTTGAGCTACAAGCTTAACTAGTTTGTTTTGTTTAATTTAAGTCATTTCTGTAGCTTGTAGCTCAACTTTTCAACTTATTGAGTGAGAGAAAGAAGAAAAAATCTTTTTTATTTAAAAAAAGAAAAAAAGTACTGTCGGAACTACCAGAGAAGTTCAAAAGTTGAGCTACAAGAGCTACAGAACTGAAAAATGCACACTAAGCCATAGAAAGCAAACAACTTATCTTGTAGCTCAACAATTTTGACTTGAGCTACAACAAGCTACAGAAGAGCTACAACACGATCTATGACGATTAGCAACGATTGTCTACGGTCTGAGATACCGTTTCCTATCGTGTTATATCGTTTCAAAATCGTTTCCTATCGTGGAGTCCGTCTTGCACTATCATGCATCTGCTTTTGGGAATCAGAAACAGCCTGAGAGTGGGCCATCGTCATTCCTTGATATACCGCTTGATGCACCATTGAGGCGTCAGTTCCTCTCGCGTCGATATTATAGGTCGCGGAACTTGATGATTTTTCGGTGCCCATCATTGAGGCCACTTGATTCATATTCAAGATTCTGCCCGCAGAATCTGGGGTGAACAGTTCCGGTTCGTGCTCACCGACCACGTAACTTGCCCCGGCGGTCACCGTGCCACCGCTGGCCCTAAATCCACCGAAAAGAGAATTGCTCCCGAACAATGATCCGAAATGACTGCCAAGAAAGTTATTGTCATTGAGCGAATTCATTAATGGCGATAGTAATGATTTCGAGGCTTTTGTAACATCACCACCCATGCTTGGGGATGTTGATTTAGCACTACCACCACCAACAATAGATGATGCTATATCCGCTCCTGCTCCTGTAGTGCCGCTAGGCGCGTCTGTTCCTGAGCCAGTAACGCCACTTCCTGTAACGCCACTTGCCGCGATCTTTGCGGCTGGACCACCGGCAAGCTGCACAATGAGGGCACTGTTGTCGGCTTGGCCGTCACGTTTCTTTCCTTTGCCAAGTAGCCCACCCTCGATTTTTTCGAGTGATTGTTGAGCAAGACTATGGGCGGTTCCTGAAAAAACTTGTGCAAAGTCTTGACGTTTTCCATGGCCGATCATTGCGCTAGCGGTCGCCGAATTTATGCCATTTGTGAACTGCACCATGTCCTGAGCAATGGACTTATATGTCTCCTGTGATTTGCGTCGCATTTCATCTAAAACGTCATCGATCTGACCTTTGAGTGTGGCATTGGCCGCGCTTATATTTGACTGCCAATTTTGTATATTATGACTGGCGTCAAGATCACCAATCTTGTTTTTCAATTCCTTTTGCTTGGCCTGACTTTCTGGATTGGAAATTATTCCATCCCATGCATTATTTTTCTGCAATTCGTTTAGCTGGGTTTGAAGTGCTGCACGTTGCTGTACATATTCCGAGTCCTTTAGTTTTGCCGATTCGATTGCAAACGTATAATCGGAAATTCGGCCTGTTGCATTCGCCCATGATAGTGCTGCTTCGCTTATGGCTGCACTATGCTTAGCTTCTAGTTCGTCACCTTGAGCCATCGCTGCTACAAGCTGGTCAGCGCCCTGTGTTAAAGCCTTGAAACCTTGCTGCGGTTCCGTCTTTACTTCGTTCCAGTACTTTCTATAGCTCTTTAGTTCTTCGGATATTTTGACATTGAATTGTGATACGCCTTCAGAAATTTGCCCGTTGATTTTTGTAGTCTCGGCAAGCCCCCATTTATGTTTGTCTAAAACAGTCTCCCAATATTGAGTTGCCCAACCAGCGCCAAGATTGTATTGCGCTTGCATGTCTTTGAAGTGAGATTCAATCTTAGTTAGTTCTTCTTCCTGCTTCTTATTAGCTGCCGTCGATGCTGCTTTGCTCGATGCCGATGCGCGATTAGCATCCTTTGCTTTTACTTCATCTTCATGCAGATTACCATTCTTAGTTTGTGAGGCTGATGCAGAAATAATACCTTGAATCGTATTATAGGCATTACTGGCAACTTCAAAATCGGTATTTCCCTTACCTAATTCATTTTGGTGTTCGCGCAAATATTCTTTGATTTTCGCGGCATCTGGTCCAAGACTTGATTGCAGTCTCGCGGCACGATCTTTTTGGATTTGGTTATAGTTTTTTGCATTGCCGGACGCGGCGGCGCTATTGCCCACAGCGTCATATTCTGAATTTATCTGCTTCGCGTTCCACAGCGCGTTACCAATGGATGAGTGCAATGGATCTTTTCCGTTCGTGCCCATTAACTTGTCCATCATGGACTGTTTTTGTTCGCCATTAAGCTTCAAAACTTTATCAATATCGATTTGTAATTTCTTGCTTAATGTTTCGGCGGCGTCTGCTGCGTCGAGCAAAGCATTGCGTAGGCCGTTTCGATCTTGCTTCTTCGTTAGCTGGGCAATCGTTGATTCGAGAGATCTATTGCTCTTTTCGATTTCCTTATTGGCATCCGAAGTGTTTTCAGCTAAAGTCTTAAACGATTCGATTGCCTTTTCTGCGGCTTCCTTTTGCTTTTTGAAATGTTCCTCAACTTTCTTAAAAGACTCTATAGCCACTTCAGCAAACGCTATCACCGCGATGGAACTGAAAGCGGCATTAATAGCTTTAGATACTCCCGGCAAACCGGCAATGACGCCCTGAAGAGCGCGAGGAATCTTTAGCCCAATATCTTCAGACAATAAGTGAATTCCATGGCGAGCTTCAGTAGTTTCAGCACGCATTCTTTGGGAGAATCGACCAGCTTCATTACTAGCTTCGCCCATTGCTGATTTGAACTTGGCTGTGCTAGCAGTTAATTCTACATATAACTCCGAAACTTTTGCTTGATTTGCCATTTAAATTTAATAATCCTGCATATATTTAGGGCCGGGATGTTAAGTCCCGGCCCACTGTTTTTGTTAGTTTATGAATGGTGAAAATAGTTGTGATATATCAGAGATACATTCTTCATCACTCGGTGGTATCTCTTCGGGTTCAACATACGATGGCATAAAATCAGATGGTTTAAATCCTTCTTCGCCACGGCACGTCGAGAAATTGGCAATCGTGGAAGCAATAATACCTGTCAATAATTCGTTGTGCTGGTTGTCGTAGTCCATTCGCTTGCAAAGAACTTGATACATCCTCGGCGTTAGTTTTCCGGCTCTACACGAGAATCTGGTAGTTCCCCCTGTTTTATTGGCTTTTTGCCTGCAGGGCTATCCGGGTATGCTCATCAGGATGCGAGAGAACGACTGGACGAGAATTCTTGGATGGCCCGGGT
>Ga0224528_1001804_pt1 | contig 13325 bp, 10 predicted proteins | sample CBST25metaG_2_FD_179888 | JGI IMG/M metagenome (GOLD analysis project Ga0224528, IMG submission 179888) | Peat soil microbial communities from Stordalen Mire, Sweden - C.B.S.T25 | ecosystem: Environmental > Terrestrial > Soil > Wetlands > Peat | place: Sweden: Norrbotten County, Stordalen Mire...
ACCACCAGCCAACTACTTGGGCGGGTAGACCACAGCCGCCGACGAGCCCTGTTTGTGTAAGTCGTTGACTGGTTGCCAAATACTATGACCACGAAGGCAAGAGTTCGGAGCGCTTCGATTCCCATGCCCATTCGAAACTTTCCGATGGCCAGCACCGCAGTGCAAAACACTAGCTCGGAGATTCCCATGAAAACACCGGCGATCGTCAGGTTGCCAACGCGCCATGTGTTGGGCAAAGCCGATGCCCGCACGTTGTCCGTCGTCAAAGACATGCCGAGAAAGTCGCCCGTGATCATGATGATGACCATCAACATTGGAGTCAGGATTGCGTGTCCAGTCATGATTAGACCCGCCGCCAAGAAGAGCACCTGAACAATCTTTTTTGTAACGGAGTTCAACGTGTAGGTCAGGATGCGCTGGAAGGTGATCCGCCCCTCCTTCACCGCCGCCACAACGCCTTCGAGTCCAGGTCTGGTCAGCACGATTCCGGCCGCCGACTTGGCAACGTCTGTGGCCGTGGAAACCGCAATTCCCATCTGCGCCTGCCGTAAGGCGGGTGCGTCATTGGCCCCATCACCACACATTCCAACGGTGTGGCCGCTTTTCTGGAATGCCTGCACGAGGTGATACTTGTCCTCTGGAAGAACTCCAGCAAAGACCGAGAACTCTTCCGGGCGCACGCCCTCTGGTATGGGGCCGGGGGGACAGATCGCGCCTTTGAGTCCAACGGCTTTGGCAATGATCGTCGCCGTCGCTGCCGCATCACCAGTCACCATCACCGTGCGTACGCCCAAGTCATACAATTCCTTAACCAGCTCCGCCGCATCCTTGCGAGGAGGATCGCTCAGTGCGATCATTCCTGCGAGTCGCATCGCGGCTGGAGTTCCCACCGCAACCGCCAGCACGCGGAATCCCTTTTCTTCCAGATCGTGCGCCGTCGCTGCTGCAGTGGGCGCCGCATCGATTAGCTTTATGACCTCCGCGAACGCGCCTTTCACAATACGCTCGGCGTTCCCATGCGCATCCACCGTTGTTGCTTCGGACATTTTGGTAGCTGGATCGAACGGAATGAACTTGGTAAGTCTTGGCAAATCGGCGGCGTTCTTCGTCGCGGCGGCAGAGCGGATGGCCGCGTCCACGGGATCTTGTCCGCCATCGGAACTGGCCAGGGCTGCCAGCGCTAGTACGTGCTCCTCATCGAATCCTGTCTCAGGATGAACGGCCGTGAGCGCCAGTTCATTGCAGGTTAGCGTGCCTGTTTTGTCTGAGCAAAGAACGTCCATGGTGGCCGCTTCGTCTACCGCGGACAGTCGCGTTGGCAGCACGCCCAGGCGTGCCAGCGCCTTTGCTCCGAGCGCTGCGGCAAGCGTGAATGTGGCGGGCAATGCTACCGGGATCGATGCCAAAACCGCGGTGAGCACGAGTGGGACGATTTCGCCAATCGGCATCTGATGGGCATGGGCATAGCACACCAGCAGGACGGTGAGCACGCTATTGAATATGACAAGATTTCGTACCACCCGCACCACCGTCTTCTGCTGCGTGCTCTCGACATGGGCTGTGCGGATGAGTTCCGCAGTACGTCCAAACTTCGTGTGCACTCCCGTCGCAGTAACGATAGCCGAGGCCTCGCCGCGCCTTACCAAAGCCCCAGCATAAGTCTGAAGGCCCGCACCGGCTTCGATTGGAACAGATTCTCCAGTAAGCATGGACTGGTCAAGTAGAATTAATCCCGCAATTAACTTTGCGTCGGCGGCCACCACGCCGCCGAGCGATAGTTTGATTGTGTCGCCGGGCACCAGTTCAGTAGCGGGGATATTTTTCCATATGCCGTCACGCTTCACCGAGGCCGAAAACGCAAGCCTCGATCTCAGGGCGGCGAGAGTTGCCTGTGCACGTCCTTCTTGAAAGAATCCGAGAGCGGCATTGAATATCAGGAGTGCTGCAATGACCGCAGCTTCGACATATTCGTGGAGTACTGTCTGAAGGATGATCGCAGCTTCCAGCATCCATGGAACCGGGGCCCAGAATTTGGCTAGCGCCATCCGCCATGGCTGTATCGACATGTCGGCCATCGCGTTTGCGCCATACTTCGCAAGTAGTGCCCTGGCTTCGTCGCTCGTCAGACCGCCTTCGCCGTTTTCTTGTGTTGGCGGTGGGTTGGCAGCGTCTCGATCCTTGTCGATAAGGGCCATATCGTTCACAGTTGCGCCTTGGTTTGCGATGGGTGTGTGCACGGGATCGAGTTTTAACTCCACTGCGCAAAGACTCGGCAAGGACCGTCCCTTGAATCCTCCGTTTGCGCCTCGAGAACGACCGCAGTGCTGGCGCAGTTAGCAGGCAGACTATGCTGCGATACTCGATGCTTGCCCCAAAAAGCTGGCGAGAGTCTGCTTCAACTGCGAATCACATTCGTCGGCGATGATCATGACGTCCAAAAGCAGCAAGCTAAAGTCCACGCTGCTCAAGTTCTTCTGTAGTGTGTGAAATATACTCACTTGCAGGATGCGCGATTCCTCGACGATCATCGGAATCGAATAGCCTTGTGATTGGCGAACTTGACCGTGTCGAACTGCCCCCACCGATACTGATTTTGTGCCGAGATTGCGTGGCAACCTCAACCTCCGAACGAGTTCCTGAAGCAGCTTTGGAAGGTGCCCGGTGCGCTGCTTTCTGTCCAATGGAACGCAAGTTAACTCGGCCTCTTCCTCAACTCGGCCCAGCCACTCCTTGATCGTCTCCGGAACCTCTCGTTCCAGTATCGAAGCAATTCGTTCCGTGTTGGCGATCTTTCGCGGCTCGTGCGTCCGCAACTTATCGCGAATAACCGCGATAAGAGCATCTATCGCCATTGGTTTCAGCAAGACTTCGTCAGCTTGCAACAGGATCGCTTCTGCCGCTTCCTGCAGTGCGGGGTATCCAGTAAACACCAATGTGACTGCGTTTGGGTTGGTGTGGCGCATCGCACTTACTACCGTGAAGCCGTCACCTGCTTCCGGCATGTGCAAGTCGGTGAGAAGAACGTCGAAAGGTTTTGTGTCGATTAAATGAAGAGCCTCGGCAACATTGGCGGCGGCAGTGACCAAGAACTTATTGGCTCCTAGCACGGCCGCAATGGCCTTGCGCAGTTCCTCGTTATCGTCCACCAGCAGAATCTTCGGTTGCTTCGATTTGTTGTTTGCTGTTTTCACTTCTGACCTGCTTCGATGTACCTGACGTTCATGAGTGTGGGCGTCCTCAGAGCGGTCCTCCAAGAACTGTCTCCAGTATTGGATACTGGCTCCTTAGATACTGGTCAATATTGATCACATTTCGATGGATCGTTCGGAACGTACTAAGGGCCTTCGTCGAGCCTCGACTGGGGGAAGCTATCTCGCATCAGTATGTTCGACCGGACCATCCACTTACTTCTGATCGAGAAGTCGATTTACACCGGAAGCAAATATTCACCATGTTGCAACAAGTCGCGTCTAGCATTCCATCTGGGTTGGCCGAGGCAATAGCTCGCTAATCGTGGAGAACTACACTGACAAGTGAACTGTGGACATTCACCCCGCCACCGTTGTACTCGATGAAACCCATCTCCCTGAACCGGTTCATAAAGAAACTGACCCGCGAACGGGTGGTGCCGATCATTTCAGCGAGGGTCTCCTGACTCATTTTCGCGATCAGCGGTATAGGCTTTGATTCCTGACCAAAGTTGGCCATCAGTAGGAGCAGCCTGGCGAGGCGTTTCTCGCTGGAATTGAAGAGGTGATCTACTAAGTCAGCTTCCATGCGAATATTGCGCGAAAGCAGATAGGCAAGGAACTGCTCGGCAAACTCTGGTTGCTGATGAAGCAACGACACCATCGCGCTCTTTTCGACGCGGACGACTGTGCTCTGCTGAGCGGCGCTGGCTGTTGCCATGCGAAGCGGCTGTCCCGCCAGGCAGCCTTCACCGAAGAAACTGCCTTCCTGCAGGAGGGCTATTACGGCTTCTTTGCCGGCTTTGGATACGACGGTAAGTCTCACCTTGCCACTCTGGACGTAGAACACCGCATCTGCCGCAGCCCCCTGAGAAAATACGGCCTCATCGGCTTGGTAGGCTTGCGTAGTCTTCCCAGTGGAAAGCCTCGTCAGTAGCAGAAGGGGATCGAACCCATCCTGTGCAGGTGGCCTCTTTGCCTCAGGTAATTTCACCGCAAGCGGTGCCGCCTGAAGCAAAGACTCACGCGATTCACCGCTAACCTTTGTTCTGTTTTTCAAAACGGCGGTTTGTTTCGAAACCATCGGAAATCTCCTACTTGGCGGGGCCTGTGCCGAACCCAAATGGAATAGGGAGTGCCGCCGACAGAAGACCTTGGCATCACAATACAGCAATTGCTAGGTTTCTCCGAAATTTTCAGAATAAGCGTCACGCAAAACTGTGACATCAGAATGGTTATGCATCTTCCTGATGTGTGACCGCATCACCGGATGGCTATCGAATATTTCGGGTACTTCGTCGCTTCTACTGCGCGCTAAGCATCGCCGACTTTGACGAGATGGGTAATCTCAAGTGCCTCGAATCAGGCTTTAAGCAACCACGCATTCGACAAAGTTCCAATTGTCGAGGCCACAGTTCGTCGATGACATCCCCCGCCTTCCACAGGACGAGTCTTGAAGATCGCCCAACGTGCGAGAGCTGGACTGAGCGCAATGAAAGGGAGCCTCGGTGCCGTATCGGCTGCTCTCCCCAAATACCAACAATCGCAGATTTGCCGGATTATCGTCGACGATGAGAATATTGGGGGCTGAATCACGAGTAACCTCAGTAGACATCACTGAACCTCCGATGCGGTCGCCTGGATCATGCGGAGCATCCCCTCAGCACGCGGCGCATCAATCCAGACTGTATTAACTTCCTACTGACGGGGTTTCCTGCATTTGAATCCGCGCTCCAAGCACTGCGCTCCAACATCCATGACTTACTGGAATCGATTGGCCGCGAACCTTGTGAGCGTTGTTGGGCGCGAATGCTTCCGTAGTGTCGGGATAGCAGCACCCGTCCATTCAGGTCCACGGGCGCCACCTTAAGCGTGCCGGTATCATTTCTGGTCATGCTGGAAGATCTCGTAGAAGGAGTCTGCTGGGTCATATGTTGTCCAGAGTCGCCGAGATGCTCGGTGCGTCAGGAAGGAGTGGAGCACCGTCTACAACCTTTCGGTTCTCTCCGCCTGAAACCCCGCGAAAACACTGGCGCAATCCCCAGAACATTCTTAAAACTTCGTAACCCAGTTTGACGAATCGATAGATTTTGATTGGTTAATTTGCAAAAAGGTCGTGTGGGGACTTTTGTGGGGACCTTAGATAAAAAAAGTGGCAAAATCTAGGTAATTCTGCAACTTTCGCCTGCGTACAATATCCCCGTAAATGCTTCATTTCAAGCAACATCGAACAAGGGTGAGCAACGCTGAAAAATCCAGAGACCTAGCTGTTAACCGAAGGGTTGTAGGTTCGAGTCCTACCTGAGGAGCCATTCTTTTCAAGCACTTACAGACTCCCCAAAACAAAACTTGGAACCGTTTGGAACCGTTGTGTTCCGAGCTTTGCCAAACTCCTCGAAAATCGAAGCCGTACGCCGGTTAATTGCACCCATCACGCTTTCGGGAATTGCCTGCACATACACATTACCGGTCGTCTTGATGTCGGCGTGCCGAAGGATGCGTTGGGCATCCTTCATACTTCCAAACTGCTGCAAATCGGTTCCCAGAGTCCGGCGCATGACCTGAAAGGTTATGAGCCGACGTGGAATCCCGAGACGTTCAGCAATGGGAAAGACCCGCCAACGAAGGAAGTTCTTGCTGCTCTGAGGGACATCCTGCCCGGTTCGTGATTTCCTTCCAAAAGTAGGAAACATCAGCGCATCGGGGGAGGTATCCGGGCAAACTTCTTTCCAGGCCTCGATCACCGGACGAATATGCTCTGGTACCGGCATAGACTCCCGGCTTTGCAATGTCTTCAATTTGCCAGGAAAGAACTGCCCGTCATACGCCGTGCCATAAGGAATGAGCCTGTCTCCCTGCCACGACTTCCACTGCAACCCAAAGACTTCGCTGGCCCTCGTCCCGCAGAAAACACCGACACAAAGCACACATAGATCGCGCAGGTCATTAATCGCACTGATGAGGTCCGCGATCTGAGCGGCTGCAAGAACAGGCCGATCCACCGGTTTGGTCTCTGGCATCGCAACATCCTCTGCTGGGTTTTCTGAGAGGAACTTCAACTTCCTCGCAGTTCGAAAGATTGCCTTCAGATTGACGTAGGCGTGACGGACTACGGAATCGGAATATCCTTCTGCCAGCTGATTGAGTAGAACCTGAAGCTCGAACGGCCCAGCCTTTCGGAGCGGTAAATCGCGGAGAGTGGAAAGCAAGTACCTCTTGATTTCGTACTCCGTGTTCTTCTGCGTAGCAGCCCTCCACCGACCTCGGCGCATTGGCAAGTATCGCTCAGCTACAAACCAGCCAAACGTGACCGAGTCATCAAAAACAGGAACAGGGCTGCTGGTATTCCGGCCATTCTCCTGCAGGATGACTTCTTGCAGCCGTTCTTCGGCCTCCCATTTCCGGAGCTTTGCTTTAGGACCGAGCACCACCTTGCGGGTCTTCTCCACCTCCTTCCCATCGCGATCACGCAAATACACTCGGAACTTTCCATACCACTTCTTCTCCCGTGTTCCTTGCAGGAACACGGTTCCTTTCTGATAGACCATCGCCACTAGCGTTCTCCTGTGTGGTCCCTCAGTTCGGTCGCGGAGAACGGCTCTATTGAAGCATGGTTTCTCCGCAAGGTGAAGTCGTTTCCGGTAATTTGTGCCTGGATGAATTCATGTACGTCGGCCCATTGAAAGCGCATGAGCGAACCAAGCTTCACGGCGCGCAGGCGAGGCTGGCGGCGCGTGGCATGATCACGAACCCAGCGCTCGGACACACCGAGTTTTGCTGCAACTTCTTTGGCGGTGTAAAGACGATCCGTGACATCAGGTTTCGCTGGCGGATGAACGGAGACTGCAAGTCTGGAATACTTGACGGACATATCGGCACTCCCTTTGGATACGAAGACCTTTTGCTGTCTTGTTCTCGGTATCGGGCAAACGGATGGGATCGACGCGAAGCCAATCGCCTCTACCGGACGCACTTGAAAATTAAGTGAAAAATCTACGCTTGACCTATTCCATTTCGAGTACACCTATTCCAAATTGGAATACCTCGGCGACCACACTTTGTTGCGCGAAGACCACATTGTCCGTTTTTCCCTGACTGGCAGGAATCAAGCCTGCCCCTGCTCTAGTGATTTACGCGTTCCCCGCAATATTCCTTTGTCCTGTCTCCTGCTTCGTTCAGGCACTGCTACGGGACTTTTCCGCCGCCCTGCGAAGAAGTGCTGTTCTGCTTCGCAGCCTGCGTGTGCAACGCCGCAGTCTGCGCCCTTCAGGTCTCGGTTTCCCACGTAAATCCCTGAAAGAGAAACAGCCTCTTTGCCAATTGCAGGATTTCCGCGTGACCCACCGGAGAAAGCACAGCGCTCTCTTGGGAGCCGGGCCCTCGCATCGCTTCGCGCGGTGTGCCCGAACGACTTCAGAGACGGGCCAGAAGGAGATTTCAGAACATGACAACCGATAACGTAGTTTTCGCAATGCAGAGGAACTTCATCAACACCGTCGTCAGAGGCGACTGCGTCCAGGTGATGGGGCAACTTCCCGCAAACAGTGTGGACTTCATCCTTACCGATCCGCCCTATCTGGTGAACTATCTCGACCGCGATGGCCGCAGAGTTCGAAACGATGACGATTCATCCTGGCTCAGGCCTGCATTCGCTGAAGCCTATCGGGTTCTCGGCAAGGATCGCTTCATGATCTCGTTTTACGGCTGGACGAAGGCTGAGAAGTTCCTTGAAGCATGGCGCAGCATAGGTTTCCGTGTTGTGGGACACCTGGTATTCCGGAAAACGTATAGCTCGCAGGCACGCTTTCTGAGCTACCGGCACGAGCAAGCCTATCTGCTGGCGAAGGGCAGTCCGAAGCTTCCCAAACACCCTATCCCGGACGTGCTCGATATGCGCTATAGCGGCAACAAAATGCACCCCACCCAGAAGCCGGTGTCGGCACTGTTGCCCCTGATCCATGCGTTCACCAGAGAAGATGATCTCGTTCTCGATCCTTTCTGCGGATCCGGTTCTACGGGCGTCGCCGCTCTACTAGCCGGGCGCAGGTTCTGCGGTATCGAACTCGACCCCGCCTATCACCAGGTTGCTATGGACCGCATCGAAAGGAGGATTGCCCCCTGCGATCCTCCCTCCTATTTTCACGTTCCTTGAATTGTGGCCGCTAGTCCAACGCGCCTCAAGACGGACTTGGTTAGCGGCTCGGTCGGCTTAGGTCTTGACCCGCGCCGTTCCCGCAACCTCTGTGCCAGCCATCGTGAGAATGCCCACCTCGGCGCTCTCCCGCGCTAAGTCTCCATCCGGGTACAAACGCCGTTCATCGGCTTCTCACCCTCACAGAGGGGTGAGGTTCTATGTATTCCTAATTGGAATAGGTGTGCTCGAAATGGAATACATCGGCTTCGCAGTTCTGACTTATCTTCGCCAAAGTCCGCAGCGAAAAGAGCTGCAACTCAACGAAGGAGTCCCGTTTCATGGAGCCAGTCAACGTTTCACCACAAGCCATGCGCTCAACGCTTGGTGCCCGTATGCGAACTCTACTGACGTTCGCCCTACTTGACCTGCTTACCGCGCCCGCCTACGCCCAGAGCACCGGCAGCTCGCCCTGGGAAAACGCGGTCAACGCCCTAAAGACTTCATTCACCGGTCCCATCGCTACCGGGCTGTCGCTAGTTGCCATCGTTGTTGGTGGCCTAATGTTCGCCTATGGCGAGGGCCAGTCGAAACGGATGCTCGCCGGAATCGTCTTCGGCGTCGGCATGGCTATTGGAGCGGTGAACTTCATGGCCTGGCTATTTCCCAGCTAGCAAGAACGGAAAGGAGGTGATGCGCAATGGCACAGGGTGGTTCACGGCAGGAGTACCGGCACAACAAGGTGTTCAAGGCGATGAGCCGCCCTTTGACCATCCTCGGGGCGGAACGGCGATTGTTCTTCGTCGCCCTGATCTCGGGCGGCGCGGTCTTCTCGCTCATGCACTCGCTGTTGGGAGGAATCCTGCTGTTCGTGGTGGGAGTGATCGCCGCACAGCGGGCGACCAAGTGCGACGTGGAGATTTTGCGAGTACTGCTGAACTCGGCGAAGTTTTGCAGGAGATATGACCCGATGAAGTGGCAGCCAACGGAAATACGGATTGCGAGGCGCGATGTTTAAGGTCGAGCAAATCACGAAAGATTGGAAAGAAGCCGGATCGTTGCAGGCGCATATCAACCTGTACGGTTTCTGGGACGAGAATGCATTTTTCACTAAATCCGGCGATCTTGGCGCGGTGCTCAAAATCGGAGGAATCGATTACGAGAGTCTCGACCGTGCCGGGCGCGATTATGCGGTGAAGCGTCTGGAGGCAGCCTTCCGCAGCCTGGACGAGAAAACGCGGCTGTACCAGATTCTCCTCAAGCATAACCGCCCAGAGATTGTGCATGCGGATTATGACAGCCCGCTAATACGAGCAGCCGTGGATCAGCGTTCGGAATTTCTTCGGTCGAAGCGGGACCGGATGTACAGCATCGAAATTTTCTGGGTGGTGATGGTCGATGGGAACTACACCAACAGCGGGCTGCTCCACGCCCTGTCCCAGCTCTCCAAAGGCCCGCGCCGCGCGGTCAGAGAACTGAATGCGATGCTTGCGGGGAATCGACAGCGGACACTGCTGTTCGAACAGATCAACCGTGATCGTATGCACTTGCAGCAAAAGATTCGGAGTTTGACTGGGCAGCTCAATGACCTCATGCAGGTCGAGCTGCTAGGGACGGAGAAGACCTTCCGGCTTGTCCGGCGTCTCGTGAACTTCCGCCCCTTCAAAACCCAGGAGGCGCGGCTGCATGGGCCGCGCTTCCTCGACTGGCAACTGTGCGATTCGGAGTTGGAAGCGCACCGCGGCTATCTCCGGATGGACGACGACTACCTTCGTGTCCTGACAATGAAGGAAATGCCAAGCACGACGCATCCGCTATTGCTGAATGGGCTGCTCGACATTCCCGCCAACTTCCATGTGGTGAGCGAATGGCATCCGGTCGATAGCGCAGTCGCACGCAAGGAGATCAACAGGCGCCGCCGTCACTACCACAACTCGAAGACCAGCTTTCTTTCGAACTTGCAGGATCAGCAAAACACCGGCCCGCGTGACGACCTGGTGGACGACTCGAAAGAGGCTGCCGTCGCTGAGTTGGGCGATGCTTTGACGGCAATCGGCATGGAAGGTAAGTCCTTCGGCGAGTTCACGTTTTCCGTCGTGATCTATGACGAGGACCGCGTGAAAGTCGAACACGCGATTGCAGAGTTCCAGAAGCTGTTCACCACCCATGATGGCCTGCTCTATGAGGAGCGTTACAACCTGCTGAACGCTTTCTTTGCCACTGTACCTGGCAATCGGCAGTTCAATCTGCGCAAGCAGTGGGCGTTGAATTCGAATTACGCGGACCTGTCTTTCCTGTTCACCGTCGATTCCGGCAAACGCTGGAACCCGCATCTCGAACGCGAATACCTTGCCGTCCTGGAATCCGAGCACGGCACCCCGTATTACCTGAATCTTCACAGCGGGGACGTAGCGCACTCGCTTGTGTTGGGTGCGACCGGCTCTGGCAAGAGCTTCACGTTGAACTTCCTAATCCAGTCGTTGCAGAAGTACGACCCGCTGACTTTCATCTTCGATCTTGGCGGCAGCTACGAAACACTGACGCGCAGCTTCGGTGGTACGTACCTCAACGTTGGTTTGAAGAATCCCGGCTTCACCATCAACCCGTTTTCACTGGAACCGACGCACGAGAACCTGAACTTCCTGTACCTATTCACGAAGGTTCTGATCGAGGCTAATGGACGCTACGATCTGACGCCCGAAGACGATAAGGCGCTGTTTGCCGCCATCGAGCGCGTGTACAAACTTCCGCTTGATATCCGCACGCTTTCCAATTTCGCGTCTATCCTCGGACCGCTAGGAGAGCGCCTCCATCGGTGGACTCAGGCCGGGCAGTTCGGATACCTGTTCGACAATCCCGAAGATACGCTCAGTTTCTCGCGCTTCCAGACCTTCAACTTCGATGGTTGGTCGGACTACCCGGAAATCCTGGAACCGCTGCTCTTTTACGTCTTGCAGCGTGCGTCCTCAGAGATAGAGAAGGCAGAGAACGCCGCGACCTTCAAGGCATTTGTGATCGACGAGGCATGGATCTTTCTGAAGAACCGCACCATCCGCGACTGGATCACGCGGGCAGAGAAAACTTGGCGCAAGAAGAACGCCGCGATGATCCTGGCTACGCAGTCGGTCGTGGAGTTACGGGCTTCGGAGATGCTGCATGTTGTCAACGAGTCGTGCCCAACGAAGGTGTTTCTCGCCAACCCGAACATCGACCGCGCGCTGTACGCGGAGATTTTCCAATTCAACGACACGCAGCTTGAACTGCTGGAAAGCCTTGTCCCCAAACGCGAGCTGTTGCTGATCCAGCCTGGCAGCACCAAGAAACTCATGCTGGAGGTCGATGCGCTCAGCTACTGGGTCGCCACCAATAACGCCCGCGACAACCTCCGCAAGCAGGAGTACTTCGCCCGATTCGGCGCGGACGTTGGACTGCTGCGCCTTGCCCATGACTACCCCAACCCAATGAAAGGTGACAAATGAAGAACAAATTTGTTCTCCCGCTCTCGCTGTTGCTGGCCGTCAACGCCGGCTTTGCTCAGCAGACCGCCCGCGTGGTGAAGTACCACGCGAACGACATCATCGCCGTGAAGGCCAAACTGCGTTACACGACTCTGATCCAGCTTCCGGCAACGGAGAAAATTCTGGAAGTTGCCACCGGCGACAAGGACTTCTGGATCATCGACGCTACTGGCAACTACTGCTTCCTGCATCCGGCCAAAGCCGCGATCCACTCGAATCTGAATCTGATTACCGATAAGGGCAGCGTGTATTCCTTCACGTTGGACGAGGTAGAGAACGCCGATCCCGACCTCAAGGTCGTGATCGAGGCGTCCGATGCATCGGTGTTGGCCTCTGCGAACTCGGCACCCAAGCTGGTTCCGGCATCGGAGGTTGCATCGGCCCAGGCCCAGGCGCTGGCAGCACAGAGCCGTGCCGCGCAGGCCATCGAGCAGTTCCGCACGGAGTTTCCGACGAAAGCGCTGAAGTTTGACTACAGCTACAAGGATCAAAAGCCCTTCAGCGTTTCGGCAATCTACCATGATGCGCAATTCACTTACATCAAATCGTCGGCAACGGAGAAGTTCTCCATCTACGAGTTGAAGGACGGCAAGCCCGACCTCATCAACTTCCAGTTGCAGGATGGAACCTACGTGATTCCCAAGGTGGTCGATCACGGCTATCTCGAAATCGGCAAGCACCGGCTCGCTTTCGAGCGGGCGGGGCAGTAGGAGACGGCGATGCCAGAGCAGAAACAGACTCCCGAAATTCCATCCGATCCGCAGCCCTCTCCACCATCGGCGGAGTTGCGCGACCGGCGACTGAATCCTGAGGGTGTTGTGCCGAAGCAGAGTCAGGCATATGTCATGGCCGGATTGGCCGTCGTGATTTTGCTAGCGGTGCTGTTCTCAAACAACCGCGCCAAACCAACGGCGAAGCCCAGTGCTGCAACTCCGGCAGTGTTCTCGAATGACGCCAATCAACGCAACATCGAGGAGCTGAAACACGACCTCTCGGAAGAGCAGCGCAAGACTGAACTGCAGACACACTCTCAGAAAACTGCCGGTGTCGGAGCCACGTCACCACCGGCCGTTGCGGCGCAGCAGAGCACCGCACCAAACAACATTGCCCAAGCGCAGGCGGAGCCGCCGCATGACCCGGTAAAAGACGCCGAACGCGCACTGGCCTTCAAGGCGCGCTTTGCGTCGAACCTCGTGCTGCCCGGTGATTCTGCTACGCACGCGGAGTCCACTCAATCGTACGGCATGCCCGCACGTCTTTCCGAGGATGAACCTGTTGCGTCCAGTTCTACTGCGTCCGCGCAGAGTGCGCACGCGACGCAACCGGCTGGGGTGGCAACTAAGCGAGCCCCCGAAGTCAATGTCAACTCCGCCTTTGGTCAGCCCTATGTGCTCTTCGAGGGAACGACCATCGATACCGCACTGGTAAACCGTCTGGATGGTGAGTTCTCAGGACCTCTCAAGGTCATGGTGACCAATCCGGTTTACA
>Ga0224528_1001808_pt1 | contig 13321 bp, 9 predicted proteins | sample CBST25metaG_2_FD_179888 | JGI IMG/M metagenome (GOLD analysis project Ga0224528, IMG submission 179888) | Peat soil microbial communities from Stordalen Mire, Sweden - C.B.S.T25 | ecosystem: Environmental > Terrestrial > Soil > Wetlands > Peat | place: Sweden: Norrbotten County, Stordalen Mire...
GCACGTGATCAACATGGGCGGCGAGGCTTTTGCGGCGGTGGGCTCGCCGAAAAACGGCGGCACGCGCCTCTTCGGCTTGAGCGGACACATCGCCCGGCCCGGCGTGTACGAGCTGCCGATGGGCTATAACCTGCGCAAGATGATCTATGAAGTTGGCGGCGGTGTGCGCGGCGGACGCGGGCTGAAGGCGGTAATTCCCGGCGGCTCTTCGACGCCGGTGCTGCTGCCCGACGAGATCGACATCGGCATGGATTTCGACCAGGTGGGCAAGGCCGGATCGATGCTCGGTTCGGGCGGCGTGGTGGTGATTGACGACCAGACCTGCATTGTGGAGTTTGCGCTCAGGACGATCAGCTTCTATCAGCATGAAAGCTGCGGCTGGTGCATTCCCTGCCGCGAAGGCACCGACTGGCTGAAGAAATCGCTGACCCGCTTCCATGCCGGATTTGGCGAAGCCAAGGACATTGATAACATTCAGTATCTGGCGGAAAACATGATGGGCCGGACCTTTTGCCCGCTGGGCGACGCGGCGGCGATGCCGATTCTGGGATTTGTGAAGAAGTTCCGCAAGGAGTTTGAGGATCACTTGAACGGGAGGCCGTGCCCGTTTGCCAAGCATGTGGATTTGGCGGTGGTGTAGTAATACGGCGAGATGCCCACGCTTGAAGACATTCGAAAACGCGTAAATCAGCAATTGTTCGAGAGGAAGAAAATGTCACTCATCATGGAGCTTTTGAAATCCAACCCTGCGGAGCTATACAAGAAGGACGTTTTCCAACTGGTCGCCATGTGCGGCAACGGCAAATTGACTGACGGTTCAGAGTGCTGTAAGGAATTTCGCGAATTCCTCCGCAACATTATGGAGAGTGAACATCTGTTTGCGTATGCAGACACATGCCTGACGGAGAGAGCAGAAAAGTCCGAAAAATGCGGACTTATACTTCAGGATGTCGTGAATGAATTGGGAAGGCGACTGGAATACACCGTTGAAGACGGTCTTTATCAGGGAAAGTTTAACGCTATTGGGAATGATGGTCTTTGGCGAGATGGGAGTGGTCATGCGATTGTCGTTGAAGTTAAGACAACCGATGCTTATAACATCAATCTGGATACAGTCGCGAAATATCGGAACAAACTCATAGACTCGAAGTCTATGCCTTCTTCCTCCTCAATCCTTCTTGTTGTTGGGAGGAAAGACACGGGTGGCTGGGAGGATCAGGTTCGCGGCTCTCGCCATGCATGGGACGTTCGCATCATCGGCGTTGAGGCTCTCAAGCAATTGGTCTCGCTGAAAGAGAAATCTGAATCCGCATCGGTTGAGAAAATACACGAATTGCTGATTCCGTTTGAGAGCACAAGGCTGGACAAAATCATTAGCATCGCTTTTACTGTTGCGGAAGATGCTACAGCAGCCATTGAGGACGAAGCGTCTGATGAAGTCGAGCACGAGCACGATGCGACGAAATCACACCAGCAAACATCAGGGGACATCATTGGGGCAATTCGCACTTCAATTGTCGAAACTCTAGGACTCAGTTACCCACCACTCGTTAAGAAGAGCCGCGCTTTGTTCTGGAGCGCAGACAAAACAGTTCGGGCGGCAATCACCATATCGAAAAAGTATCCAGACGGTCACTATTGGTACGCCTACCACCCCGAATGGGACAAATTTTTGGGGCAGTGTTCAACGGGGCTATTTGTCCTCGGGTGCGTAGGACGCACTGAGGCATTCGCCATACCGTATGAGTGGATGCATTCAAGACTAGATGCACTGAATGTATCTGAGAACAAAATCACAAAACGCAAGCACTACCAGATTTCGGTTTACCCTACATCCAACGGCCAACTGTGTCTACGACTCAATACCGGAGTTGATGAACCGCTGGAATCCTTCAAGATGTCGAAGAGTGTCCTAAGTCTCGATTCTGAGGATTTGGAATTAGTGAAGCAGGCAGGATTGAAATGATGTTGAGGTTCGTGGTTTCCCACCCATTTCGCAAAGAACGCGAAATGGATGGGGCACGGAGAGTTTTTGGTGTAAAGAGTTTTTGTAGCATCCGAGAGAAGAGCAACCGCAGGTCCTTCGACTCGCTTTGCTCGCTCAGGATGACAGAGTTTTTGAGGATGACAGTGTTTTGTTTGTAGCGAATTGTAGCGAACAGCACAGAGTAACAAGGAAAAAATGGCAGACGTAAACTTCATTGTCGATGGAAAGAAGCTGACGGCTCCGGCGGGGACGCTCTTGATTGACGCCTGCCGCAGGGCGGGGATCGAGATTCCGGCCTTCTGTTACTACCCCGGACTGAGCCTGCAAGCCGCCTGCCGCATGTGTCTGGTGCGCCAGGAAAATGTGGGCAAGCTGCAAACCGCCTGCACCACCACGGTAGCCGAGGGGCAGTCGTTCATTACCGAATCCCCTGAAATCGCCCAAGCGCGGCGTTCCACGCTTGAACTTCTTTTAGGCAATCATCCATTGGATTGCCCGGTCTGCGACGCGGGCGGCGAGTGCGAGTTGCAGGACATGACCTTCAAGTACGGCGCCGGCGAAAGCCTCTATGCCGAGGCCAAAAACCATCGCGAAGAGCAGCAGTGGTCGCCTGCGGTTTACTATGACCGGCCACGCTGCATTCTGTGTTATCGCTGCATTCGCGTTTGCGGTGAGGGGATGGATGTTTGGGCGCTGGGCATTCAGAATCGCGGATCGAATTCGGTGATCGCGCCCAACGCCGACAATCAGCTTGATTGCGAACAGTGCGGCATGTGCATCGACATTTGCCCGGTGGGCGCCTTGACCAGCGGCAGCTATCGCTACAAGACCCGGCCCTGGGAGATGAACCACGTTTCAACGGTTTGCACACACTGCGCCGACGGCTGCAAGGTGACGCTGGGCGTGCGCCAGGTGAACGACGGCGCGGAGATTATCCGCTCCGACAATCGCGACAAGAGCGGCATCAACGGAGATTTTCTCTGCGCCAAAGGGCGCTTCGGCTTTGATTTTGTGGCCAGCGACGGACGGCTGACCACGCCGCTGGTGCGCAACGCGGTCGGACAGCTTGAGCCCGCCACATGGGAAGACGCGCTACGTCTGGCCACGGCCAAACTGAAGGAAGTGCGCGACACCCGCACCGGCACGGCGATTGGCGTCATTGGTTCCAATCAGGGCACCAACGAAGAGAATTATCTGCTGCAAAAGTTTGCCCGCACCGTGCTCCAGACCAACAACATTGACCACGAACGCACCGCCGACTACACGGCCTTTGCGCGCATCTTTTCAGGTCGCCACGGCAAGGCCGCCAGCCTGCGCGACACCGCGACCTCACCGGCGATTTTGCTCATCGGCGGCAATCCGACCGAAGAGCATCCGCTGCTGGCGTGGAATCTGCGCACCAATGTGCGGCTGAATCGCGGCAGGCTCTACGTGGTCAACAGCAAACCGATCAAGCTGGAGCGGCAGGCCAAGGCCACGCTGCGGTTGCCCGAGGGCGGCTACGCGGCGTTGGCGGCGTACCTGAACGGCAGCGACGCGGTGATTCACGACCCGGCTTTCCGCGAAGCGGTGCTGGCCGAGGAAGCGATCATCGTGATTCTGGGCCCCGAGTACAACGGCAGCCAGGTGACCGAGCTGATTGCCCGCGGATTGAAGCGCGGCGTAGTGCGCTACGCCATGCTGGGCAGCTATGTGAACTCACGCGGCGCGGCGGATATGGGGCTGCTGCCGGACCAGTTGCCGGGCTACGTGCCGGTAACCGCGCCGGGCGATTTTGCCGAGTACCCCGGACTGCCCGCGACGCCGGGCAAGACGCTGCAAGAGATGATGAACGCCGCGGCCAGCGATGAACTGGGCGCGCTGCTGGTGGTGGGCTCCGATCCGGTGAAGAAGCTGGGCGTGGACCCGGCGGCGCTGAAAAATACTTTTGTCATTGTGCAAGATCTCTTTTTGACGGAGACGGCGGCGCTGGCCGATGTGGTGCTGCCTACGGCCAGCCTTTATGAGAAATCCGGCACCGTGACCAACACCTTCGGCGATGTACAACTGATCAAGAAGGCCGCCGACCGCGCCGGGGTCAAGCCGGAGTTTGAGATTCTGGTGCGTCTGGCTGGAGCGATGGGCGAGGATGTGAAGAAGCTGGTGCATTTTGGCAAGCGCGGAGTGACGGCCGATCTGGGCCAATCGCGCGGCGTGCAGGCCGGCGAGGTGGATCGCCACGCCGTGTGGCTCGAGGCCAACCACCTGGAACCAAGGACGAGCCCCTTCGACCCACTGGCCGCCCTAGATGAAATTGCCCGTCTGGTTCCTGGCTACGCCGTGGATCGTCTCAACCTACTGAGCGGTAGCGACGTAGAAAGCGAGCCGGGCTTTGCGCCTCCGGCAGCGCTCGGCGAGCGGGTTCCGCTCAGCGACCCGCACAACGGTCTGTTCAGCTCGGGCACGCTGGGCGAGCACAGTCCCACGCTGCTCGGCATCAAGCAGCATCAAGCGGCCCAACTGGTGCAGATCAAGGTAAACGGATGACGATTTTGCAATTCTTTTTGTGGAGTGTGCTGAAGGTGGCCGTGGTGACAGTGGTGATGCTGCTTGGCGTCGCCTACACGGTGCTGCTGGAGCGCAAGCTGGTGGGCCGCATCCAGAACCGCTGGGGGCCCAGCCGCGTGGGGCCCTTTGGCCTGTTGCAGCCGCTGGTGGACGGAGCCAAATCCTTTCTCAAGGAAGACATCATCCCCACCGGCGTTTACCGGCCGCTTTATCTGCTGGCACCGATACTCGCGCTGGGCTGCGCGCTGATTTCGATTGGCGTGGTGCCCTTCGGCGAGCCGATTTCGGTCGCGGGCAGTCCCTCGCTCTTTCAAATCTCCGATGTGAATATCGGACTGTTGGTCATTCTGGGCGTCACCTCGATCGGCGTCTACGGCATCGCGCTGGCCGGCTGGTCGTCGAACAGCAAATATTCGCTGCTCGGTTCCTTGCGCTCTTCGGCACAGATGATTAGCTACGAATTGGCTCTGGGGCTCTCGCTGGTGGGCGTGGTGATGCGCGCCGGTACGCTCAACTTGCACCTGATCGTCGAGCAACAGGCCACCAAAGGCATGTTCACTTGGAACATCTTCGGCGGCTTGCAGTTTGTGGCCTTCTTCATCTATCTGACGGCGGCCTTTGCCGAGAGCAACCGCTCGCCCTTCGATCTTCCCGAGGCTGAGAGCGAACTGACCGGCGGCTATCACACCGAGTACAGCTCAATGAAGTTCGCCATGTTTTTCATGGCCGAATACGCCAACATGATCACGGTGGGCTGCATGGCCACGCTGCTGTTTCTAGGCGGCTGGACCAGCCCTTTCGGCGATTTGATTCCGCCCCCGCAGAACCTGTGGGTTCACGCGCTGTTTCCCATCTTCTGGTTTGTGCTGAAGGTTTTCTGCTTTCTGTTTTTGTATGTGTGGGTGCGCGGCACGTTGCCCCGCTTCCGCTATGACCAGTTGATGAACTTTGGCTGGCGGTGGCTACTGCCGCTGGCCATGCTCAACATTGTGGCCACCAGCCTGTGGCTGGCTTATCGCTGAACTACAATCGGGGAAGATTCCCCGGAGCTTGCAATGCACCTGATTCTGTTTTTGATCTTCGCCGCTTGCTGCCTTGCCGGAGCCATCAACATGCTCCTGCAGAGCCATCCCATCGCCAGCGCTTTGTCGCTGATTGTGGTGATGACTTCGCTGGCCGTGCTTTATCTGCTGCTGGGCGCGGAGTTTCTGGCCGCCGCGCAGATCATCGTCTACGCCGGCGCCATCATGGTGCTCTTCGCCTTCGTCGTGATGCTGCTCAACGCCAGTCGCGAAGAGCGCACCCGGGGCAGCCGCGCCGCGAGCCTGGTTGGTTTCCCCGCTGTCGTCGTGATTCTCGCCCTCATCGCCACCGTCATTCTGCACATTCAGGGGCTGGGCGCGGCTTCCATGAGCCAGGGCATCACCTCGACCGAAGAGCTGAGCGTAGTGCTGTTTACCAAGCTGCTGCTGCCCTTTGAAGTGACCTCGGTGCTGATTCTCATCGCCATTCTCGGCGCCGTGGCCCTGGCTCGTCACGGCCACGGTGATCAGGAGCACCAAGCGCCAAAAGAAAGGACAACTCGCCCATGAATCTCTTCGCGCAAGAAGTTCCTCTGAGTTGGTATCTGCTGTTGAGCGCGGCGTTGTTTTCGCTGGGCGTGGTGGGCTTTCTCATCAAACGCAACCTGATCACCATCTTCATGTCCATCGAACTGATGCTCAACGGCGTCAATCTTTCCTTTGTCACCTTCGCGCATCAGTGGCACCAAGTGAAGGGGCAGATCTTTGTCTTCTTTGTGATGATGGTGGCGGCGGCGGAAGCGGCTGTCGGCCTGGCCATTATCATCGCCATCTTCCGCGTCCGCGCCACCTTGGCCGTCGACCGCATCGACCGGATGAAACTATGAATTCTTCTCTGCATCTATGGCTGATTCCGCTGTTGCCCTTCGCGGGATTCCTTGTCAATGGAATCCTGGGCAGACGGTTGCCTAAGTGGATGGTGACGACGGTGGCGCTGTTGGCTCCGCTGGCGGCGTTCGGCGTCGTGCTGCAAACTACGTTTCGCTCCTTCACTCCGATGGAGTTACGAAGCTGGAATGACCCAGGACCGATTCCGGCATTGTTGTCGTTGCCCCGCATTGAAACCTTCGGCAACTGGATCAACGCGGGCGCGCTGCACATCGACTTCAGCTTTGTGCTCGATCAGCTTTCGCTGGTCATGCTGCTGGTGGTTACCGGAGTGGGCTTCCTCATTCACGTCTACTCGGTCGGCTACATGAGCGACGACGAAGGCTACGCGCGCTACTTCTCGTACCTGAATCTTTTCTTGTTCTTCATGACGGTGCTGGTGCTGGCCGGCAACGCGCTGGTGATGTTTGTGGGCTGGGAGGGCGTCGGCCTCGCCTCGTATCTGCTGATCGGCTTCTACTTCCAGAAGAAGTCCGCCGCTGACGCCGGCAAAAAAGCCTTCATCGTCAACCGCATTGGCGACTTCGGCTTTTTGATCGCGCTCTTTCTGCTCATCGCCAATTTCGGCACGCTCACCTTTACGGAGATCGCCTCCAAGCTCGCTTATCCCGGCTGGCAGGGCGGAGTGGTCACGGTGATCGCGCTCTGTCTTCTCTTGGGCGCGGCAGGCAAAAGCGCGCAGTTGCCGCTCTACATCTGGCTGCCCGACGCGATGGAAGGCCCCACGCCAGTTTCCGCATTGATTCACGCGGCGACCATGGTTACTGCTGGCATCTACATGGTGGCGCGCCTACATCCCCTCTTCGACCGTTCGCCCTTTGCTCTGAGTGTCGTCGGCCTTGTCGGCGCGGCTACGGCGTTGTTTGCCGCGACCATTGGCCTCGTGCAGAACGACATCAAGCGGGTGCTGGCTTACTCAACGATCTCGCAACTGGGTTACATGTTCATGGCTTGCGGCGTGGCGGCATACTCGGCGGGCATCTTCCATCTGGTTACCCACGCCCTCTTCAAGGCGCTGCTGTTTTTGGCGGCGGGCTCGGTGATTCATGGCCTGGGCGGCGAGCAGGATTTGCGCAAGATGGGTGGCTTGTGGCGCAAGCTGCCCATCACCTTCGCCGTGACCACGGTAGGCGTACTGGCCATCGCCGGATTCTTTCCCTTCGCCGGGTTTTTCTCCAAAGACGCCATTCTCTACGCAGCCTTTACCCAAGGCCCGGGCGGAAAACTCCTCTGGGCCGTCGGCCTCTTCACCGCGCTGCTGACTTCGTTCTATATGTTCCGGCTCTGGTATCTCGCCTTCCTCGGCAAGCCGCGCGGCGAGCAGCAGCACGTGCATGAAAGCCCCTGGTCGATGCTTGCTCCTCTGGTGATTTTGGCCCTGCTTTCGATCAGCGGCGGCTGGATCGGCATCGAGCGCTTTTCCGCTTTCCTTGCGCCTTCGGTGGGAGCACGAGTCCCTGTTCCCTCTTCCCTCTTCCCTGTTCCCTTTACTCACTTCCACCTCTCGCTGGAAGAGCTTCTGAGCATTGTGGCCGTACTTGTGGCTCTGGAAGGCTGGGCGATTGCCGACAAGTATTATCGGCGCAAGCCTGCCAGCCCGGCGCAACTGGCCGCTGCGCTGCCGGGCGGCTACAAGCTGCTGGCGGGCAAGTATTTTGTAGACGAATTCTACGGCGCGGTTGTGGTCAAGCCCCTCATCGGCTTCTCCAAATACATTTTGGGGTGGGTGGTAGACGTCGGCATTCTGGGTGGCGCGGTCTGGCTGCTAGGCGCTGTCGCCACCTTTGCCGGAGCGATTTTGCAGCGCTGGCAATCGGGCAATCTGCGCTCCTATGCGGCGTGGCTGGCAGCGGGCGCAGCGGCCTTGCTTCTCTTTGTGCTGGCGCCGTGGAACGCGGTCTGGCCCTTGGCCATCAACTTTATTTGGAAAGTGGCGGGGCACTAGAGAATGACAGAGATCAACCAATCCATTCTGACTTTGATCCTGCTGGTTCCGCTGCTGGGCGCGGCTCTGCTGCTGCTCTTGCCCGGTCGCGGCAAACTGCCCAACTGGATCGCGCTGGCCACTTCGCTCGCCACCTTTGTACTGACCCTGCACCTGCCCGCGCACTACGACCTGCGTCTGGGTGGCTTTCAGTTTGAAGCCAGCCGGTTGTGGATCGAACGGCCGGCGATTTTCTATCACGTGGGCGTAGACGGCCTGAGCTTGTGGCTGACCGTGCTGGCGGGCTTGCTGGCCCCGGTCGGCGTCGTCGCCAGTTGGAACGCCATCAAAGAAAAGCGCAGACTCTTTTACGCGCTCTTTCTGGTGCAGCAGACGGCGATGTTTGGCGTTTTCTTTTCGCTGGACCTGATGCTCTACTACGGCTTCTGGGAGTTGTCGCTAGTGCCGATGGCGGTGATGATCGCCATGTATGGCCGCAAGAACGGCCCTCGCGCCGCGTTGAAGTTTTTTCTCTTCACCTTCATTCCATCCGCGCCGCTGTTGGTCGCCATTCTTTGGCTTTACGCGCAGACGCGCAGCTTCGACTTCGCCACGCTGCAACTTCTGCTGGCCCACGGCAACTATCCCGCAGCCCCAATCTTTTGGGTAGCGCTGGCGTTCCTCTTCGCCTTTGCGGTCAAGGTTCCGGTCTTTCCGCTGCACGGCTGGCTGGCCGACACTTTTGGCGAAGCGCCGGTCGCCCTCTCCATGGTCGTCGCCGGCAAGCTGGGACTCTACTCCATGCTCCGCTTCCACATTGGGCTGTTCCCCAATGAAGCCCGTTTCGTCGCTCCCGTTCTGGTGGCGCTGGCGGTCGTCGGCGTCCTCTACGGCGCATGTCTGGCTCTGGTACAGCGCGACTTCTGGCGGCTGATGGCCTTTGCCGCGCTGAGTCACCTGAGCCTGATCACGCTGGGCATTTATGGGTTTACGCTGACCGGCACGGCGGGCGCAATTTATCAGATTCTGAGCCACGGCGTCGTGGATGCCGCGCTCTTCCTGCTGCTGGGCCTGCTCTACGACCGCTACGCCACCAGCCGCATCGACGACTACGGCGGGCTGGCCGCCAAGCTGCCGCGCCTCGCCACCTTCTTCGTCATCGCCACGCTGGCCATGATCGGCCTGCCGCTGCTCAGCGGTTTTGTCGGCGAGTTCCTCATCCTCTCCAACACCTTCTCCGATCTCAGCAAGGGTTGGGCCATCGCTGCCGCCGTGGGTATGATCCTGGGTGCGGCTTACATGCTCTCGCTGGTGCAGCGGCTCTTCTATGGACCGCAGAGCAAGCTGACGGCCGCGCAGCCACCGGACGATTTGCGCTTCGGCCAACTCGCCGTGCTGACGCCGCTGGCCGTGCTGTTGCTGGTGCTGGGCGTGGCGCCTGGGCTGTGGTTGCCCACGCTTGAAAAGGGCGTGCAACCGCCCTTACAAACGCGACAAGCTGTGGCGTCGCAACACCCGATCATTCTGCAAAGAGCTTGTGCAGCAGCCATGTATGAAGCACCTGAGCTTGTTGCTACACCTAAACTGGCTGCGAAATGCGAGTCAAATGGGGAGGCACAGCGGTGAATTCCGTTCCCGACATCTTCCGTATCCTTCCCGAAGTCGTTCTGACCCTGACCGGCGTGGCCGTAATGCTGACGGATGCCTCGCTGCGTCCGGGCTCACCGCGCCGCTTTCTCGGCTGGGTCGCGGCCATCGGAACCACCCTCGCCCTCTGGGCCAGCCTCGGCCAACTGATGCTGCCCCAGGGCACAGGCTTTTCCGGCACGGTCGAAACCAGCGCCTTTACAGTCTTCTTCCATGTGATTATCTGCGGCGTGGTGCTGGTGGCCTTGCTGCTCTCGCTCGATACCCTGCCCCAAGACAGCCACCACCAGGGCGAATACTACGCGCTGATCGTCTTTGGCGCTGTTGGCATGTGCCTCTTAACCGCGGCTGTCGAGTTGCTGATGGTCTTCATCGCGCTCGAAATCTCCTCAATCTCCACCTACATTCTGGCCGGCTACCGCAAAGACACCGCCAAAGGCCCGGAAGCCGCCATCAAATATTTTCTGCTTGGCTCCTTCGCCACCGGATTCCTGCTTTACGGCATCGCCCTGCTCTTTGGCGCAACCGGAACCACGCAAATTTACGAAATCGCGCGCCTCGTGCCGACGGCTCTGAATCACGCGCTGATTTTGGCCGGCATGGGATTGATGCTGGTGGGGATTTTGTTCAAGGTCTCGGCCGCGCCCTTTCATGTGTGGACCCCGGACGTTTACGAAGGCGCGCCTTCGCCTGTCGTCGCTCTGCTCTCCACCGCACCCAAGGCCGCCGCCTTTGCCCTGCTGCTGCGCGTACTCTACGAGATGCTGCCGACGCTGCGCCCGGTCTGGTCGCCACTGCTGTGGGTGGTCGCCGTGCTCTCCATGACCGTGGGCAACCTGGCCGCCCTGCGCCAAAGCAACGTAAAGCGCATGTTGGCTTACTCTTCCATCGCTCACGCCGGCTACCTGCTGGCCGCCTTTGCCGGACTCGGCGCCAGCGGCATTGCCGCCGCCTGCTTCTATACCGCCGCTTACGCCGCCATGAATGTGGGCGTCTTTGCCGTGGTCACCGTGGCCAGCGGATACGACGAGCATCTGCCTCTGATCAGCGATTTTCGCGGCCTCATCTACCGTTCGCCGCTGGTTGGCAGCCTGCTTATCTTCTTCCTGGTTTCGCTGACGGGAATTCCCTTCACCGGCGGATTCTTCGGCAAGTTCTACGCCTTCTCAACGGCCATCGACAATGGCGCCGTCTGGCTGGCCATCCTTGGCCTGCTCAACTCGGGCCTCGCCGCAGCCTACTATCTGCGTCTGGCGCTGACTTCGGCGCAGCGCGCTGAAGAAGGCAATGAAAGAACGGCAGCCCCACCGCAGGTGGTCGGCGCCGCAGTCAGCGCGGCCCTGCTTTTTGCCGTGGCCACCACGCTGGTGCTGGGCATTGTGCCCAACGGAGTTCTGCGCGCCGCCGAGTTTGGCGCGCAGACCCTTACCGCCCCAGCCGTCGATCACTCCGCCCCATCCGCCCTTCCGCCGCGACCGTAGCCGTGGTTAGATGGGATTCAGAGCGGAATCGACGGTAACAGGCTCGCCAAAATGCGGACCGTTGCGCTTGATCAAGCCCTTGTAATAGTTCACGGCCAAGCCCAGCACATGCTCGTTGACAAAGTGCTCCACGACCCAGGCGCGCGCCGCCACGCCCATGTTGCCCCGGCGCTCGGAGTTGCACAGCAGCTTGAGCACAGCCTCGCTGATAGCCTCAGGGTATCCGGGCGGAATCAGCAGCCCGGTCACCTCGGGCAGTACCGCATCGCGCGAGCCAGTGGCAAAAGTAGTCACCACGGGGATTCCACTGGCCGCCGCCTCGAGAACAACATTGGGAAAGCCCTCGCGCCAGGTGGGCAGCACCATCAGGTCCATGACCCGGTAATAGGGAGCTGTGTCGGCCACAAACCCCGTCGTATGAATACGCGGATGACGCTTGATCCGCGCGCGCAGCTTGTGCCCCAGCGCATCCTCGGCGGCATCAAACCATCCCACCAGCAGCAGATGCACCCGCGGCCGGGCGGCCAAAATAGCGTCAAATGCCTCAATCAGCTCCGGCACACCCTTGTCGCGGGTGAGCCTGCCGACAAAGCCCACCACCTCGGCCTCTTGCGGAAATCCCAGCCGGGCGCGCAGATCGGTTGGGCCAGGCGAGAAGCGCTCCACGTCCACGCCGTTGCTGCTGCCGCCGCCCAGCAGCCGCAGCTTCTGCGCCGAGGCCACGCGCAAAGCCAGCGCCTCGTCGCGCAAGCTCTCGCTGTTGCACAGCACAACATGAGAGCAAGCCGCGGCCAACCTTTCGGCAACCAGCAAAATAGTTCGCTTGAATCCCTTGCAGCTCTCGAGTTTGAGCCCGCGCAAAAAGTAAACGCGCACCCGCACTCCGCACAGCCGGGCGGCGATGGATCCCAGCAATCCCGCCTTGGGGGTGCTGAATTCGGTCATGTCGGGGTTGAGGCGGCGCAGCAACCAGCAAAGCCGAAATAGTGAGAGCATATCCGCCAGGGGAGAAATCTCCCGCTGCATGGGCAGAGCCACGAACTCAACTCCTTCTTGCGCGGCGGTGCGAGCCAGCATCTCCCCAGGGCTGGAAACCAGCGTGACCCGAAATCCCGCCTCGCGCAACGTGCGCAACCGGCCACGCAACACCAGGCAGCTTTGAGGGACGGTAATGCCCACAACAATGTGCGGCGGCGGCTTCTTTGCCAAGCCGAAAAAGTTGTCGCGAAAACGCGAAAATAATAGCGATAAACCTGCAAAGATATGGTCCACGTTGCGTATGTGCACGAGCCTCTCCAAAGAAAAGGACTTCGCGTCAAAAGCCTTTAAGAAAGGCTGCCGACGCAAAAGGGTCCGCGCTCATTGGTGACGGGAGACAATGTCTTTCAACGCCAGACCGATACTTATCTATCGGCTGATCTACGCCCGTTCTCCACTAGAGCTGCTTCCCTCGTGACAACGCAGAAAAGCCCTCGAAAAAAAGGCCCTTCACTGGAAATAAGCAGGTTCAGTACCCCTAGGAAACATTAGTCTGCTTTAATTTGTCAAGAGGAAATTTTCGTCAGGATAAAGAGGCATGAATTGTACCAAAGTAAATATCCTCCGGCAAAGCCGGAGGCTTTACGGTGTGAGCCGCTCAAAGCGGCTTGTGCGGGTCGCTAACGCGGCCCCGATTGAGTTGAGCCACCTTGTCGGTGGCAAGTTACTTCCACAGGTTCAATTGGTCCAAGCGCTCATCTTCAACTTCCTGGTTGCGAATGTATTC
>Ga0224528_1001809_pt1 | contig 13319 bp, 10 predicted proteins | sample CBST25metaG_2_FD_179888 | JGI IMG/M metagenome (GOLD analysis project Ga0224528, IMG submission 179888) | Peat soil microbial communities from Stordalen Mire, Sweden - C.B.S.T25 | ecosystem: Environmental > Terrestrial > Soil > Wetlands > Peat | place: Sweden: Norrbotten County, Stordalen Mire...
CGGTGGCATCGGAAACCGTAGATAGATCCTGGGCAGTGTTCGTGTTAATGAGGTGCAAGCGCGCGCCATTGACGGCGGCGCCATTCGGATCGAGAACCGTACCTTGGATGTTGGCGCTGTACTGCGCGATACACGGAAGAGCCAGGCAGATCAACGCGGCGCTCAACAGGCCAAATTGAATTGGCCGTTTCGCTACGGTACTGATCTGGCATGGTATCCGGCCAAACGCGGCGATCGTGAATCGTAAGAAGTTGGTCACTGTCTCCTCCTTGCAGGAAGCGAAAGCGTGCCGGCAACCAGGAATTGATCGCGGGCGCTTTCATTTCTTTCAAAACGTGCAGCTCAAGCGAGCGTTTTCTTGCCAGGCCGCAACTTTGCCCCAGTCCGGCTCTTCCCTGCATTCGCTGCTCTCGCTGCGGGCGATTTCAGGTACAATCCGGAGTCCGATTCAGAGGCGCGCACATCCTATAGGAGGAAAGTTGTAGATGAACATAGTACATATGTACGATGTGGTAAGTCCGAAAATCGAGGCGCGGCGAAGGCTGAGAGAAGCCTGGATTTGTATGCTATATTTATGAAAATAAACTTGTTAATTAGAACTTCCCGGGTGAACCTGGCATGGGTTTGGGCGGTCTTGCAGTTGATTCGTGTGTGCGTCAGCAATTGCCTGCTTGAGCGACGTACTCCGTCCGACAGCGACGATCCCGCGGACGTGCGGAACCTGCCTTCAGAGGCGGAATAGAGGGCAGTTGCGGGGGCCCTCACTGGGGTATGGGTTTAACGTTTACTGGCGCCGGACCATCAACTTTCCGCATGGTCGCCGGCACTCGGACTGTGGTGTGAATTTGCCTCAGAGCCACTTCGCATGCTCGCCCTGCCTTTGCGAGTCAGCGCGTCATAGTCCCCCCGAACGGTTCAACTACGGTTGAGGCACAAGTTCATCGCGGCGACGGCGCGCACCTTGTCGATGAACAATGGGTCTCTTGATAGCTTGGATGTTTCGGCACGATGCAGGGCCAGCGAAAGGGCGCGCCAGATGCGGCTGACTGCGGTTTGATTGATGCCACCGGTCTTGGCCATTTCACGCGTGGACCAATGCGTTGCGGCCTTCGGATTTGAATCGAAAGTTAGCGCCAAAACCCGCTCAACATCAGCATCTGTAATCGTGCGCGGCTGACCAGGACGGGGTTCGTCCAGCAGTCCATCAACGCCGCGCTCGGCAATGGGGCGTGGTGACGCAAGGCCGCGATCTATGATCAGGAACGAGCTGGCGAATCCCGCGCGAATTTTGCGACGCGCTTTAGCCCGCCCGCATCTCGTTCTCGAGGTGAGAAGCCCATATCATGCCAAAAGCAATCCGCTTTAGTCAGGTCGGTGGTCCCGAAGTCCTTCATTTCGAAGATCAGCCCGCGCGGCAGCCGGGTCCAGGTGAAGTTTTGCTCAAGGTTGAAGCAGTGGGTCTCAACCGAGCCGAAAGCATGTACTATCACGGCCTTTACATGGAACAGGTGAACCTGCCCTCCGGCCTCGGATACGAGGCGCTGGGAAAGATCATCGCCGTGGGTCCGGAGGTCGATCCCACTCTCATCGGAAAGCGCCTCGCCACCATTCCGGGCTTTTCGATGAACCGGTACCCGGTGCTTGCGGAAGAAGCCATCGTTCCCGCCGGCGTTCTCGCCGCCGTTCCCGATTCCTTCTCTGCAGTCGAGGGTGCTGCGGTATGGATGCAGTACTGCACCGCGTACGGTGCGCTCGTGTCTTTCGGTAAAGTGGGTGCCGGCGACTTCGTCATCATCACCGCTGCCAGCTCGTCCGTGGGACTCGCGGCCATCCAGATCGTCAAGGCACAGGGCGGTGTTTCCATCGCGACCACCCGTACTTCCGCGAAAAAGGATCGGCTGATTGCCCTCGGTGCCGACCACGTCATCGTCACGGAAGAGGAAGACCTCGTGGCCCGGGTGCAGTCGATCACCGGCGGCAAGGGTTCACGCATCGTCTTCGATCCGGTAGGCGGCGACTACATCAACACGCTTGCGCAAGCCACGGCCAACGGCGGCACCATCTTCCTCTATGGCATGCTCTCCGGCAAGCCGACTCCCTTCCCCCTGGCCGCATTTGGCCGCACCATCGGCATGTTCGGCTACACCTTCGGCGAACTGCGTGGCACCCCGGAGTGGGAAACCATGAAGAAGTATATCTACGATCGTCTGGCAGATGGATCCTTCAAGCCGAAGGTTGCCCGGACCTTCCCATTCGCCCAAACCGTGGAAGCCTATAAGTACCTCGAAAGCAACGAGCAAATTGGCAAGGTCGTCATCACCCTATAGATCCCGGTTTGAGGCTCTTCGCGCTCCCAGCGCTTCCAACTTAGGGTGCTTGAGATTGAATCGGCGGCCGTCAGCAAGAAGGTAAGAATGGGACCGAACGTGCCTCTCGATTCAAGACCGCGTGCTCGCATCGCATGGAGGGCGGAGCGCTTGCGGAGTTTCTGCTTCTTCTCTACCACCTCATACCCGTTTCGATAGAGAACAGTCGCGCAGCACGAGGAAGGAATGCATTTCAGACATTTCAAAAGCCATTCCACTACGTTATCAGATTGGTACTAATTACATATTGGACAGAATGATGCGGAGCGTGCAGCCCAGTAATTGGAGTGAATGGCGATGAGAGGCACGGTGCTTGCCGAGATCATCGTCGCATCAGCTAGTGCTAAGGAGGACATTCCATGAAACGGCTTTTAGGGTCTGGGCTGTTACTGGTACTTTCATCTGCTCCGCTATTTGGAGCAAAGAGTTCCCAGGTATTTCTGCTGACTGCGGATGTCCGCGTTGGTAACGTTCAATTGCCGAAGGGATGCTGCAGCGTGATTTGGTCAGAGACATCGGGATCAAAAGTGCAATTGACCATCACTACGGAGGACAAAAAGACAATAACCATCGACGCTCGCGAGGTTGAAGGAAAGCAGAGCTATATCGGGGCAGAAACATTCATCGCCAACGGCATCAGGTATCTGGAGGGGTTCGATACTGCGAAATGCGAGAGTCATTGTGCAGAACCCGCCGAATGAGCAACAGTGAGTTTGAATCGTAATAAATCCATAACTCGGACCTCGAATGGCGCTGGTCCAAGTTGCTGTCTGCGGTGTCCGTGGACTGCGAATTATAGTGTTTTGCCGCGCTGTCAGCTTGTCGCGTCGGGTGGCCTTCCTAAACCCGTTCCTACGCGGTAAAGGGGGTCCTCCTTTCGAACAGCTTGCTGCAAGGAGGATCCAAGCGCCCATTGGAGTCAACCCTTCAATGCCCAGAGAACAACTCGGGAATCTTCGGCGCCATTTTTACGGAGGTGCCGAATGCACGCTAAAGAGGTCACGAACTCATCATCATGCATCGAAACGAAGGAGCGGACGGTCATGAGCGATTCAAGGAGCTTTGTGCCTTGGTACAGGCCAACTCACCGGGCATGGTGGACCAACTTGAATTGAAGCAGCATTTGCAGATTTGTGATTCGTGCCGGAAAATCTGCGATCAATATGCGGCGATTGGCTCGGAGGGCATGGCATTCCTGCCGGGGAGCTATGCCGTGAGTGAGGAAGCCGAGAAATGGGATAATCGCGAGGCACGGCAAAGGCTATTCACTTCAATCCAGGAATAGTCCGTTAGGCAGATGGTTGTTGATTGAGAATCGTTTCAACGCGCGTGGCGCTTTCGGAAGGGTATCGTTTGCCTCTGCCTTCCCGGTAAAGGCCTTGTGATTTTAGGATGAACATTTCTGAATGGAGAAGTTCTTTGATTCGGCTCAGTTGCGAAGCAATCCTCTTCGACATGGATGGCACCCTTGTCGATTCGAAAGCGTGTGTGGAGTCGATCTGGAAGCGCTGGGCATTGAGGCATGGGGTCGATGTGCATTCTCTGTTGCAGACTTCCCACGGAAGAAGAACCGAGGACACGATCAAAGACGTAGCTCCTCACCTTGATATAGAGAGTGAAGCAAGGGCACTCCAAACGGAAGAACTGGCATCTCGCGAGGGAATTATTGCAGTTGGTGGATCTTTCCAGCTTCTAAGCAGGCTGAGAGATGACCAGTGGGCCGTCGTGACCTCGGCGACCAGTGCACTGGCGGCAGTGAGACTTCAATGTGCCGGACTTCCCGTTCCCTCACATCTGATTAGCGGCGACGATATCCGTCGCGGAAAGCCCGATCCAGAGGGATATTTGAAAGCTGCTGAACGTCTCGGAGTCCCTTATAGCCATTGCGTTGTTGTCGAGGATACGCCTGCAGGCATCCTTGCGGGGCGCGGCGCAGGCAGGACCGTTCTGGCTGTGGGTACCACCTTTGCTCCTGAACATCTGTTGGGCGCGTTATGGGCGCCGGATTTCAACCATGTCGAATTCGCAATGACGTGATCTGTCAAAGACGCTTCTGAATCACAGATGACAACGTCCGCTGAAGAATTCGTGGCGTACGGAATGAACTGGCTTAGAAACTTGAATGCAGCCCGGAAGCTGCTGAGCAGCTTTGGCGTAGTGATCGCATTGGCCACGGTACTCGGTTACCTTGGAATCAACAGCCTAAACAAAGCCAACGGCTGCATCGGCGTCCCGTTACGACCGGCATCTGGCGGGCTAGCCCGCGCCCGAACATCATCGGAGGGACAATCTCCGATCCCTTGACAATCCAACCTAAGTCGCGCAAAACATAGTTGATTTCGAACGGAGGATCTGAGGGGAACTTCAAGGATTGGCAACCTGCTATAAGTTGGCGTCAACTGTTGTGAGCAGAACAGCTCAGCCATAAATGCGTCGGCTTGAAACACTGATTAAGTCGCGAATCGTTCCTTTCGCCTCCGTCGTTGAGCCTGAGCTAAGTCATCCCAACCGGCCGCTCTACCTCTTAGCCTTCCGCATCGTGTGTGGAACAATTTGCATTCCATTCTGCCATGCAAGAAATGAATGGGAAGTTCGCATGCCTCTTGTAAGCGTTGTGATTGCCCTGGCCATCATTGGTCTTTTGTTGTGGCTGGTGAACCGCTTCATTCCGATGCAGAGCCAGATCAAGGAAATACTGAATGGCGTAGTAGTCGTCGCAGTTGTCATTTGGCTTCTCAGGGTTTTTGGGATTTTCGGATACATCACTCACCTCCGCGTAGGGCATTGAGCATTCGGTCCTCGAACCCAGCAACGGCGACGCGCCGAAACAACACCAAGTCAACGCACTTCGGCAGAATCTTGCCTATCGGAGATACTGTGAGACGCATATACCTGTTACCTATCGTAGGTCTGTTCACGTTCTGCGCATTTGCTCAAGGCAACGGCGGAACCACGACCGTCGTGGAATCAGTCGCCACCACGCATGGCTTTCGCGTGACCGTGATCAGCCGCACGGTGCAGGCGGTCAACTACCAGCATAGCGGTGGAGCAACGAGTGTGGACTTTGCCGGCACCGCGCTGCTTCCCTCTGCCGATGGGAAAGCCAAAGTACGCAGCAAGCGCGGCACCCTCGAAGTGGAAGCGGAATTTGGAAATCTGCAGAATCCCAGCTCATTCGGTTCGGAGTATTTGACCTATGTTTTGTGGGCGATTTCCCCCGAGGGCCGAGCGGTGAACCTCGGAGAAGTGCTGGTAGGCGACAACAGCCGGAGCAAGTTGACCGCAACAACCGACCTTCAATCGTTTGCCCTCATCGTCACGGCCGAGCCGTACTACGCTGTGCGCCAACCGAGCAATGTTGTTGTTCTTGAGAACATTGTTCGCGCCGACACCAAGGGCACCACCGAGACAGTGAACGCAAAGTACGAACTCATGGAGCGCGGGGGCTACCTTCCCACAGGGTACAAGTTCGATCCCGTCGTGTTGAGCGCCAGCCTGCCTTTGGAGTTCTACGAAGCACGCAACGCGCTGCGCATCGCCCAATCGGAAGGAGCTGAGAGCTATGCTGGCCCAAGCTACCAGCATGCCGTCCAGTTGATGAATACGGCCGACAGTTATGCGTCACGCAAGCACGTCGAGAAGAAGCCCCTCATTGCCGTTGCCCGCCAGGCCGTTCAAACAGCGGAGGACGCGCGAGAAATCGCAGTCAAGAAAATCGGTGAAGATCGTCTTGCGAGCGAGCGTCAGGCATCGAGCGACGCTCAAGCAAAGTCGCAGGCCGAAGCGAACGACGCCACGCGGCTGAAGCAGCAGGCGCAAGCCGATATGGCCGCGAACCAGGCAGCTTCGGCAACCGCGGTGTCAGCCGCTCAAGCCGATGCGGAAAAATCGCGACTGGCTGCAGCGCAAGCGCAGCAAGGCGAACAGCAGGCCGTTACCGACAAGGCTGCAATGCGCGCCCAGTTGTCAGAGCAGTTGAACAAGGTGCTCGCCACGCGCGACAGCGCGCGCGGACTCATCATCAGCATGTCGGATGTTCTGTTCGATACGGGCAAGTATTCGCTGAAGCCTGGCGCTCGCGAGAAGCTGGCCAAGGTGGCTGGAATCCTGATCGCCTATCCCAGCTTGAATATTGAGATTGACGGATACACCGATAACGTGGGCGGTGACGACATGAACCAGAAACTCTCGGAAGATCGCGCCAATGCAGTCAAGGATTACCTAGTCAATCAGAGCGTGGCTACAGGTTCGGTCAGCGTGAAGGGCTTCGGCAACAGCTCGCCCGTCTCTTCAAACGACAACTCGACCGGCCGCCAGGAAAACCGCAGAGTTGAATTAGTCGTCTCAGGCGACGCGATCGGCACAACGGCAAATGCAGCTCAAGGGAGTATGAACTAAAGCAAATGCGTGCACCAGAGCCCTCGTGAAAGCAACGGGATGTCAGATGCGGCCTCTTTCGAGGCCGCATCTCGCGCTTCGCGAAGGGGATCAGCGATGTCACACGATCTGTCCGGTCCTGTGAAGAAATCACCAGTGGCGGCTTGCCCAGCGTCGAGATAGGCGAAAGCAGGCATTATGTCTTTATCTGATTCAACTGCCCTCATGGGCAAGCACTCACTGCAGCAAACCGGGTCGAAGGCCTGCAGTCTCCCGTTGCCCACCAGGATCGCCTTTATCGGAAACTACCTGCCCCGCCAGTGCGGTATCGCCACCTTCACCACCGACTTGTGCGATGCTGTCGGAAATGAATTTGGCGCGGAGCGCTTGTTCGCCATTCCAGTGAACGATCCGGACTCCAGCTATCAATATCCCGAGAAAGTGCGCCTGGAACTTGAGCAGGAAGATCTTGGCTCCTACGAGCGGGCCGCGGAATTTCTGAATTTCAATGGAAACGATCTTGTTTGCCTGCAGCATGAATACGGCATCTATGGTGGAACCGCGGGATGCCACATTCTGGCGCTGCTGCGAAAACTGAAGATGCCCCTGGTCACTACACTGCATACAGTTCTGCGCGATCCCGACGTCAATCAGCGGGCAGTGCTCGAAGAAATCGCGCACCTCTCCGACCGCCTTGTAGTGATGAGCGAGTTGGCAGCACAACTTCTGCGCGACGTGTATTCGGTGCCAGCCGGGAAGATCGATGTTATTCCGCACGGAGTGCCCGACCTGCCATTTATGGATCCCAATTTTTTCAAGGACAAGTTTGGAACAGAAGGCAAGTCGGTATTACTTACGTTTGGCTTGCTTTCCCCCAACAAGGGCATCGAGAATGTCATCCGCGCGCTGCCTGCGATCCTTGCCCGTCACCCGAATGTGGTTTACATCGTCACTGGTGTTACGCACCCGCATATCCGCAAACGCGAAGGCGAGCGCTATCGCGAGCACCTCATGGCCTTGGCAAAAGAGCTGGGCGTGTCCGACAACCTGATCCTCAACAATCGCTTTGTAAGCGCCGAGGAACTGGTGGAACACGTAGGCGCGGCGGATATCTACATTACGCCCTACCTGCAGGAGGCGCAGGTCGTCTCCGGCACTCTGGCCATTGCTCTGGGAGCGGGGAAGGCAATCATCTCCACTCCTTACTGGCATGCCAAGGAACTTCTCGCGGAGAAAAGGGGCGTTCTCGTGCCTTTTGCCGATCCGGAGGCAATTGCCCAGGCGACCCTCGCACTGCTCGAGAACGACGCGGAGCGCCACGCCATGAGGAAGCGCGCCTACCTGTATTCTCGTGGAACCACATGGCCGAATACAGCGCGCGCCTATATGGCGAGTTTTCAGCGCGCACGCTTCGAGCGTTCCCTGCAACCCAGGCCAGCGCAGTCTGAACACGCGGGCGCTGACGCGTACGATCGCTTGCCGGCTCTGGACACCAGGCATCTGGCAGCGATGACCGACGATACCGGTATGCTGCAGCACGCAATCTTCTCCGTGCCAAACACGCGCGAAGGCTACACGACAGACGACAATGCGCGTGCGCTCATTGTTTCGGTTCTTCTCGATGAGGAGCCAACCTATATTGCACCGCAAGGACACACCAGCCTGTCTCAACGGTATCTGGCATTTCTTTGGCTTGCCTTTGATACCAATTCCGGGAGGTTCAGGAACTTCCTTGGCTACGACCGCAGATGGCTGGAAATTGTTGGATCGGATGACAGCCATGGCCGTGCATTGTGGTCTTTGGGCCAAGTCCTCGGACACTCACAGAACGCGGGATTGAGAGGCGCGGCCGGAAGGCTCTTTGAGGCAGCGGTTCCTGCCACGCTCAGTTTCACAAGCCCGCGCGCATGGGCATTCTGCATCTTGGGAATGCAGGCGTATCTGGACTGGTTCCCCGGAGACAGGGCGATCAAAGGCGTTCGCGACACGCTGGCAAATCGTCTGCTGGACATCTATGCACGCAGCCACTCCGAAACATGGAAGTGGTTCGAGAAGAGTCTCTCCTATTCGAATGCGCGTCTGTCGCAAGCGCTCATCCTGGCCGGATGGAGAAGTGACAACCAGGGAATGATTGAAGCCGGCATGGATTCGCTCAAATGGCTGATTGCCGAACAACACCGCAGCGACAAAGAACTTTTTGTGCCAATCGGCTCCAATGGATTCTACATCGAAGGCAGTGAAAAGGCGCGATTCGATCAGCAGCCGGTTGAGGCTTGCGCGACGGTCTCCGCATGCCTTGAGGTCTATCGACTGACCGAAGAAAAACAATGGTATGAAGAAGCCCAGCGTGTCTTTCGCTGGTTTCTCGGCAAGAACGATCTGCAGGCGCCGCTCTATGATGCATCGACCGGCGGATGCAGAGACGGGCTTCATCCCGACCGCGTGAACGAAAACCAGGGAGCGGAATCTACGCTTTCATTCCTGATGGCTCTGCTCGAAATGCAGGCTGTCAAAATCACAACTCCAGACCACCCGGTCCCCGAAATGAGCACCCCTTTTGAATCCAATTACCTCACCAGCTGAATCGGTGCAGCCCGGTCCGGCGAAACAACCCACCCTGAGTTCCTGGGCCGAAGCTCCTCTGTTTACACGCCACGCCGGCAATCCTCTCCTCACGCGGGAAAACTGGCCTTATCCCATCAACAGCGTCCTCAATGCGGGAGCCGTTTTGCTGGCGGACGGAGACACCTTGCTGCTCTGCCGCGTGGAAGACCGAAGCGGCTTATCGCACCTCTGCGCTGCGCGTTCTGCCAATGGAATCGATAACTGGCGGATCGACGCTCAACCGACAATGCCGCCGAACGCCGCCGAGTTTCCGGAAGAGATCTGGGGCATTGAAGATCCGCGCATCACTTTTATCCCGGAGCTCGAGCAATATGCCGTAGCGTACACATCCTTTGCGCGCGGCGGTCCCGGCGTCTCGCTCGCGCTCACCAAAGACTTTGTAAGCTTTGAGCGCTTCGGCGTCATCATGCCTCCAGAGGACAAAGACGCGGCCCTGCTTCCGAGAAGAATAGGCGGCCGGTGGGCAATGATTCATCGGCCCATGACCGCTCTGGGAGCCCATATGTGGATCTCCTATTCTCCCGACTTGCACCATTGGGGAAGTCACAAGATCATTCTCGAGGCGCGGCGCGGCGGGTGGTGGGACGCGAACAAGATCGGCCTGTGCTCTCCACCGATTGAAACGCCCAAGGGATGGCTGATGATTTATCACGGCGTGCGCCAGACCGCTTCGGGAAGCATTTATCGTCTCGGGCTCGCACTCTTCGACTTGGAGAGGCCCGATGTCTGTCTGCAACGCGGAAACTCCTGGGTGTTCGGGCCGGAGACTCCTTATGAGCGCTGCGGCGACGTCAATGACGTGGTGTTCCCGTGTGGTCAGACCATTGGTGCGGATGGAGACACGATCCACATGTATTACGGAGCAGCCGATTCATGCATTGCCTTGGCGACCGGCAGTATCCGCGGTTTGCTTTCATGGTTGGAATCGAATTCGAGTCCAGCCGAGCGACGCGCATTCTGAAGCGTCTTCAAGAAAAGGACAGGGACAGTGATTAGCTCACACCGGAATTGGCCCGATTGGCTGCCGCATCTGCTTTGGATTCGGCGAAAATGCCCACGTTGCAATTCGGACAATTTCAAACAGGCGGAACCGCGCTCGTTCGACGGCTTTCTGAGCTTGCTGTTTGCGCTGCGCCCTGTCCGCTGCTCGTTTTGCTGGCGACGCTATTACTGGTTCGCATTGCATGACGTGCAGCAAGGATGAATTCTCATCTCGATGATGGGAGTGTGCTTCCATAGAGATTGGGCGTTGTTGTGCAGATAGCGATACAGGACCTTTCGAAGTCCCATCCTGCTACTTGACTCGTGCCCTCGGCTCCTGCAACGCCGCAGACTTTGAGGCAATACCGCCCGGCAACGAAAGCTTTCACTTCGATGTAAACTTAGTAAGAATGTCAAACGCTGAAATTGTTGCCGAGATCGACGCATATCTCCTTTGTTTGCGGCAAGCCCGCGATCTTCTCCAAGGTTCGAATCGAGTTGCCACGCGCACGGTTGCGGGGCCGAAGCAGGCCGTCGCTCAAGTCGCGGGGAGGACGTCGGCCTCTCGTGCCACGTCACGAAACCTAAAGGTTTTGCGGCAACGGAATTCAGCACCGCGGAAGCCGCGTGTTGGGAACAAGCCCATTGATTTGTTCACCGCGCCTTCAACCCTCGCTTCCCTTGCGAGTAGCGCAATCAGTGGTACGCCGCTGCAATCGGAGACTTCAGAGCAGAAAGTTGCCCAGCTCCCGGCTGTGGAAAATCGCGCGCAGTACTCTCTGCGCTTGCACCCCAAGCGGCGCAAGTCGGCTGCGATCAAGGAAACGCCGATGCCGGCGAGTCCACTCAAAAGTATCGCTCCTTTCAGAGTAGTGGTCGTTTCGGCTGAAGAGGTACAAAAGGCACGAAGGCAAGCCGAGTCCGCTGCAGTGGAACATCACCGCGCGCCAACTACGCTTCGGACCGGCCGACTGGCGTTCGAGGCGCTGTTTAAGGACGAGGCGGATTCTGCAGTTTCTGCAGCGGTGTGACCGGTTCTCTAGGCAATCCGCACGTTGTTGATCCGGCTCCTAAAGCGTGTTACGCCTTCCCACCGATTTCGGGATAATACCTGCGAAATGGATGGGGCACGGTGAGTCTGTCTGGAGCCGGATCAATTGCCCAGGTTCGCATACTCAGACAGAAAGACAGCTTGATCGCTGCGAGCCGAACAATCTAAATCCAGACCTTGGATTGAACCGAGTGCGCTCCCTTGTTCGCTCCCTTTGACGCGGAATCTGCTGACGTTATGGAACCGGTCACGTCGTCGATATCCTGTTCTCCGGGGTACGGATGCGGAGGACCCACGCGATTCATGCGCGCGTAGTTCGGAATCGCGACCAGTTCCGCTCCATCCGCCCACTTGCCTGTAAGCACGACAACCCCGCCCAACAGGTCCGGCCGCCACTCCGTGCGCAACGGCGCGTCGCCAATCTTCCGTTCAATGTCGTGATTGTCCGCCGTCTCCACGTTATAGACCAGCGGCCCATACTTCAGCGCCACCAGGCTCGTGTCCGCCTTGATGCGCGGATCCGCCGTCACTCGCTGCGGCTCCATGGGCAGTTCCAACTCGATGCGGTCGCCGGTTTTCCATTGGCGTGTCACCACGGCATACCCCTTACGAATCTCAGGCTTCACGTCCTTGCCGTTGACCGCAAAGCGCTTCACTCCGCTGATGGCGGGCGAGTCCGTATACAACTTGCTCGTAGTTCGGTTCGGAATCCGTACGTACACGCTGAACGTCTTCGCCTGTTCCGGGTTCACCGTGATCGCTACCGAACCTTTCCACGGGTAATCGGTCTTCTGAATCACTTCCACACCCGTGCCCGCAACCTCGCCCACGTGAATCCGGCTGCCTACGAACATGTTCACGTAGAGCCCGCTCGCGTCCTTGGCATACGTCCATGTGGGAATCATCAGCAGTGTGCGCGAAAGGTTCCCCACGCAACACGGACACGTGTGCCACTCCGCGCGCTCCGTGTTCACCAGTGGGTTGGTATAGCAATAGCTCTTGCCGTCGAGCGCCACTCCGCCCAGCAGCGCGTTGTACATCGTCTGCTCGTACAGGTCAGCATACTTTGCGTCATGATATGCCAGGTTCAATTTGTATTGGAAGAACACCAGTCCGCAGCTCGAACATGTCTCGCAATAGGCATCGTTGCGCAGTGAATAGTTCGGCCCAAATCCTTCCGATGTCTCGCCGCTGCCGATCCCGCCGGTCAGATAATACTTCTTGTTGACCATGTTGTCCCACAGCGAAATCACAGCGCTCTGGTAATCGGGATCGTGCGTCTCGGCTGCAATGTCCGCCATACCTGAGTAGAAATACGTTGCCCGCACCGCGTGCCCCACCGCCTCGTACTGCTGTCCCGCCGGCAGATGGCTCTGGTCGTACTCCGATCCTCCGCGCCGCGAATCAAGCAAAAATTTGGCGAGCGCGATGTACGCGTCGCCGCGGTGATTCCCTTCCTGGTCGTTCACAAAGCGGCCGAACCGCACCAGCGCCTGCTCCATCTCCTGGTGCCCATCGAACCACGCCTTCTTGCCGGGGCCGATATTCGCCACCCAGCAGTCCGCCAGCTTTTTCGCCGCGTTGTAAAGGCGCAGGTCCTTGCCATCCGTCAGCGTGTAGTGGTTGATCGCCGACTCGATGAAGTATCCCGACACGTACCCTTCGTGGTTGCCGCGATGATCCGGCGACCAGCGCTCCGGCCACGACTTGCGATCCGCCAGAATGTACGCCGTCTGCAGATACCCGTCCGGCATCTGCGCTCCCAGAATGATCGGGATCCAGCGCTCCAGCGTCTCGCGCATCATCTGCTGCGCCTGCTGGATTTCAGGGTCGCCATTCGCGTCCACCATCAGCGCGATGCACATGGACTCCACGGTCTGATGCACCCAGGCGTTCGAGAAAACGTATCCCTTGTGAGC
>Ga0224528_1001814_pt1 | contig 13293 bp, 9 predicted proteins | sample CBST25metaG_2_FD_179888 | JGI IMG/M metagenome (GOLD analysis project Ga0224528, IMG submission 179888) | Peat soil microbial communities from Stordalen Mire, Sweden - C.B.S.T25 | ecosystem: Environmental > Terrestrial > Soil > Wetlands > Peat | place: Sweden: Norrbotten County, Stordalen Mire...
GTCGGAGATGATGAACAATCAGCTCACGGCTCCTACCCGGATTCCGCACGACATCAAGATGGTGACTGAGAAGGAAGCGCCGCCCTCGTCGGGGTGGGGTGTAGCCGGTGGCATGGAAGGCGTCGGTGGTGCCGCGGGTGGCGTCATAGGCGGCATCTTCGCCGGACAAACCGCCGCTCCCAAGGTGCAGAAGGCTCCTCCCGTCAAGGTCAACATTTCAGCCGGCGTTGCGGTGGGCATGTTGCTGCAGAAGACGCAGCCCATCTATCCGCCGATCGCCAAAGCCGCTCGCGTCTCGGGCATAGTGGTTCTTCAGGCCACTATCTCCAAGACGGGTTCGATTGAAAACCTTAAGGTCGTCAGTGGACCGGCCATGCTCCAACAGGCCGCGCTGGACGCCGTCAGAACTTGGCGCTACAGGCCCTACCTGCTCAACAACGAGCCGGTGGAAGTCGAGACCACGGTCAACGTGATCTTTACCCTGGGCGGTTGAGATTCGTCTCCGGCTCTCTCCGCCAGCCTGGGAAGAGAGCCTCGCTTTTGACCTGAATGCGAGTTGCAATTTTTCGCATTCCCGTAACCGCAAGGTAGTCGCAGTCCACAAGAATACTCCTTAGGAGGAACGATTCAGTGATTCTCGCTCAGCTCACACACTTCGCTTCGCACATGGCCGCTAACATGGCTTTCCTTTTTGATGGTGAAGAAGGCGCAACGGTCAGCTTCTCGCTCACCGGCCTGATCCACAACATGGGATGGCCGGCGCGCACCATCGCCGCAATCCTTTTCCTCGAGTCCATCTGGTCTTTGGCCGTGATGATCGATCGCTACTTGTACTTCCGCTCGGCCCGCAACCAGTCTCGCGAGTTCGCTCCCAAGGTTGCCGGCGCGCTCAAGGATGGCAAGCTCGAAGAAGCCATCAAGATTGCTGACCGCAACAAGAAGTCGCACTTGGCCGAGGTTGTCACTGCTGGCCTGCAAGAGTTCCGCGCTTCCGCCAGCGCCGACAACGCGCAGCAGATCGAGAGCTCGGGCCGCGCGCTGGATCGCGCTGAAGCCATTGTTCACGCCAAGCTGAAGAGAGGCCTGGCGGTTTTGGCCACCATCGGTGCCACCGCTCCTTTCGTCGGGCTGCTTGGCACGGTCATCGGCATTCTGAACGCCTTCCAGCAGATCGCCACCCAGAAGACCTCGGGCATCGGCGCGGTCGCCGGCGGCATTTCAGAAGCCTTGGTCACCACTGCCTTCGGCCTTCTGGTCGCCATCCCCGCCGTTATGGCCTTCAACTACTTCACTGGCCGCGTCGAGTCGTTCGACGTGGAAATGGATAACTCCTCCAGCGAGCTGGTTGACTACTTCATCAAGCAGACCCACAAGCGCTAAGCGAAGCGTCAAAGGGCAAGAGCGGGAAGCTGCGGAGGGCGGGAGAGCCTTAACTCTCTCTCGCCCTCTGGTTTCTACCGCCCGCGCCGCTTATAGATTGCGCTAGCACTGCCGGAAGCCATCCGGAATACAAAATCAAAGGCAACGGAGCCCCAACAATGGCACAAGCTGTTCGCAACGAAAGTCAGAATGTCAGTTCCAACATCAACGTCACTCCCATGGTGGACGTGATGCTGGTGCTGCTGATCATCTTCATGGTCATCACTCCCATGCTCCAGAACAAGGTTTCGGTTGACATGGCCAAGGTGAGCAATCCCACCTCCATGCCCGATGCCGACAAGGAAGACGCCATTGTCGTAGCTGTAACGCGCGACGGTCAGGTGTATCTGGGACAAAACCATACGGCAGTCAGCGAGTTGGGCGATCAGGTCCGCGAAAAGCTGGCTGACAAGCCGGGCAAAACCATCTATGTTCGCGCAGACGCGCGCGCGCAGTATTTGGCGGTGGAAAACGCCATCGACGCTGTGCGTACCGCGGGCGTGGAAGAGGTGGGCTTGCTGACCGATAAGCGCGAAGGCAATGTCTCGGGCGGCGAGTAAGACCGATTTCAGCGCTGTATCTTTAACGAATTGCAGGAAACAAGGAGTTTGAAGCGATGTCAATGACAACTGGGGGCGGGGGTAGCTACTCGTCCGACATCAACATGACGCCGATGATCGATATTCTACTGGTGCTGCTGATCATCTTCATGGTCATCGTGCCGGTAACGCCCAAGGGACTGGATGCGATGGTGCCCCAGCCTCCGAAGAACCCGAATCAGCAGTCTAATCCGAGTGATCGTACCATTGTGGTGCAGGTGCTTCGCGCGGGTAGTGGTGCTGCGCAGTACAAGATCAACGAGACTCCGATCGAGAAGCGCGATTTGCTCGCGCGCCTCACCGAGATCTACGCCAACCGCGCCGAGCGCATCATGTTCGTCAAGGGCGACGATGATCTCAACTTCGCTTACGTTGCCGAGGTTATCGACATCGGTCGCGCCGCGAACGTGGACCACATCGGCCTGATGACGCCGCGGATTCTGGCCGGACAGTAAGACGGCTGGGGCGGGTTCCATCGTGCAATGCAGTGATGATTCAGGCTGGCATGGGGAAACTGGGGCTAGGTCTAGCCCCGGTGAATCCTGGTGAGCCAGCCCCGTCCGCAGGCGGTCGGTTCAGGCGGAAAACAGGAGTGCAACTTTTCCAGCCTGGCCATTGTACTCTCGCCCGCGGCCAGCAACGTGAAGATTCCAGGCGCGTGAACTGATAGGCACGGCCTGAAGGAGAAGGATACGAATATGAATGGACCCGCACGTATTACGGCGCTCGCGGTGGCCTTGGCCGGCATGGTGCTTTCCATGAGCGGGTGCAACCGCCTCGCCGCTCGTGACCAGTTGAACAAGGGAGTGGAGGCTTACAAGGGCCAGCACTTCGAAGAGGCGATCGGTCACTTCCAGAAGGCCACCGAGCTTGATCCCAGCCTGCCCATGGCCAAGAGCTATCTGGCAACCGCGCTGGCTCAGAACGTGGTGCCTGGTCTTGATACTCCCGATAATCTGAAGACCGCTCAGCAGGCTATCGACATGTTCCAGCAAGTCCTTGCCAAGGATCCCAGCGATGTCAACAGCCTCAAGCAGGTTGCCGGCATCTACTTCAGCATCAAGAAGCTGGATGACGCCAAGACATGGCAGAAAAAGGTGTTGGCGGTTGATCCCAAGGATCCAGAAGCGGCCTATACGGTCGGCGTGATCGATTGGACCGAGGCCCACGAGAATGCTCTCAAGGCCCTGCTGCCGGCTGGCGTCAACGACGATGGAGAAGGCAATCCCAAGGCCCCCAAGAAGGTGATGGAGCCGCTAAGGGCGCAGAACACTCCGTTGATCGAGGAAGGCTTGCAGTATCTCAACCAGGCCGTGGCCAACCGCCCAAATTATGATGATGCGATGGCCTACTTGAACCTGATCTACCGGCGCAAGGCTGATGTGGACTTTGGCAACGAGTCTGCCCGCAAGGACGATGTGGCCAAGGCCGACGAGTGGCGCACCAAGGCCATGGGAACGCGCAAGGCCAATGAAGAGAAGAAGAATGCAGGCCCCGGCGGCATCGTAATGGATGCGAACGGCAACATGAAGTAAGCCATGTACTTTGTCGAAGCAATAACGGCCTCCGTCTTGTGCGGAGGCCGTTTTGCTTGTTATGGTTATAATTTCGCCTGTGAGGTGAATCTTGTTGGCTCATCATCCTTTTGTTCCTCGGGGTATATTTCTCCTGGCCGGCCTTATCGGCATCGCCGCGCCATGCGCCCTGGCGCAAACCGTGATCGCCGAGTATCCGCATCCTGCGCCGATGCAGGCGGCGCAAACGCCAGGCGGTTTTTCCGCGCAAAATGAGCGTGAGCGGCTGGAAGTGACGGTCTGCTCCTCGTCCCTGATCCACGTGGTGGCCCGGCCCATCGCCGACCCGGCTTCGACAGCCGCTCGACCCTGGATGCTTGAGGCAAAAGCTGCCTGCCCGGGCGCGCCCTTCCAGTTCAGTCCAACAGCCGGCGAGGCCAAGCTGACTACCGCGGAACTGGCGATCAGCCTTTCGCTTGGCGAGGGCAGCCTGAGCTTCAGCACGAGCCGCGGTGAAGCGCTGTTGCGCGAGAGCGGCGGCTTGCCCCGCATCTACAACGCGCCTGCCGGGCAGCCTGCCGGAAGCTATCAAATTCAAGACCGCTTTTCGCCGGACGCAACCGAGGCGATCTATGGACTCGGCCAGCACCAGAGCGGCCTGTTCAACTATCGCGGCAGCACGGTCGAGATGGGGCAAAACAACACCGACGTGGCCATTCCTCTTCTGCTTTCAAGCAAAGGATATGGCATTCTGTGGAATACCGCCTCCTTTTCGCAGGTCGACAATCGCTTTCCGCTCGAGATCACCTTCAACTCCGCGGCAGCCGATCAGGTGGATTATTACGTGCTTTACGGCCCGGAGATGGACGGCATCATCCACCAATACCGCGCCCTGACCGGACATGCGCCTTTGCTTCCGCGGTGGGCTTATGGGCTGTTTCAGTCCAAGGACCGGTATGGCTCGCAGGCTGAGATTCTGGACATAGCCAGCCAGTACCGCGCCCGCCACATCCCGCTCGATGCCATTGTGCAGGATTGGTTTTGGTGGAAAGAGGGCGGCGAGGGTGACCCGGAGTACAACGACCACTACACCGATGTGCCGGTCGAGCTGAAGACCCTCCACGACGAGCATATTCACGCCATGATTTCGGTTTGGGGCATGATGGACCCATCTTCAAAGACGCTGCAAGAGGTACGGCGTCAGGGACTCGAGATTCCCGGCACACACGTCTATGATCCCACCAGCCCGGCGGCTCGCGACCTCTTTTGGCAGCGGCTGGCAGGCAAGCTCTTCGCCGACGGATGGGACGCCTTTTGGCTCGACAGCGCTGAACCGGAGGAATATTGGCCGCACGGGGGTGACGCAGTGCTGCGCTTCAAGCAGTTGCAGATCGGCAGCGGCCTGGAGTACACCAACATCTTTCCCTTCGAGCACACCAGTGGCGTACAGGATCACTGGAAGCAGGCCAACCCCGAGAAGCGCGTCTTCCTGCTGACCCGGTCCGCCTTTCTGGGCCAGCAGCGCGTCGGCGCCACTGTCTGGTCCGGCGATGTCTACGGCACTTGGTGGGGATTGCGCCATCAAATCGCGGCGGGGCTCAACTTTGCCCTCTCCGGCTACCCGTACTGGACCACCGACATCGGCGGCTACTGGTCGCCCTACGACCACTTCTCTGACAACCCCGCTTATCAGGAACTGTATGCTCGCTGGTTTGAATACGGCGTTTTTTGCCCGGTTTTTCGCACCCACGGCCACCGTGCCCAGAACGAAATGTGGGTTTACGACCGAGTTTACCCCACCTTGCTGGCCTTTGACCGGCTGCGCTACCGGCTTCTGCCCTACATCTACTCGCAGGCCTGGAGGGTGACCAGCGAGGACGCGACGATCATGCGTCCGCTGGTGATGGACTTCCGCGCTGACAAGGCCACCTGGGAGATTGGCGACGAATTTCTGTTTGGCCCGTCCATGCTGGTCAGCCCCGTGACCAAAGAACATGCCACCATGCGCACTGTCTATCTGCCCGCCGGTACTGACTGGGTTGACTTTTGGACGGGCGAAGGGTCGCACGGCGGCGTAGAGAAAGAGGCTGCGGCGCCAATTGAGCGGATTCCACTGCATCTGCGCGCCGGCTCCATTCTGCCTTTAGGCCCGGTGATTGAATACACGGGTCAGGCCACTGATCCGATCGAGTTGCGCATCTATCCAGGCGCCAACGCCGACTTCAGCCTCTATGAGGACGAGGGCGACAGCTACCGCTACGAAAAAGGCGGGCACAGCATCATTCCACTGCACTGGGATGACGCCAGCCGAACCCTCACTCTGGGCGCCCGTGAGGGCAGCTTCGCCGGAATGAAACCCGGCCACGCCTTCAATGTGGTGCTGGTCTCGGTGGGGCACGGAATCGGGATTGACGCCACTGAGAAGCCAGACAAAACGGTGCAATATACCGGGGCGAAGATGGTGGTTCGGTTCTAAAAGCATTTTCACGGGTTGTGTGAGGATGAAACTGGGTGCCCCACCCTCGCCGCGTTCTAGTTTTTGCGGCTAGGGTGGGATATTTACAACTACAGAGCCTCTTGCAAAATTATCTTCAGGCTATGGATTGTGTCAGGGCACGACTTCAGTCGTGCCGATCAAAGCCCAAAACAAATTTTCGGCTTTAGCCGCTGTTGGGATGTAAAGGACAGAAAAAATACCTCAGGGGCTAAAGCCCGTGATTTTACTCATTTGTTTTCGGCACGACTAAAGTCGTGCCCTGACACTTCTTGCTTTCTCAATTGAATTTTGCAAGTGGCTCTACAGTTGTTTACTGCCTTTTGTCATCAGCCCAGTGCCCCATTCACCATTGCGCGACAAAAAAACAAATGCCGCGGGTTGTGCCCGCGGCATTTGCGGCAATGCTGAAATACGCGCTACTTAGCGCCCTGTTTCAAAACTTGGTCGGCGAAGTAGTTGTGAACCTTGGCGTCATTGTGGAGCATGTCAAAATAGGCTGTTTTGAGCAGTTGGAAGCGATTCTCGCGCAAGGCGGAGCGAATCGCCTGCTGGACTCGCGGGTCGTTCAGCTCGCGCTGGCCGGCTGGATCGTGGGAGATCAGCTTGTAAATTGCATAGCCCACCGGACGCCGGCCCGGGGCGTTACTGTCAAAGACGGGCAGCACGTTGGTGATCTCGCCAGGCTTCAGCTTGCTGAGCAGGGCATATGCCTCAGGATCGGAGCGCAACTGCGACTCGGGCACGAAGCCCCGGTCGCCACCATTTGGAGAAGAGGTGGAGTCCTCGGAAAAGTTCGTAGCCACGGCGCCAAAATCCTCGCCGTTGCTGAGCCGGTTATGCAGTTCCTGAATCTTCTTTTTGGCGTCGGCGTCGCCCGAGGCCTTGTTGTTTTGCAGATTGCCGGACTGCTGCGAGGGCGCGCCCGTCACAACAATCCAGGCCAGGTGATACTGGGGTTCAATGAAGTTGAACTCGGCCTTGTGCGCGTTATAAAACGCGTTGATGTCAGAGTCGGTAATGTTGATTTTCGACTCGATCTCTTTGTTCAGCAGTTTGGTTTTGGTCAACTGCTGGCGCACATCGAGCTTGAGGTCGTCGAGGGTGATGCCGCGCGCCTTGAGCTGGCGGTCGATCTCCTCTTGGGTCATCAGCGCCTTCATCTCTGTCAGCTTGGCGTTGACATCCTCGTCGCTGGCGACCAGGTGCAATTTGGTCGCGCGCTGCTGCAGGATTTCATTCTCGATCATGGAGCGCAGCACGTTGAGGCGCACCACGTTGGCCTGCTCCTCGGAGGGCGCTTGCGGGGCGTCGCCGAGGCTGTTCTTGTAATACTTTTCGAGTTCAACCCGCGTAATATCCTTGCCATTGACCGTGGCGACCACGTCAGGCGAGGGCGAACGGTGGCAACCAAAGGAGGCCAGCAGAACTCCGCCGCAAAGCAGAAGAACGGCAGAACGAGAACGAGCGCGGAAAAAATCTTCGACGGTCAAACTGATGTCTCCTGTGGAAGCTGGAAAGGCTTCCGGCATTCTAGAATAAATCCCGAAGCCACTGCGGCGATAGCGGAATTCGCACCGCTCTTCATCCTATTTGGTGGCGGCGGGGGGCGGTTCAATGCCCTGGGCACGCAGAGCGCGATCAATCACCAGCCAGACCTGGGCCTCGGGCAGTGCGCCGTCGATCCGCTCCCCGTCCACAAAGACAGCCGGCGTCCCTTCGATGCGCAACTCCTGCGCTTCCTTCATGGACGCGCGAACGGCGGTTTCGTCTTGCTTGGTCAGGCAGGCGTCGAGCGCGACCGCGTCCAGCTTGTGCAGGGTTCCCATCTGCCGGGCGATGCGGTTGAGCGCGTCGGAGCTTTTAGTCAGGTTGCGATCTTCGCCATTGATCTCTTGCCCGTTGGAGTGAACGTAATCCACATAGGCCCAATAGGCCTCGCCACTCTGCGCGGCCAGGCAGTTGCCGTTGATGGAGGCGTGCAGCGCCCAGGGATGCAGCTCGGTGAGCGGATCGTCTTTGTAGATGAGGCGCACCTTGTCCTTGTAGCGATCAAGAGTGGCATGAAGCAGAGTCTGGTTCATGCGGGCGCAATAGGGGCACTCCAGGTCGTCAAAGTTGATCACCGTCACCTTGGCGGCGGAGTTGCCGCGCACGGGACGTCCAGCCACATCGATGGAAAAAACTGGGTCTTTGTCGAGGCTGTAGGTGTCGAGGCGAGCCAGCGTCTTGCCGTCAGTGGAGATCAAAAAATCGACAACCTGGTTTTTGTCGCCATGCGAGAGGGTGATGGGCAGCGTATCGTAGCCGGCAATCTGGCTGGGCTTGCGCGCGCCGATGGTCACATCGATGTCTTGCGGCAGGTTGAACTGGGAGCGAACCATCACCTCGATGTGACGGTTGAGATTCAGGTTGTTTGCTTGCGGGGCAGGCTGAGCCTTGCAACCCGCGGCCATGCCCAGCAGGAGCATGCCAGCCAATAAATACATACGCGCCAAAGTGGAATCCTCTTACTGAAAGGATACCTTAGCTGGGTGGTTGGAGGGGCTGAGATCTAGGCCGAGCTTTACATTAAGGAGAGTATGTTTTCCGCGCGCGCGAAAATTAAAAGAGAGGGGTATTCTGTTGCAAGTGGAGAACTTACCGCGCGGAAACCTCTTGCAGGGTGTGCCACGCCGAAAGTTCGAGCCACACAACAACGCCCCGTCTTGCCGGACGGGGCGCAGTGTTGAACTAAAAAGAAAGGAGGGCGTGTACAATCCACGCACCCAACTTGATGGAGAAGCTGAAAAAGCTTCTCGTTCTTCTTGGTCAAGCTATTGGACTTGTCGGGCAGATGATCACTCTGAACAGCAAAATCCATCAGTAAGAGCCATGAAGTGAAACCGTAAACCCCTTGGCAACGGCACTGCCAGGGATCAACAGGTCTTCGATTCTACCAAAACCGAAGGCCTACTGTTACTACTAGAATTCTACGCAGATACGCGGATTAGTGCAACGATAAATCCGCAACAGAGTGGACCGAGAAAGTCGTAAGTATCACTAGTGGCCGGCCAGCGGCGTCACGCCAGCGTCGCTCAGGGCGCGGTCAAGGATCGCCTCAACCTGCTCGGGCGGAATGTAGCCGCTGATGCGCTCGCCATTGATATAAATTGCCGGCGCGAAGTTGAGCCCCAGCAGCTCTGCCTCTTTCATGGACGCGCGCACCGGAGCCTCATCCTGCGTGGCCAGGCAGGCATCCAGGCGAGCGGAGTCGAGCTTGGCCACCACGGCCTCCTGACGGGCAATGCGATCAAGCGTGGCAAAGCTGTTGCTCTCGCTGCGCTCCGCGCCATTCACCTGCTGGCCGTTGGAGTGGACGTAATCCACGTAGGCCCAGTAAGCGTCGCCGCTCTGCGCGGCCAGGCAGTCGGCATCGACGGCGGCGCGCAGAGCCCAGGGATGAATCTCGGTGAGCGGATTGTCTTTGTAGACAAGGCGCACTCGATTCTTGTAGCGCTCCAGCAGGGCGGGGAAAAGCTCGTGGTGAACGCGCGCGCAGACCGGGCACTCAAGGTCGTCGAAGTTGACCACCGTCACCTTGGCCTGAGGATTGCCACGCACCGGGCGCCCCTCGACGTTGATGGAGAAGACGGGGTCGCGGGTGAGGCTGAAACTCTCCAGCCGGGCCAGGGTCTGGTTGTCGGTCGAGAGAAGAAAGTTGATCGTCGTGCCGTGGCCCTCGCGGGTCAGGGTGATGGGCAGTGTGTCAAAGCCGGCCACGGTGCTGGGCCCGCGTGCGCCCAGCTTCACCTCGTAATCTTCGGGCACGTTGAAGCGCGAGTGGAGCAGAATGCCGATGTGCCGGGCCAAATCCGGGCTTTGCTGCTCCAGACTTAGCGGGGCTGGGTTTTGCGGGGCGGCTGGAGCGGGCGTGGCCTGGGCCAGCGCGCTCTGTGCCATGCCTGCCGCAAGCCAAAAAAACAAAAAATTCATGTGCCGCATAAAAACTCCTCAGTCAGACAAAATCAATATGCCGGCGGCAGGCTCGGGTCGCGGAAGATGGACTTGGTGCGATTGATCCCGGGCACGGAGCCGAAGTTGGCCAGGGTAAAGCTGTAGAGGTACTGGTTTTCGTTGCGAATGGTGCCCAGATCGTAGTGCCGGTAGCCAAAGGTGAGCCCGCAGCAATCCCAGTTGTAAACGGCCTCGGCCCCGCCGTATTGCAGCACTCCGTGGGTAAAGTCGTAGCCGCTGTTGGCGGCCAGGTTGAAACCCTTGCCGCTGGCCTTGCCGATGGAAAGAAACGGGGTGACCTGCTGGCTCTTGATAAGCGAGGCGGCCGTGCCGGTTTCGTTGACGGCGTTGAGCATGGCGTGGCCCACGCCCACGGTGGTGCGTCCCCAGCTGTAGCCGGCAAAAAGGTTGTTGGCGCCCACCCGGCCGGCCTTGGGGTCATAGTCCAAATCCCACTGAACGCGCAGGTTACGGACGGCCTCGAAGCGCAGGCGCGAGGTGACCGGCGACAGGTTGCGCGGCGAGGACAAAAAAGCCACGCCGCTCAGATCGAGTGTGGCGTCGAAGACGTTGCGCCGCCCGGTGATCAGCGCCCCGCCAAATTTGGGGTCGAAGAAATATTTCTGCGCAATGCGCCAACTGGCCCACTCGCGCGGCGCATCGGGGCAAAGGCCGTCTGCCGCGCCAGCGTCGGCCACGCAGGGCTGCTGGGCCTTTGAGCGCAAGTAGAGCCGCTGGGTCAGCGAGTAGCCCACTTCGTTGGTGTCGGTGGCAATATCGGTCGTGTCAAACAGAACCACGTCGTGCGCCTTGTTGCCCACGCCGTTCACATAGCGGTAGTCGATCTCGGGCTCGATGACGTGGCGCAGTGTACGGCCCCCGCTCAGGGTAAAGTCGCGCTCGACGGCTGGCGGGCGAACGTCCACCGATGCCTCGATGTCAGGGCGGTTGAGCAGTTCGTGGCGAATGGTGGGGATGCCGTCGTGCTTGCCTTCGAGGTCGGCATTCTGGCTGACGGAATAGAAGGTGTCGCGCAGCGCGAATTCAGGAACCGCGCTCCAGCCGCCGGCTGAGAGCGGCAGCGCCAGGTGCGGGTAAATGTCGAGCCGGCCCACGTTGCGCGCGTGAAAGTCCGGCTCGGCGCGATTCAGATAGCCCACCGACGAGCCCAGCCCCGCGTAAAGCCCGCTTGCGCCGAGCGGCTGATCAAGCATGTCATAGCGCAGGTTGGGCAAGTGAATCAGCCGCACCTCGTTGCCCGATGTTGAACTGGCAAAGCTCTGAAAGCGGGTCAGCGAGGCCGAGGGTATAAAGCCGTTCGAGGCGTGAGTCAACGACAGGTCGCTCTTCACCTCGGAGCTGACCGCCTGAGCAAAGTTGTCGCTGAAAACCAGCCGGTAAACGTAGTTGGAGAGGTACTCGACGTTGCCAGCCACGCGGGTCTCCTCCGACAGGTTCTTGCGTCCCAGGGCCGTCACGTCCACGCCGCCCTGGTTGGTCAGCACCAGTTTGCTGGGGTCTTTGGTGCTGGGCAGCTCGACGCCGCGGTCCAGCAGCGCCTTCCAGCTCATTGTCAGGTGGTCCAGCCCCTGCCCTTTGTAACGGAAGTCGCCGTTGGGCGCCCAGCCGCGCTTGCTGTAATACTCCGTGCCAGCCACCATGTCCATGCTGCGGCTGATCACCCAATAATATTGCTCGCCAAAAGTGTAGCCGCGCACCGAAGATCCAGTGCTGAAGACCGGAATCAGAAATCCGCTCGACCGCCCTGTGTCGTCGGTGGGATGCGACAGATAAGGCAGATAAAAGAGCGGTACGCCAAAAAACTTGAAAAATGCGTTGCGGGTGGAGGCCTTGCCGTCGGCCATGTCGATGGAGCGCGCAATCACCACCCAATCGGGCCGCGGCAGCCGGCAGTTGGTCATGGTGCCATCCACCATGCGGTATTTGCCCTCGCCAAGCTGGATCAACAACCTCCCCGAAAATAAAAACGGGTTGGTGGTCGAGTAGACCTGGCTGCGCCCGGTGCTGCGCACACCCATCGAGCCCTTCACGTTATAAAAACGCGCGGTGTGCAGGCTCAGTTGCATCTCGCCGCGGTCGGCGTTGATGATCACGTCCTCGGCCCCGCCCAGCACCTGCACGTGCCCCTCGGCCTGCAACAGGCTGGTGTCGTGGTGATAGATCACCTTGTCGGCGTGGAGCGTGTAGCCCTTGTAGTGGGCCACCACGTCGCCGGTCAGCGTATAGGTTTCGCCCACGCGGTTCCAGCTCTGCGCCTCCCAATCCACGGGAATGCCGTCGGGCGGCGCGGGTTCCGGCTCGGCGACAGGCAAAACTTCTTGCCCCGGCTCGTCGGGCAGCGCGGCGGGCTGCTGGGGCTCATCGCCGCGGTCGGCGGGGGAATTGACGCCTGATGCGGCCCCTCGACCGGGCTCTTGCGCCGCCAAAGGTAACGCATCAGTCAACACCTGCCCCCCAACTTGCAGGTGACAGAGGGCCAGCAGCGTGATAAACACTAAAGAGCGAGGACTCATAGCAGAACCAGCAACCATTGCAAGGTCAGCATAGCAAAACTGGCTCCCTTTGCATGGGTATGAGCGCCACGCAGCTCTGGCAACAGGAAAATATCGGGTCGATGTTTCGCCGCGCGCGGGTCTTTTGATCCGTGCCACGATCCTTTCTGCTCCGCGAATCTCCCTTTCTGGATCATTTAACGTTCTTCGCTCTCAACGTGATGGGCGCGAAGAGCCTGCACCGTCGCATCCGGGCGCATCATGGCCCGGAGGCGCGTCAGAAGGGAACTGAAGCCTTGAGCGCATCGTTGCTACCCCAAACCGCACCTTCCTTGAAACAGGAAGTCAATCGACGTCTTGCCGCGCACAAGAGCCGTCGCTGCTCGGGCCCGGTCGAGCAGAAGGCGCAGCCCGTTCGCATCAACGCCAACAGCCTCGCCGCCCAGGCTGCCGCTCGGGTGGCCGCGCGCTATGCCCAGGCTCCCAGCTATAGCGACTTGCAGGCCGCCGAGGCCCGCACCGCCCTGCGCACGGCCCAAATCGCTACCCAGGTGGCCATGGAGGCCCAGGCCAGCGTCGAGGCTGCCCTTGACGGGCTGGAAGCCGCGCGGCAGCAGGAGAAGGCGGCTCCGCAGACCCATGCCCGCGCCGATCAGCGCCCGCCCGTTGCCTCGCCGGTGGTCGAGGCGATTGAAACCGTCGATCCTCTGGAAAATCTTGATCGCGAGCGGCTCCAGATTCGTTGGGAGCCGGAACTG
>Ga0224528_1001816_pt1 | contig 13287 bp, 11 predicted proteins | sample CBST25metaG_2_FD_179888 | JGI IMG/M metagenome (GOLD analysis project Ga0224528, IMG submission 179888) | Peat soil microbial communities from Stordalen Mire, Sweden - C.B.S.T25 | ecosystem: Environmental > Terrestrial > Soil > Wetlands > Peat | place: Sweden: Norrbotten County, Stordalen Mire...
TATCAAACCCACGACCTCTGTCTTTTTGCTGTCACTTTGATTGTCATTCGTTCCTAAGTCCTTTGGAATGAATGGCGGGGACGACGGGGCTCGAACCCGCGACCTCTGCCGTGACAGTGAATCGACAACTGGTAACTTATTGAAAATAGGGGCAATGGATGGCCACTCTTAGCGCCCTGAGGCACACATGGTAACCGTTATTGTGTCCTTAACGTTCCCATGGTTTTGACCGTGTTTTCAGGGGCGACCTCTGCCCAGACCACGGAAGAGGTATTCGTTTTCACCAACTTTTTGTCTAGTTGGCATAGGCACGATAAGGGAAGAGGCTGTTGTGCCCAGATTGTGCCCAGATTATGCCCAAGTTTTGACCAGATTAAGCCAAGTTTGTGCCTAGATTGTGCCCACGTCCGGTTTCCCTAGCTCCGTGATCTCATTGTAAGCACAAATTGTTCCCTCCAACGGAACAATTCTCCACCAAAGAATCATGCCTTTGCTTACCGATCAACCTGAGAATCAGGTGCATCTCAATTATCATTCACGCAAATAGGCCTGCGCGCTATTTTCGTTTATCGTGTATAACGCTAATAGAGGCAGGACGCTATTAGCGCCTGTGAAACCAATGAGCCAACGCAAAGCGATACCGGGCCAGAAGGTCTCCCAAGGCACCTACAGTGCGTTTGTCCCTGCGGCTTTGCCTCCAATCTTCGAATGGACGCCTCGTCTTGTCCGCTCGCTTTCTGATGCGGATCGCCTCATCGGGAGACTTGCAGGCGAAGGCGGACGGCTGCCCAACCCGCACGTTCTCATTCGCCCCTTCATCCGCCGTGAAGCCGTTCTGTCAAGCCGGATCGAAGGCACACAGGCCACTTTGGGTGAACTACTGGCTGCCGAAGCCGGGGCTGTCGTAGATCGCAGCCCGGAAGATTTGCGCGAAGTCGGAAACTATATTGTTGCGCTGGAGCATGGAATTGCCCAGCTTCACGAGCTCCCTCTGTGCGTCCGGCTCATCCGCGAGCTGCACGGCAAGCTCATGGCGGGCGTGAGAGGAGACCAGGCAACTCCGGGCGAATTCCGCAGATCGCAGAATTGGATTGGCAAGCCGGGAAGCACGCTGGCCACGGCCTCGTTTATCCCGCCGCCGCCCGGTGAGATCGAGCCATGTCTCGCGGCCTGGGAGAAATTTCTCTACGCATCCGAGCTGCCGCCGCTGGTGACCATCGCCCTGGCCCACTACCAATTCGAGGCTGTGCATCCGTTCCTGGATGGCAATGGAAGAGTTGGCCGCTTGTTGATTGCGTTGTTTCTGATTGAGCAAAAGATTCTTCCGGCTCCCCTGCTCTACCTGTCGGCGTTCTTTGAGGCCACTCGGCGCGATTACTACGAGGGACTGCGCGGGGTGAGTGAGCGCGGAGCGTGGAACGATTGGCTGGAATACTTTCTCCTCGGCGTCGCCCGTACCTCACAGGATGCTCTCAGCAGGGCGTCTCGCATCAACGTGATTCTTGCCCAATGGCAGCGACAGGTAGCTGGCGAGTCCACCAACACTCCGCTGCGGATTGTCGATCTACTGGCGGCGAATCCATTCGTCACCGCCACCGGCATTGCCGATGAGTTGGGCGTTGCCTTTACGACCGCACAGCGCGCAATCGAGCGTCTGGAGCGGACCGGAATTGTGAAGCGAGCGACAGAGGCCAAACGCGACCGTGTCTACTGTGCGCAAGCCTTGCTCGATATTCTCGAAGAACCGGCCAACCTTACCGGCTCTCTTTCCGAATGAGAAAAGCCACGTTGAACGCTGCTCTTCGTTGAATGCCTCCATGGCGATATAGTTCCATACTGGAATGATATTGACGATCAAAAGTCTGATGATCGCGGACATGTTTCGCGTCCATCCTGGCTGGCAGCGGCTTCGCCGGGGTAGGCTGTCATTGCAATCTTTTCTGCTGTATGAGAGTAGCCGCCCCGGCAAGCGATCTTTCATAATAAGGACATGGCCGACACCTGGTTCACATCCGATTTTCACTTCGGGCACTTCAACATCATTCGCTATTGCAATCGTCCGTTTGCGAGTACGGAAGAGATGGATGCGCACATCGCGGATCGGATGAACGCGCACGTCAAGCCAAACGATACGCTCTATTTTCTTGGGGATTTTTGCATGGGCAGCGTTGAAAAGGTGGCGGCCTATCGCAAGCGCCTGAACTGCAAAACGATCCATTTTGTCGAAGGAAACCACGACAAAGTGACGCGCAAATCTCAGAGTGTCTTTGCTTCCTGGAGTTCCTTGTCCGAAATCCATGTGAGCAAGCAAGGGATCGTTCTTTGCCATTACGCGATGCGCGTCTGGCTGCATTCTGGCCGCGGCGCTTGGCAGCTCTATGGCCACTCGCACAGTAACTTGCCGGATGAACCGCTGTTGCTGTCGATGGATGTCGGGGTTGATACGCATGACTTCCTTCCTTGGCACTTCGAGGAGGTAAAGAAGATCATGGAAGCAAAAGTCATTGCGAAGGAGCAGTCGTCAAGTGCCTAAGCATCGTCATATTTTGCTGTCACACGACCGCAATCGGACAGCAATTCTCCCTGAGTAAGATGGTAATTCTGCGCTCGTCGAGATTGGACTATTGAAAGAACCTCAATTCATGGGGTATATGCGAGAATAATGGCAATCATTGTTATCTCGGAAGGGCTCTGGCGCATGTCGAGGAAAATTACCGTACTCGTTTTTGACGTCAACGAAACTCTGCTTGATATCGAGTCATTGAATCCATTCTTTTCGCGCCTGTTTCATGACGAGCATGCAATGAGAGAGTGGTTTTCTCAGCTTGTTTTGTACTCACAAGCAATTACTTTGGCAGGGCGCTATGTCAGCTTCAGTGATCTTGCCGTGGGTACGCTACGCATGATCGGAATGATTCGGAATATTCAGATCAGCGAGCACGATGCTGAAGAACTGAAACTGGGCGTTCGCAATTTTCCGGCTCATCCAGAAGTGGCGGGAGCGCTCTCTCGCTTGTCGGACGCGGGGTTTCGTCTGGCGACCCTGACAAATTCGCCACAAAGTCCGCATGGAAATCCTTTAGAACTCGCTGGTCTCGATCAGTATTTTGAGCGCATGTTCAGTGTTCACGAGCTGCGCCGCTTCAAGCCGGCACCGGAAACGTATCGCTATGTCGCCGAAGCCATGGGGGTTGAGCTGTCCGCAATGTGCATGGTGGCTGCGCACACGTGGGACACGCTCGGCGCACAGGCGCTGGGTTGCGCTGGAGCATTGATAACCAGACCAGGAAATGCGCCCTTGCCCGTGCAAGAAGTACCGCAACCCGATATTGTAGCTGTGGATCTCGGATCAATGGCTGAGGAGATCATTCGCCGCTGGTCATAAGACAGAAAGAGTTATTTTTGTCGGGTCAAGAGACCGGGGTACTTCTTTTGCCGTAGCTCCTCGATTGCGCGGTCTGTTTGCTTCCAGGTATCACCTTTGATTTTGGTAATGAGCGTAGTCCAGATGCTCTCGAAGGCGGCCACAGCATCGTCCTCGTGAAAGTGGACGCCGGGAGGCAAAAGCGGCGCGATGTCCTCGGTCAGACTACGCGTCAGCTTTTCCAACATTCGCTGCTCGGCGTTTGCGCGGCTGATTGGTTTTCCTTCGAGTGCCAAGTAGTGATCGAAGCAGGCAAGGAGCGTGTCGGGATTCATGGATAGTTGCTGCAAGCCCATGTGCAGGTCGAACAGATCGCGATTCTTGCGGCGCTGCAAGAGCGCGCGCAGCTTGGTTCCGAAGAGTTCTTCAGGCGCAAATGACGCGATGCTGGCCGTGGCCTGATACCAGCCGTTATCGACGGCGAATGAATATTGTTGTATGCCGAGTACGCTGTCGTGCTCGCGGGTATTGATCTCCACCTTGACCTTCAAGGCTGTATCTGGCTGGGCCTCGGGCGCAAACCGGAAGACGAAGTGCATCGAGTGGCCTGCCTGCTCCCGCTTGCAGTCGCCGAGCCACGACAGAGCCTCACGGATGGCGCTGGCGGTGGGTCCGATTTGCTCAGTTCGTGTCTGGATGAGGTCGATGTCTTCGGAGTATCGAAGCGGCTGCTTGAAGAGAAGTTTGTGAATGGCAGTGCCGCCGCGAAACGCAATCTTGCCCGCCAATGCTGGCGCATTGAAAAGATCACACAGCGCACGGCTGATAATCAAATCCTGCTCGACCTGTTGCGAGGTCGGCCATGGAGCTTTGGTGCTCCACTCCTGAATGTAAGATGCGGGAATCAAAAATCGACCTCCACGGGTTCATTGATGATGAGCTTCCACTTGGCAATTCGCGGGGCTTCTTCTGCGAGAGAAGCGATCAGGGGTTTGATGGATGGGTCGAGCGGTAGTGAGGTTTTCACCCTCTTGACAAAGGGTTCGAGCGCATTGGCCTGTGGTTCGCATCCGGCCTGATCGAGCAGGTATCCAAGGCGGCGAACGGAGGCGTTTTCGTAGACCACGGCGGCCTTGGCGAGCTTGTGGGCGTCGGCCTGCTCTCCGATGTCTTTAACGATTTGGCTAAGCCCGTTGATGCCTGCGGACTTGTGGAAGTATCGGGCACAATCGAGTAGGGTCAGTTCAATACCGGCAACTTTGGCGAAGCCCGCTTCGCTCTTCATGCTGCCGAGCCATTCGGGCTGGTTGACTTGTGCGAAGGCTGCGGGTGCTTGGTAGACAAACTGGAGCCGGTGACGGCCAATCTCGAAGTCACGAAGCTGCTTCGGAACGATCACCTGGAAGGTCATGGCCGCCTGATGCGAGGAACCGTGAAAGGCCGCCGCGCGCAGCAGCGAGACTCGGTAGTCGATGCCCTGATACTTCATGAGCGAATCGATCCAACGGGCCGGGTCCGGCGCGCCCGCAACACGGTCTTCCGGGCGCAGGATCAGGTAAAAGCCGTGGCGGAGGTTGGCCACCCGCTGCTTTTTGGCCATCCGGCCAATGGCCGCCTTCAGCGCGAGCGGAGACAGGCACAACTCGGCCAGCGCCTCTTCGCGGGTGAACTGGGCGCGACCGCGAACGAGTTGAGCATCGAGATATTGGTCGAGGCTGGCCATTCCCATATTATATGCTAAAAGATGCGTAATTCGTATCTTTATGAATATGAAACGGGGGAAGGACTGAAATCGCAAGTTGAGCAGAGCCTCGTGAACGCCAGTGTAGGCGTTCACGACAAGCTCGGCCATTAGCCGGGGGTTGCCAAAGGTCGAGGCGGCCTCGAAGGCAACAGCATTTGACCCTCACCCCATATAGGCACCTATAAGCACCCATAAATCTACCCGAAAAAACTCAGGCAATGTCTCTGTCTGCGAAGACTACGGATTCTGCCTGTTTGCGGCCGTTTCGTTGGCGATCCTATCCATGAAACTCCTCTGGGAAAAGCTCCTCTTGAGTGATGTGCCGGATTGCGCTGTAGACCCACCCCGTCGCCGTCTTGGTGTCCGCCAGGACTTTGGCGCGAAGCGATTCCGGTAGCCATGCCCGAATCTTCGCGATGACCTCGGGAGTGATCTGCTCCTGGCCGAGCGACTTTAGCGCCTGAACGATAAGAGCGCTCTGCTTCAGCTTAACCCCGGATTCCTTCAAGGCCGTATGCTCGAAAGCCAGAGTCCTATTGCCAACTTGGTAACCCCTGTCCGGTCCATCCGACAGATAGACGGCTCGTGCGGGAACTTGAGTGGAAAGCCCCAGGAAATTCAGAGCTGTGGCCCCGCTCGGCTGGATTCGCCAACGGAACTTTCGCGCCAAAGCCCGTGCTACCTGGTCGATATCAGGACTCAGGTGCTGATCGAGCAGCTTGCTGTAGCGCGGGTAGTCATAGATGCCGCGAATGACCCTGCGAATCTCGCCGCGTTTCTCCAGCCGGTGGAGCGCGGAATCGACAGAGGGGCGGCCTCCGAGGTCCAGAAAGTCGCATGGCGAGAATGCCCGCCCTCCTCCTGTTCCTCGAATTCTGTATTTCGCCTTATTTTCAATCGTTTGGCGCATATCAATCCCACATATTTTGCAAGAAAAAATACCACTCTTATCTTGCAATTGCAAGCGATGATCCGCATGGAACGGAGAATAACCTAACAGATTTGTCTTTTTAGCTGGCGCTAAGCTCTTGTGCGACATGCGCCTACCACGTTTGTTTTGATGAAATAGTTCAAGGTCGCTCGTCTAGGTGTCTGTCGGGCATAGCGTTTTTGCCAATGCCGATTCAGCGGTTTGCAGGGCAGGTTGGCGGAGATCGAAATCGGGACAATGCACCGGACAACGGATCGCACGGCGGAACTACTTGCGGCAGAAGTTGGACAGTGGCAACAACAGCGCAACGCCGCGGGACGAGGGATCGAATGGAAATTCACACGCCGGTCGCAGATCGCACGTTGTCCCGACATTATGTTCCGTAATTAACCTGTCTCGATACTAACGATATTGCAAATCAGGTGTGGATCAATGCTTCGAATAGTTCCTTTATCAATGGTTGCAAATGATTGGACGGCAGGAGCGCAGGCCGGAAATGACTCTCAAGAATGATTCCGCTCAACGCGCCAGCGAAGACGGCCAAGCGCCGGTCCACGGCCCTGCGTGCGGCTTTGGTGAGTTCCTTACCAAATAACAATTCACCGAAATCTTTGGTAGTCCTCTTGAATAGCGCCTCATACAGTTTCAATAGTCTCTCACGTAGCTCCGGCCTCCTGACCGCATACAGCTTGAACTCAAGGGTGAGCGTCCCCCAGGAAGGATCGCCGACCTGACTGACGACCCAGCGCCTGAAAATTGCTGAGCGTCTACTCACGTCGTGCTCAGCCTCGATATTCTGGCACAGCACCGCAAATTTGGTATGAACGCGCTTCTCGATCAATTCGAGAAACAGATTCTCTTTACTGGGGTAGTGCGCATAAATGGCTCCACGCGAGTAGCCTGCGCGGGCCGCTACCTGATCCAATTGCGTATGCTCAAACCCCTGCTCGGAAAAAAGTGTCTGCGCGGCATCCAAGATCCGGGCCTGTGTGGCTTTAGTACGCGCCTGCGGCTTATTCCGGGACCTCGGAGGCGATCCTGACGTTCCGGTTGTTTTATTAGATCGAGTGACAAATGGGATCATAGCCTGTATTATAAATACCAACCGGTATGCATGTTTTATAAAATGGCAATCAGGAGAGAGTTTTTCTACGACAGCTGCGCGATGCGGTGTTTGTCCTTCAGCCGACCTTCTCTTACAGATTGTTCCAGTCGGGCGGCAGTTCTGAAAAACATAGATCGAGCGTAACGCGTGTAGATGGCTGTCCCGAATGCAACCAACCGTTTCGCCAAGAGGATCTGGAAGCAGCCAGACAAACTTGCCGATTCCGATTAGGAATGGAGAGGAATCCACGGATGTATTTTCCGGCAAAATGCCGTCAGCCCAACCAAGCCCCGAGGTCCAGGTCAATTGGAGCAGTGTTGGCGCGGGCTCTCGTTTCATTGGTCTGCACAGGCAGCATTGCATGGGGCCAGAGCCAGTCTTCCCCTCAAGGATCGAGGGCAGTTCAACTGCCCTTATCCGGACATGAAGGCGGAGGAGCGATGGTGCAGCAATCGGCTACCCCATCGCCGGGTTCGAGCGTCAATACGATCAATACGCAAGTTCAGGTGTCGGGGAGCTATAACGGCAGCGTGCCCGGCAAGGATGCGCCTTCGGGCTCCATCACTCTTACGCTCGATGAAGCTGTGCGGCGCGGGCTTCAAACGAACCTCGGGCTGATCGGGGCGGATGCCTCTTCGATGCAGGCCCGCGCACAAAGGCTTCAGGCTCGCAGTTCGCTGCTACCGAATGTGGACTCGAGCGTCTCGGAAAACGGGGCAAAGGTAGATCTGGCTGCGGAAGGTTTCAGCGCCAGCGCGCTTGGGAGTACCTTCACATCCTTTCCTACCGTCGTAGGGCCATATCGTTATTTTGATCTGCATGCCACATTGCAACAGAAAGTGCTGGATCTCACCGCCATACACAATTTCCGATCTGCAAATCGTTCCGCCGAGGCAGCTGGCCTGAATGCGAGACAGGCACGGGAAGAGGTGGTACTTTCGGTCACCGCCGTGTATTTGCAATTGATGGCCACAATGGCTGAGGTGGAACAGCAGCAAGCGGAAGTCGAGTATGCCAAGGCGACCTATAAACAAGCTGAGGCGCAGAGTGATGCTGGCAACAAGGCTCCGATTGACGCCAATCGAAGCCTTGTCGAGCTCCAAACCGAGCGGCAACGCCTACGCTCACAGGTCGGCGATCTCTCGAAGCTAAAGAATCAGCTTGCTCGACTCATCGGCCTCCCCCTTGGACTCGATATCCAGATTGCAGAGAAACTTGATCCGCTTGACCCGACGATTCCCGATCTTGAGGAAGCAGTACACCGCGCATGGACTCAGCGCCAGGATCTCAAAGCAGTTGAAGCACAAATGCGTGCGGCGGAGGAAGCTCATAAGGCCGCCGCAGCCGAGCATCTTCCTACAGCTTCAGTGAACGGTCAGTTTGGACTTCAGGGCGTAGGTCCAGGCAGTGCTTCTGGAGTCTTTCAGGCATCAGCAACCATGAGCATGCCCCTCTTTCAGGGTGGTCGGATTCACGCTGACAATATGCAGGCGGACGCGGTTCTCGCCCAGCGCAGAGCAGAGCTTGCTGACGTGCGCGGCGCCGTCGAACTGGATGTGCGAAACGCGCATATCGACCTCGGTGTCGCCAACGATCAGGTCGCCACGGCAGAGGACAACCGCAAGCTCGCATTGGAAACCCTGCAACAATCTCAGCACCGCTTCAGTGTAGGTGTAGCGGATTCGGTCGAAGTGGTGAATTCTCAGGAATCACTTGCGGCTGCCGATCACGATTACGTCAGCAGCCTGTTTTCGCAGTATCTCGCAAAAATCCGGCTCGCCCGCGCAATGGGCGAAGCCGAAAGAGATCTTTCTGATCTATTCAAAAGGAAATAAACGATGAGTTCTGAGACGCAGACCGATCACCAAACCGAGGAACAACGCAACCATGAGGATCGGCGACCTCTCGACGCCGACTCAGATGCCGTCGAATTGTCGCCTCCTCGACGCCGGGCCAATCCGTTTATTTTCGTTACCATCGCAATTGTGCTGCTGGTTGTTGGTGCGGGTTGGTATCTCTATGCACAGCGGTTTGAGGAGACCGATGATGCGCAGGTGGACGGGCATCTCAATCCCATTGCCGCCCGCATTGATGGAACCATCAAAGCTGTTTATGTCGACGACAATCAACCGGTCGAAGCCGGCAAGATGCTGATCGAACTCGATCCGCGCGACTACCAGGTGGCCTTTAATCAGACCAAAGCGCAGTCCGACCAGGCGATAGCGCAGCTTGGCGCTTCCCATCCCAGTCTGCCGATTATCCGTATCAGCAACCGCACTGACCTCGTTTCGCAAAAGGCCGAAGTGACCAATGCCGAAGCGGCGCTAGCCGCCGCCCGCCATGACCTCGATACCTCCATAGCGAAGATGAGGGAATCGCAGGCAGTCAACGAACGCAGTCAGGCCGACTTTCACCGGTATCAGACGCTCTATGACAAAAAAGAGGTCTCACGCGCCGATTATGACCAATACAAGGCGGTAGCAGCCTCCCAGGCACAGACGGTTGCCGCCAGTCAGGCCGGCGTAGCTTCTGTGCAGAAGACAGTCGAGCAGCGAGAGGCTCAACTGGAGGAGCAGCGTAGCAAGCTGAAACAGACGGAAGATAATGCACCTCTGCAGGTGGCGATTCGCGAGGCGGACATTCAGGGCCAGCAGGCCAATACCGAGACCGCCCAATCCTTGCTGGAAAAGGCGCAACTCAATCTGGCGTATTGCCAGATCGTTGCACCGGTTTCCGGTGTGGTTACGCAGCGAAGCGCAGAGGTGGGAGCCCGCATTTCCGCAGGCCAACAACTCATGATGGTTGTCCAAGTTAAAGATCTTTGGGTAACCGCGAATTTCAAGGAAACGCAATTGGCTCGCATGCATTCCGGGCAGCCCGTTCGCATTTACGTTGATGCACTTCACGATACCTTTGACGGCACGGTCGAAAGCATGCCCGCCATCACTGGATCGCGCTCAAGCGTACTGCCCCCGGAGAATGCAACCGGCAATTATGTGAAGGTCGTTCAGCGCTTGCCCGTCCGTATCCGATTCGATCCCAACCAGAAAGATCTCGATAAACTCCGGCCGGGCATGTCGGTCGAACCTAAGGTTCAACTGAATTAGTGATGGCCGATAAGAGCGCAAATACGATCAGTGCCGCACGCCCCGCGATCAATCCATGGATCATCGCCATTACGGTCACCATGGCGACCTTCATGGAAGTGTTGGATTCCTCGATTGCGAATGTGGCGCTACCTCACATCGCTGGCACGCTTGGGGCTAGTTCAGAGGAGAGCACTTGGGTGCTCACCAGCTATCTTGTGTCGACGGCGATTGTGCTGCCGATGAGCGGATGGCTGTCGAATGTGATCGGTCGGAAGCGCTTCTACATGATGTGCGTTGCGCTCTTTACGGTTAGTTCCTTTTTGTGCGGTCTTGCGCCCAACCTGCCCATGCTCATTGTCTTCCGCATTATTCAGGGCGCGGGAGGCGGAGGGCTCGGTCCCAGCGAGCAGGCCATCCTCGCCGACACCTTCTCGGCAAAGCAGCGCGGCATGGCATTCGCAATGTACGGCATGGCTGTCGTCGTTGCGCCTGCGATTGGGCCGACGCTCGGCGGCTGGATTACGGACAACTACAGTTGGCATTGGATCTTTTTCATCAATGTGCCGATTGGCATTCTTTCGCTGATAATGACACATCGGGTCGTTCAAGATCCGGCATATCTCAAAGAACTTCGCAAATCAAAAATACGCGTGGACTACATCGGCATCGGACTCATCGTGGTCGGCGTCGGATTCCTTCAATTTGTCCTGGACAAGGGGCAGGAGAAGGATTGGTTCTCTTCTCACCTGATCCTGATCAGCTTGGTAATCGCCGTGATTGCGCTGGTTGCGCTCGTCGTCCGGGAACTCACGCATAAGGACCCGATCATGGATCTGCGTTTGCTCGGCCTCCGGAACTTCGCAACCGCCGTGACGTTTAGCTTTATCCTCGGCATGGTCCTCAACGGTAGTACAATCCTGCTGCCTCAGTTTCTGCAAAACGATCTTGGCTATACGGCGCAACTGTCAGGCATGGCGCTTTCGCCCGCTGGAATTGTGCTTGCACTTATGATGCCGGTTGCCGGCATTCTTGCCAGCAAATTTGACCCAAGAGTTATTATCGCCATAGGTTTTGCGCTCACATCCTATGGACTATTCCATGTCACCAACATTTATCTGGGCGTGAGCTTCAACACTGTGGTGATCTACCGGATCATCCAGGTTATCGGCATTCCGCTTATCTTCATCCCGATCAGCACGCTCAACTATGTAGGTGTTCCGCGGGAGAAGTTCAACCAGGTCTCGGGGATCAGCAACTTCATGCGCAACCTTGGCGGGGCCATCGGCGTGTCGCTGCTCAACAACTTCATTACGCGACAGGGGCAGATCCACCGGAATGCCATGACAACGCACACCAATCACGCCAACCCATTCTTTGAACGGCAGCTAGCCGGGATGACGCAGAATTTTAAGGCCATGGGCATGGGGGCAAGCGAGGCGTCGCACCGAGCCCTGGCACAGCTTTCTTCCCAAATCGATCTCCAGTCAAACGTTCTCGGCTTTGTGAGCGCTTTCTGGGTGCTCGGATTGATGGTCCTACTCCTCGTTCCATTGCCGTTCATCATGCGTCGGCCAAACCCGGAAGAGACGAAGGCGTCGGTCGCAACACATTGATAAATTCGAGAAGTCCAACGAGGGGCGACGAAGGCCTCTCGTCTCCGGTGACCGAACGGAGCGCCGTCAGGGTGGAGAACCACCATGTGGGTGAATGCCAAAGACAATATAATGGTGAACAACCTTCGTTCTCGGCCGAAATGACGTTGTATGGCCAACGAAGACCTGCTGTCGTTAAAATCGAGGCCACAGAGATGATCGTCAAGAAACTCAACAAGCATGAACTCAAGACAAAAGAGACGCGGGAGCTTTTGCTCCAGGCTGCCGAAACGATCTTCGGGAGAGATGGATACGAAGGGGCAGAGTTGGGAGAGATTGCATCTCTCGCCGGGCGCACAAAGGGTGCGATCTATGCGCAATTCGAGAGCAAGGAAGATATCTTTCTCGCTCTCATTGAAGATCAAAGGCTACGCTACCGGGCCCAAATGGAGAAACTTCTCGCCGAATCAACAAGCGTTGACGACAATTTGAAGGCTCTTCGTCGTTTCTACACCCAGATCACTGAGGACCAGCGATCGGCTCTTCTCATGTTGGAGTTCAAACTTTTTACGATTCGACATCCCAATTCCAAGAAAAAACTCCAGAAATTCTTTTCGGAAAGCATCTCGCTTAAGGATGAGAAGAGGTTCGCTAACATATTGGGCCCCGCAGGCAAGGGAAAGAATGCCATTAGTCGGGTGGTCGCCATTCAAACCCTGTCATCGATGTTGTCTGCTCTGCTCCTTGAATCGAAAGTCTCACCTGGACTGATAGGAGAGGGTGTCGTTAGGAAGGTGACGGATCGCGTTTTTGACGCTCTTTTTGAAGACACAGCGACCCGCTCATGACCGACAAGTGTTGTGTTCCGACAAGAGTCTACTTGCCCTTTTAGAGGCCTCCTGTTGAGGCCTCTGGGTTCAGGAGGCGCGGGTTGGAAAAATTCCGTTATAACGCACGTAAAGATTATCTGTAACGGACTCCATTCGAAAATGGCAGGGACTGCAATGGACGCAATTTCAGTACCGAATTAACTGCGACTATCGGCGGACCAGGACGGGATTATCACTCGGTATCCGTACAAACTAATGTATTTTCGGATATTCCACTAACCACTTAGATGCTAATTCCACGTACCCTCAGTGACTTGTTCGATCAGTGCTGGAGCTCCAATACTGACTTCTCAATCTGATTACGACACCTTAAGTAATGGAAACCGCGGATGTAGCCACGAGAATCTCTCGATTTACGCGAAATCGCCTTACCAATCGGGAAGCATTTCTGCCGAAGAAGCCCCGGCTTCAGCGTTCCGGTCGATTGACCGACTATCCGATGAGTCTCAGATGGGATGAAAAGGGGCGTACCTTCCTAATACGTGCTCGAGGCACACAGACTACTAAGGAGGAAGGTACGCCATGAAGACCCACGTAGGAGTAGATCTTCACCAACGATTTTGTTACTTAAC
>Ga0224528_1001817_pt1 | contig 13285 bp, 9 predicted proteins | sample CBST25metaG_2_FD_179888 | JGI IMG/M metagenome (GOLD analysis project Ga0224528, IMG submission 179888) | Peat soil microbial communities from Stordalen Mire, Sweden - C.B.S.T25 | ecosystem: Environmental > Terrestrial > Soil > Wetlands > Peat | place: Sweden: Norrbotten County, Stordalen Mire...
GCGCAGGGCGGGCACCGGCACCGGCAAAACCCTTGCCTATCTGCTGCCCGCCCTGCGCACCGGCCAGCGCGTGATCATCTCCACCGGCACCAAGGCGCTGCAGGATCAGCTCTTCTTTCGCGACATTCCGTTTTTGGAGTCGCTGCTCGGCCCTTTGCGTGTTTGCTATATGAAGGGCCGCGCCAACTACCTCTGTCGCTACAAACTTGCCGCGCTGCGCGCGCAGCCGATTCTTTCCGGCCTTGAGGAGATTGATCAGTATCGCCAGATTGCCGAGTGGGAAAAGGAAACTGAGACGGGTGATCGCTCCGAGATCTCCGACCTTCCCGAGGTCAGCGCGCTTTGGCAGAAGCTCGATGCGCGCACCGAGGCCTGTCTTGGCTCGAACTGCCCGGATTATCAGCGTTGCTTCATTACCGAGATGCGGCGCAAGGCGCTTGAATCCGACATCATTATCGTCAACCATCATCTGTTTTTTGCAGATCTGGCTGTGCGCCAGGAGGCGGCCGGTGCCTGCGATGCGGGCATCTTGCCCGAGGCCGCGGCCGTCGTCTTCGACGAGGCGCACGAACTGGAAGATGTCGCCTCGAATTATTTTGGAATTTCCGTCAGCAATGTCCGGTTCGAAGAACTGGCGCGCGATACCGAGGTGCTGCTGCGCGGCAAGGAAGGCGCGGAAAGCATTGCCGCCACCACGCAGCAAGTGCGCGACCGCGCGCGCATCTTTTTCTCGTTTCTTCCCTTCGAGGGCGACGGCCGCATTCCCTTTGCCGCGCGCGAGGAATTTCTGGAAACCTCGGGCGACTTGTACAACGGCGTGCGCACTGCGCTGAAGGTGCTCGATGCGGAGATCGGCAAGGTGAAGGGCATCGATGAGACCGTCGGTCTGCGCAAGCGCGTGGCGCGTCTACGCACCGAGTTCGAGTTTCTGCTTGAGTCGAATTCGCCGAACATGGTCTTCTGGCTGGAGCGCCGCTCGGCAACCTCGTCGATGCGCAGTTCGCAGATCACGCACATTCAGGCCACGCCGATCAATGTGGCGGAACTGGTGCGGGAGCAGGTCTTCGAGGCGATCCCCACCGTGGTGCTGACCTCGGCCACGCTCACCGTGCAGGGCAAATTCGACCACATGCGCCGCAGGCTCGGGCTGGAGGACGCGCGTGAGCTGATCATACCCTCGCACTTCCATTACGAGACGCAGGCCTTGCTCTATCTGCCGCCGCGCATGCCCGATCCGCGCGACGCCGGTTACGTTGAGGCCGCCGCGCGCTGCATCGAGCGCATTCTGCGCATCACGCATGGCCGCGCTTTCTGCCTGTTCACCAGCTATAGCCAGATGCGCACGCTCTATGAACGGCTGGTTCCCGTGCTCGATTACCCGATTCTTCTGCACGGCAGCAAGCCGCGCCGGGTTCTTCTGGACGAGTTTCGCACCACCCCCAACGCCGTGTTGTTCGGCACGTCGAGTTTCTGGCAAGGCGTCGATGTGCAGGGCGAGGCGCTCAGTTGCGTCATCATCGACCGGCTGCCCTTCGCCGTGCCTTCGGACCCGATTGTGCAGGCGCGCATGAAGGCCATCGAAGAAGAAGGGGGAAAACCCTTCTTCGAATATCAGGTGCCGGAGGCGGTGATCACGCTCAAGCAGGGCTTCGGCCGGCTGATCCGCTCGCTGGAGGATCGCGGCGTGCTGGTGCTGCTTGATCCGCGCATTCAGCGCCAGCGCTACGGCAAGGTTTTTCTCGACAGCCTGCCGCCGTACAAGGTGACGCAGACCATCACCGATGTCGAAGAGTTTTTCGAGCCGACCAAGCCCGCGGAGTAACCACCACAGAGCATGCGAAGCATAAAAAAAGGCGGAGCCAGGAAGGCTCCGCCAAAATTGTGTGTGGACAAAAAAGGTTAGAACTCGAGTCGCATCGAAACCTGACCCTGACGGGGTGTGAGGCCCTTGGTCATGACGCCGAAGCTTGAGCTGCTCAGGCCCAGGTTGAGCGTGCTCTCGTCGAGGTTGAGGTGGTTGAGCACGTTGGTAAAGGTGCCCTCGGCGCGCAGGTGCAGCTTGTTGGTGATCGCGAAGGTCTTCACCAGGCCGGAGTCCAGGCTGACGAAGCCGGGACCGTTGACCGCGCCTACCGGCGCATTGCCGAAGCGGCCGATCGGCAGCGGCGCCGCGCCCGAGCCGGAGCCCGTGGTGCAGGAGGTGCCCGGCGTCCAGCTCGCGTTGCCCGGGCAGGCGAAGGCTGCGGCATGGATCCAGTTGCCGCGGTTCTGGTTGGCGGGCTTCCAGTTGGTGCCGGCAACGAGGTCGGCGTGCTGGGGGCGGCGGCTCGGGTCCCAGCCCGCCGCGGTGCTCTTCAAACCCGAACCGGTACCGGACGGATCGCCCTGGCCGGCGTCAAAGTACGGCGTCACGTAGGCACCGGTCTGCACGGTGAAAATGTTGCTCAGTCGCCATCCGCCGAGGATCGTGTCGAGCGCATGCGGAGCGCTCGCCGCAAAACGGCGTCCGCGCCCGAAGGGAAGATCGTAGAGCATCGTGGTCTTCCACAGGTGATGCCGCGTGCCCATTACGTGACCGTAATCGACGCGGCGGTCGAGGATTGAGGTGGCGCGTTCACCGGGAAGCTCTTGTACGAGTAGCGACCCCACAGCTGCACGCGCTGGTTCGAGCCAAAGTACTGGTCGGAGTGCTCGCTCGAATCCTTGTTGGTGTAGTAGTTCGGCGTCTGGCCGTCCGCATAGGTGGTTGTTGAGCCGTGATTCGGGTCGGGGAAGAACTGCAGAAACTGCGAGGCCGCGCTGTTGATCGAGGTCAGCGTGTTGCTCGCGTAGGCCGCGCCCGTCGCGGGATTGAGGAGTTGACTGAAGCCCGAGGCGGAGTAGTTGGTGAAGTCGCCCTTCTTCATCGCCGCCGTCGGCACCGTGTACTGTTTGGTGGTCTGCTGCGGAAAACGGAAGCCTTCATAACCAGCCGCGAAGAAGCTGTGATTCTGCCCGTGATACAGAAAGGGAATCGTGATCGGGCCGGAGCCGCGCACGCCGAAGGTATTGCCCACCTTGTGCGTCTTGCTGTCTGAGCCCCACTCGACCGCGTCGAAGGCCGCGTTCTGGTGATACCAGTAGCTTGAGCCGTGATACTGGTTCGTGCCGCCGCGCGTAATCACCGTCACCTCGCCCGGCTGGCCGTATTCCGCGTTGTTCATCACGCCGTCGGCGCGCAGTTCGGCAATCGCGTCGGTTGAAGGAAAGGCGTCGGCAATCGGTTTGTTGCTGGTCGCGTTTTGCACCGTGATGCCGTCGACCTGCACCTCGGTCTGGAAGGGCATGCCGCCCTGCAGCGAGTAACTGCTCTGGTCGGCCTGCACACCGGGCAGCGTCCCGATCAGGCTCAGGCCGCTGGTGCCGGCCGAACCGGCCCGCGTGTTGGTCGGAAGGTTCTGCATGTCGTCGGCGTTGAAGACCGCATTGATCGTCGGCGAATCGGTTTCGATTGACGAGATCTGATTGCCGTTGACGGTCACCTGTTCGGCGACGGACCCCACCATCAGCGGCGCATCCAGGCGCAGTTGCTGGCGTGCCGCCAGCGTCACGCCGTACACGCTCCAGCGCTCGAAGCCCTTGGCGTCGATCATTAGCGTGTAGGTGCCGGACTTGATGTTTTGAAATTGATAATCGCCGAGGGTGCTGCTTTGCGCCGCGCGCGTGGTGCCTTCCTCGGCGTTAACAAGTTGAATCGTAGCTTTGGAAATCGCGGCTCCGCTGGTATCGCGGATACTGCCAAAAATGGAGGCTTGCGTCGACTGAGAAAAGGCAACAGCACTGCCCAGACAACAAAGCAGTACAAAAAAAGCCCAACGTCTCTGCGCATGCAGATGGCGTAGGGCATCGTGAAGCACATGCATATTGATTTTCTCCTGAGCTTTAATGGGTGGAACAGCAAGTAAGAACAAAGCTATAGTGGCCCTGCATGCGCCTGATTTTCGACGAGGCAGATAACGGTACCATTAGATGAAGATGAAAATCTTGTGAAACACATCTATACGTATATATGTATAGATATGAATGCCTGTGCGCCGTTTGTCGCCGCGCTTTCAAAAAACAAGAATCCAGAGTGGATTCTTCCCGCTTATCGCTTGCGTGGCACGCGCACGACGGGTGGCGCGGTCAGCGGATCTTCGGGCCACGAGTGGCGCGGATAGCGGCGCATCAACTCGCGCCGCACCTGCGGATAGAGCCGTTCCCAGAATCCTGCAAGGTCGGTCGTCGTTTGCACCGGCCTGCGATTGGGCGCCAGCAGATGCACTACCAGCGGCGTCCGCCCCCGGCCCACCGTCGGCGTTGCGGTCGTACCGAAAAACTCCTGCAAATACGCGGCGATCCACGGCTGCTTGTCGCGTTCGTAATGCACCTTCGTCTTGTGTCCCGAGGCCAGCGTGATCGCCTCGGGCGCCATCCTGCGCAGCTCCGGCGTGTTCAATCTTTGTTCAAGCCATAGGAAAAAATTCTTCCCCGCCGAACGCAACTCGGCGAAGCTCTTCATGCCAGTGCAGAACTCTGTGAAGAATGCGGAGAACTCTGGCGTGTCACTGCCCGCAAAGACCAGTCGTGCTTGCCACGCATAAAGCTGATCCATGTCGAAAAAACGCTCCAGTCCCACATCGAGTGCGCGCTCGGCGAGCATCTTTGCCGCCGCTTCGGCATCGGGGGCGGCCTGCGATTCTTCCAGCACCAGCTCGTCGTAAAGCAATCGACTGATGGCTTCGACGCGCTCGGTCTGTTTGTTCCATTCGATGGAATTCTCTTCGCGCACATGCTCGGGAAACGCATCGATTAGCCACTCCGGTTCGAGCCGCGCGGCCAGCCGTACCAGCGGCATTGCCTTTTCCGTGCGGTCCTCCACGTCAAGCGCGATGAGGAACGGCCAGGGCGGCGTTGCTCCTGTCAATTCAGCCGAAACGCCGTTGGCCAGAGTAACCTGATTGCCGCCGCGCCGCCGCGCCACGCGATCGGGAAAGCCCGCCAGTACCGATTGCAGCAGCGCATCGTCATCGTGGCTGCGCTTCGTGTCAGGCTTGGCCATGCGCAACAACGCGCGCAACTGGTGCCGCGTGCGTTCGTCGAGCGGCTCGTCGAGCGCCGCCAGCAGATCGCAATGCGTGCGTCGCGCACCGGCCTCAAGCAACGCCGCCGTGGTGCAGGCTGCGAGGCCCACGCCGCGCGCCGTAGCCTCTTCGATCATCCGCGCCAGTCGCGGATGCACCGGCAATCGCATGATTTTTTTCGCACACTCGCCACGTGCTCCAATGCGGTCGAGTAAAAGATTCGCCTGTGCAAGCGCGGCTTCGGGCGGCTCGTCGAGCCACGCCATCGCGCGTGGATCGTCGATGCCCATGGCGCGCAGCAGAAGACAGAACTGCGCCAGGTCGCTGCGCAGAATCTCCGGCGTCTCGTGCTCGGGGCGCTGCTGAAAATCCATCTGCGGATACAGTCGCAGCACGCGTCCGGCAGCGGTGCGGCCCGCGCGGCCCGCGCGCTGCGTGGCCGAGGCCTGACTGATGCGGCCCACGGTGAGCGTCGGCAGCCCCGTCCACGGCGACCACGAGGCCTGCCGCGCGAGGCCACTATCGATCACCGCCGTCACCCCGTCAATGGTCACCGAACTCTCGGCCACGTTGGTCGATAAAATGATTTTTCTCTGTCGCGACGGCGCAAGGACGAGGTCTTGTTCCGCCGGTGCAAGGTCGCCGAAGAGCGGTAGCAGCAGCCGGTCGGTGCGTCGCGCAATCGCTTCGCAGGCTCGCTGCGCGCGGCGAATCTCGGCCGCTCCGGGAAGAAAGACAAGAATGTTGCCGCTCTCGCCTTCGCTCACGAGCCGCTCCACCGCGCTGCGCACCTGCTCTTCAAGCGGCGCGGGCGAGTACGGCAGGTGCTCGATGGTGAGCGGAAAGGCGCGACCCTTGCTGCGCAGAATGGTGCAATCGCCGAGGAAGTGCGCGACCGGCTCGGCGTCGAGCGTGGCCGACATCACCACCAGCCGCAGCTCGGGCCGTCGCTCTTGCAGCCGCTGCAACAGAGCCAATGCCAAGTCGCTTTCCAGATGCCGCTCGTGAAACTCGTCAAGCACCACGGCATCGACGCCCTTCAGATCCGGGTCCGAGAGCATGCGTCGCGTCAGCACGCCCTCGGTCAAAAAATGCAGCCACGTCGTGGGGCCCGCCACGCGTTCGAAGCGCACCTGATAGCCGACCGTCGCGCCTGGCTCCTCACCCATCTCCGATGCCACGCGCCGCGCAGCAAGACGCGCCGCCAGCCGTCGCGGCTCCAGCACCAACACATGGCTCGCCATCACATCGAGCAGCGCTCGCGGCACGCGCGTGGTTTTGCCTGCCGCCGGCTCGGCCACCAGCAACAGATTCGATGCGTGCTTCAGCGTCGCGCAAAGTTCAGGAAGCAGAGCATCGATCGGCAGGGGAGCAGCAACAGGCATATTCACCATCCAAGCGGATGGTGCCGCGAATGTCAATGCGCGGCATGCCCTAATCGCCGTAGCGCAAATGCTTCTCTGCATCGTAGGGCACGATTTCAATGCTTTCTTTTGCTTCGATTGCCTGCTTGAACTCAGTGCGAAACGGAAGATTGTCGATGATAAATTGCTTGGCCCGCGACGACATGCGTCGTCCGAAGATGATGGACTTTACCCAGGAGGGTTCGTATGGAAAAAATGTGCAACGGTCTATTTCTAGAAGGTCGGGTTTGATTTTGTCGCTGGCAATCCAGCGGTATTCGTCCTCGTATTCCCAATCATCTAGTTTGGTATGCAAGGCATTAAGCGTAATAATTTCGATCTGATTGTTTATGCGTGCGAAATGGCTTTGAAGGAAGAAAATAAGAGGAATAGATGGAATATGCTCTTCATATGAAATAGGTGAGGGCTGTTCGTCCGGGTCAGGAAATTGGAACTCAATGCAGAAGCCTTTATGGTTAGAAGCATAGTGCGACCACATGAGATTGTGGTTATTGTTCCCGCTTACACAGTAAATCAAACGGTCGTCAATGTATTGATTGAATTTTTTTAAGTATTCCTTGAAGAAGGTCCGTCCATTAACGGATATTCCTGTGTCGCCGATCCATTGTTGGATGATGTGAGCTTTATGCGCCGAGCGAGGGTCATTTAGCAGTGTATATATTTCACTGGGCTTGGATCGGTGATTTCTATCTTGCTATCGAATAGATCATTGAATGCTTTTCGGCTTGCAAGCCGGGCATGGCTCTTAAAAAGAGCTTGAATTGAATAGTTTTTTGCCAGCCCTTCAGCCGTGTCGTCATCGATAGCCCTGTATTTGTAATAACTCGGAGGCATGGCTGAAATTATAGCGATTCATTGCGCAAAAGTTGAATGCGTTTCATGCCGCCCCTACAGAGCGGCGTCTCGGTCTGCGCGATTTTCCCCGGGTTCCGCTGGCGCTTCACCCGGGGCTAAGATTTCCGTCCCTGCGGGACGAGCGCCAGTGCCATCGTTCCATGCCCGGCTCTTGTCCTTTCGGGATTTTGATGCGGAGGGAGCAGGGGCATTCATGCCCCTGGAAGCTGCAATGAAAATTCGAGCCTTCAGGCGCGGGCATGGTTGCGTTGGCAAGAAAAGGCCCGCGGCTCAAGCCGCTTCTTGTTTCACCGGATTTCAGGGGCATGAATGCCCCTGCTCCCTCCGCAACATTGTGTTGAATCTTCTTCACCCAAACGCGTCGTGCCAACGCGAAAAAGGCCGCCCAACGGGCGGCCTTTCGCGTTTGCGCCGAAGGCGCGGTTATCTGGACGATCAGTCCCCGGAGACGAGGTCCTTGGCTTCGTCCTTGGCCTTGGGGGCCGGGGCGATCTCGCCTAGCGAGACCACGTTCGGGTCGGCCGGCTTTTCGCCGAGGATGTGCTCGCGATAGAGCTTGGCCATGCGGGCATTCTCTTCGGGGCTGAGCTGCTTCTGATCGCGGGCGCGGATCTTTTCCTCGCGTGCGTTCTTGGCAATGCCCAACTCGTCGAGCGTGTGGTTGGCCTCGGCGTTGACATGAGCCATGTTCAGCTTCAGGTCGTGGCCGATGTAGCTCATGTTGACCTTCTTGCCGCCGGCGAAGATCTCGTGACGACCGTGCTCTTCGTACCACTTGGTCAGAGTCGCCGTCATGTGCATCTTCTCGATGATGTTGCGCCAGCCGACGCCGGTGTTGTAGGCGCAGAAGCTGATCTCGCCTTCCTGCGTCGCGTAGGGAATGATGCACTGCTCGGTGCGGCGGAAGTCGTAGTTGAACAGATCCTGGAACCACATGCCGGCGATGAACAGGAAGTTCCAACGGTCGGAGCGGCGCTTCTTGATGTCGTCCAGTGTGCGGTCGCCCTTCACCGAGCCGTAGTCCTTGCCGGTGGCGTTGAAGGTCTTGTCCATCTTCTTGAGCATGTCGGTGATCTTGAAGTGGGTCGGCGACTTGAACGGATCGTAGTTGCGGAGCAGCGCCAGCGCAAAGCCGACCACCGACCACCACTTGCCGCGGGCTGCGTCATTGACCTTCGCCAGATCCTTGGCCACCTGATCCATGTGCAGGAAGGCGGTCACGGGAGCGGCTTCCTTGGTTTCCTTATCGACCATCAGCGCCATGCCGATGCCGCAGTTCGGGTGGCAGCCGCAGGAGAGCTGGCCCCAGTCGGCGCTCGGTCCGTGGATCAGATCGGCCCAGTCGGTGAAGGTGCTCATGAAGCTGATCGGGAACCAATCGCGCTCCGGCTCGCCAAAGCCGCACTGCTTCTTGATGTCGTGCGCCATGTGCGAGAGGGTGTAGCGCTGGGCGAAGCGACGCTCGTCGGTGATGGCCTCGTCGCGGCCCGTGAAGCTGACCGGCTGGAAGCTGATGAAGCTGATCTTCTTCGGGTTGTCGAGAGCGAACTGGATGATGCGGCCCACCTGCTCGTTGTTGATGCCGTTGATGATCGTCGTCACCGGGACGATGTCGACGCCAGCCTCGTGCAGGTTGTTGATCGCCTGCAGCTTCACATCGAACAGATTGCCGATCTTGCGGTGCGAGTTGGCAGCGTTGCCGATGCCGTCGAACTGGAGATAGACGTAACGGAGACCGGCCTCGGCCGCAGCCCTGCACAGCTCCTTCGACTTCGCGAACTCAATGCCGTTCGAAGCGGCCTGCACCGAGTTGTAGCCAACTTTGCGTGAGTAGGCGATGGCGTCGAGGAAGTAGGGCGACAGCGTCGGCTCGCCGCCGGAGAACTGGACGCTCATCTGCCGCTTGGGCTTGATGGTGATGGCGTTGTCCAGCATGGTCTTGATATCTTCCCAGTTCAGCTCATGCACGAAGCCGACCTGGTTGGCGTCCATGAAGCAGGGATCGCACATCATGTTGCAGCGGTTGGTCAGGTCGATCGTCAGCACGGCGCCGCGGCCGTGGGTCACGGTCGATGTTCCGTGATGATGCAGATTCTTGTCGCCCTCGCCGTGTGCGCGCATGTCGCGGCCGGGGAAGGTCTCTTCCAGATGCTTGAAGAAGGCCGAGTCGATGGACATGATGTCCTCGAAGTGGCCGTGCTTCGGGCAGTCCTTCACCATCCAGATCTGGCCGTCGCGCTCGATGATCTGTGCCTTGATCTCGCCCACCTTCTCGTTCATCAGCACTTCCATCGGAAGCTTGCCATCGAGAATCTGCTGGCGGATCTCAGGAACGCACTTCGGACACAGCGAATCGGTTTCGCGGGGCCAACCCATGGTCGGCTTTTCCTTTTCCCAGCTCTTCAGCAGGGGTTTTTCGCTCCACTTGGGGGTGAAGGAGGCGTTCGGGCTGATGCGATTCAAGCGCTCATACACCGCCCAGGCTCCCTTGGCTGCGTAAACGACGGCTTTCTCGGCGTACTTGACTGCTTTTGCCATATCTCTTGATCTCTCCTTGTAAAGTAGCCGCCGGCGAAGTGCGCCTGCCCGGCTGTGCCGCGCGATTCCAGGGGAATGGAACGCGGGCTGAATATCCACTAGTAGGGTAAGGGATTAGCCTTTGCAACCCAAGCAGCAAGCAGCGAATGGCGCAAAATCCACCCGAATGGGGATAGGTGCGGGCCGAACGGCATGTACGCAGAAGCAAGTGTGTTGCGGAGGTCTTTTCGTGAGGAAAAGCAGGCGAAGATGGACTCTAGCGGGGTGTCTTCGTGACCTTTTGGGACAATGAAACGTCGAGTAAAGTGCGCGGAGGCCGATGAAAGCAGAAAAATATGTCGGGATGCGTCGGGCGAAAGGCCCATTCGGCGGGGGAATGCGGCGGAGTCTCCCGGTAAATCTCCTTTTCTTTCTATTGCTTGCAGAAAAGTGCTTCTGGGCGCAGCAGCCAGCCTTACCGGATGCGCCCGCGCCGCGGGCCAGCGCGCCGAAGAAGGTGGCGGAGGCTCCGGTCGAGGCGGTAAAATCCACCGGCGACCGGATCAAGTTCACGAGTGATCAGCTGAAACGTTTTTTGAATCAAAAGGATGCGGGGCCGCTCACGCCGCCGGAAAAGGCCCGGTTGGCCGCCCGCGATGTGCTCGATCCCTTCAACGGCGCGACGATTCTGGCCAACGCGGCGATTGCGGTCGGTAGCAACGCATATTCGGTCTATGGTCCTGGAATGAAAGGCTTTGGCGAGAACGTCGGGGTCAGCTACGCGCAGGACATCAGCGGCGAGTTCTTTGCCACCTTTCTGGTGCCCTCGCTTACGCATCAGGATCCGCGCTACTTCCGCAGACCGCATGCACCGATGCCCGAGCGCATCCGGCACTCGTTGCTGCATGTCGTTTGGGCTCAGGGAGATGACGGCCAAGGTATGCCAAACTATGGGGCACTGGTGGGCGGCGGCGCGAGCATGGCCATCAGCAATCTCTACGTGCCCGGGCGGCAGACGCATTTTTCTGCCAGCGCGCAACGCTACGGCATCGCCATTGCAACGGCGCCGATCGACAACGTGATCAGTGAGTTTTTGCCCGACGTGGCCGGTCACATTCATGTGCAAGTGGTTGTGATTCAACGGATTTTGAACCGGGTTTCGCAGAGCGGCACAAGCAGTGTGCAGGCGGTGCCGTAGTTCGAAGCGGCGCGTGCATCCTGTTGGCGCAGGTGATACTCCGCCGCCCGGCTGCATTGACGCTGCGGGAAAGGACTCGCAGACTGAAGGGGGCGTCTGCTTTTCAGCCACTTACAGGCGTTACTGCTCTGGGTCGGTTTTATCCGGATCGACTACACAAGCGGTCGCGTGTGCCGATCTGAAAGAACAGGAAGGGTTTAGAACTGTTCTCCCCTTCACGTGTATTGCGTCCGGTCTTCGAGGTACAGCAATGGGAGAATTGCTCTAGCCGTAGCGCGCAGGACGCGCTGGTTTCACGAGGGAGAAAGAATTTTTTGATGGCTGGTTGCTGGAATTCGTGGAAGGTTGTGCTGCTCGCGGGCGGCATGTTGTTGGTTGCCACCGGCTGCCATCACAGGGACGTAAAGCCTTTACAGCCGGATGAGTCCATGGCCCCGCCTGTGTACCGGCAGCCGGTCCGTCCCAGGCCGCCGGCCCGGATTGCGCCGACGCCGGTGCCGGAGGGCGGCGTCAGCGATGAGGATCTGGCCTTTATTGCCGCGCATCGGCCGATCTATCACGAGGAAGGGTACGCCAGTTGGTATCGCGCGCCTTACAAGGGTCGTCGCTCGGCCAACGGGCAGGTCTTTGACGACAATGCCTACACGGCCGCGCACCGCACCCTGCCCATGGGCTCGCTGATCGTGGTCACCAATCAGAAGACCGGACAGTCGGCGGCGATGCGCATCTCCGACCGCGGTCCGTTCGTCGAAAACCGCACGCTCGATCTGACCATTGCCTCGGCCAAGGCGGTCGGCGTTTATCTGCCTGGCTCGGGACCGGTGCGAGTCGATGTCTACCAGACGCCGAAGCCGATGAATGTGGGCGGCCGCTGGTGCGTGCAGATCGGTGCCTTCTCGGACGAGGACGATGCCATCAAGCTGAAGGCCAAGCTGCGGGAAAAGTATCCGACGGCCAACGTCATCGAGTTCCCCGGCGAGAACAAGTTCTGGGTGCGCATCCGGCCGGAGGGTGACGACCGGGCTGTGGCCGAGTATCTGGCCGAACACCTGAAGCCGCACGAGGGCAAGGCCTATCTGACGCGCCTCGATTGATCGTAGAATCGCGATGTGAACACCGAGCGCATCGACATTGCCGTCGTACTGAAGACAACCGCGCTATTTGGCGCGCTGGCTGAACTGGAACTCGCGGTGCTGGCCGCGCGCATGAGCCGCAAGCGCTTCGCCGCCGGAGAGCTTCTCTTCTCCGAAGGTGAGCCGTGCAACGGGCTGTATATCGTGCTGAGCGGGCGGGTGCGCATCTTCAAAACTTCGGTGAGCGGCCGCGAGCAGGTGTTGTCGATCGAGGGTGCGGGTGGCACGGTGGCCGAGTTGCCGGTCTTCGACGGCGGGCCGTATCCTGCCTCGGTCATCGCGCTCGACGAGACGGAGATCGCCTTCCTCTCTCGCCGTGATTTTCAGGGCTTCTGCATGGAGCACCCGGAAGTGGCGCTGAAGGTGCTGGCCGTCGTCGGCGCGCGGCTGCGGCAGTTGGTCGCCATCATCGAAGAGCTTTCGTTTACGACGATTCGCCAGCGGCTGGCCTCGACGCTGGTCAAGCTCGCGCAGAACGAGGGCAAGAAGACCGCGCGCGGCATCGAGTTCCGTTTGCCCGCGAGCCATCAGGAGATGGCCAGCCAACTGGGCACCGTGCGCGAGCTGATCTCGCGCAATCTCACCCGCCTGCAGGCCGAGGGCTTGCTCGAAGTCAATGCTCGCGACGTGGTGGTGAAGGATATGAAGGGGCTGGTGGCGTTGCTGGAGGGGTGATGGCGTAGGGACCCCGAGGGAACAGGGAACAGGGAACAGGGAACAGGGAACGAGGGAACAGTGTCCTCGCACCGAAATGCTCAACAGCAAGACGAAGGCTGTCATCCCGAGCGAACGGGGCCCCAAGCGTTCTTCAGCTTGGGGGTGGTGAGTCGAGGGATCTGCGGTTGTTTCTCAAAAAACTTCGGCGGCACTGCACTCAGGAACCAAGAAACCAAGGAAACAGGCACCATAAACAGCAGAGGCACTCGATCATTCGAGCGCCTCTGCTGTTTGCCTTGCTTCCTGCTGAACCAGCTTTACACCGTCGCCTTGATCTTGACCGGTGTGAGCCAGCCAAAGCGGTCCGGCTTGTGGCCGCTGAGGATGGCGAAGTACTCA
>Ga0224528_1001819_pt1 | contig 13265 bp, 16 predicted proteins | sample CBST25metaG_2_FD_179888 | JGI IMG/M metagenome (GOLD analysis project Ga0224528, IMG submission 179888) | Peat soil microbial communities from Stordalen Mire, Sweden - C.B.S.T25 | ecosystem: Environmental > Terrestrial > Soil > Wetlands > Peat | place: Sweden: Norrbotten County, Stordalen Mire...
TTCAGTACGACTGTGGGATATTTATCTGTGATCAAGTGCCACTTGCGCCCCGACTGGGGCAAAGTGCTCTTGACCGACATCAAGCCTCTCGCAGTCCAGGAGTGGCTGAAGCAATTAAAGCTGTCGCCGAAAACCAAGCAGAACGTGAAGGCTGCGTTTCACCGAATGCTGGAGCTTGCCATGCTCTGGGAGTTATTGCCAGCGCAACGCAATCCGCTGAGTCTCGTTGAAATCAAGGGTGGCGGGAAGAGGATGCGCAAGCGCCCGATTCTCACAGCCGAGCAGTTTCAGCAGCTTTGCAACATTGTGCAGGAACCGTATCGAACGATGATCACGGTCGCGATGTGTTTGGGCCTGCGGGTAAGCGAGATCCTGGCTCTGAAGTGGTCCGACTTCGATTTCGAGGAAGGAACATTGATGGTCATACGCGGGACGGTGCATGGACGGATTGGGCGTGTAAAGACCGAGTACAGTGAGGATGAGATGCCTCTCGATCCGATCTTCGCGAGCGTAGTTCTGGCATGGCGGAAAAGGTGCGCGGCAAGTGGGGAAGGTTGGGTTTTCCCTAACCCCAACACTGGCGGTGTGTGGCACGCATCCGTCTTGCAAGGCGACATCCTCGTTCCTGCAGGGAAGAGAATCGGCATTGAGCATCTGGGCTGGCATTCGTTCCGGCACAGCTATCGCTCCATGCTGGACGCTTGCGGTGCCCCGATTGGCGTTCAACAAAAGCTGATGCGCCATGCTCAGGTGAGCACAACCATGAAGTATGGGAATGCCTACATGACGGACAAGCGGAAAGCGCACGGAGCGGTAGTCCAAATGGTACTGCCACCTCAAACAGCCATGACTGTGGCGGAAAAAGACGTTTCCGCTTAGCGTGGGGTTGCGTGGGGTTTTTGAAGCAAAAAGATGGGTCCCGAAGGACCCATAACTTGTTGATAAGGTTTTGGTTGCGGGGGCAAGATTTGAACTTGCGACCTTTGGGTTATGAGCCCAACGAGCTACCAGGCTGCTCCACCCCGCAAAATGATAGTAACAATCGACTGGGGCAGCGTCAAACCATGCTGGCCCAAAGATGTGGAAAAGCCAAGCCCTAGTCTCACTCTAACCAATGATTACGGGTGTCAAAATCACATGCACTTTTCTTGCGAGAGTCGTAAGCAGGAGGTGAATTCTTACATTTCTTAATCAGAAAATTAGCTTCTGTTATCCCAGAAAGATTGCTGGCCATCGAGGAGTACTTAATTCCTACGTTTGCAAATATCCGGTTTTGCTCTCACCGTGGAGGTCGGCCGCGCAAGTATGATCAGCGGCGTGTGGTGGACGCTCAGCTGTACGTGGTGAAGATGGGCTGTCAGTGGCGTCAGTTGCCGGGCGATTTTCCGCCTTGGAAGACAGTTCACGAGCATTTTCGCGTATGGCGTGACCGCGGCGTGTGGGAGCGAGTGAGCCAATCGCTTCGCGAGCAGGGACGTAAGGCCGGCGAGCGAAACATCACACCCAGCGTGGCGATCATCGATTCGCAGTCAGCCAAGACGGTACTAAAAGGGGGAGGCGCGGTTATGACGCGGGCAAGAAAATCAAGGGTCGCAAGCGGCATATCGCGGTAGACACTCAAGGCAACCTGCTGGCGGTGGTTGTACATTCGGCTGGCATTCAGGATCGTGTCGGAGCGCGGGCGGTGCTGATGCGCCTGTTTGGCCGTATCGATACCATCGCCACCGTGTTCGTAGACGGCGGCTACACGGGCAAGTTCATCGACTGGGCTAAGCAGATGTTCGGCTACAAGGTCGAAGTCGTCAAGCGCAATGAGCAGCATCTATTTCGTGTACTGCCCAAGCGCTGGATCGTCGAACGCACCTTCGCTTGGCTCAACTGGTCACGACGTCTCAGCAAGGACTACGAACTGCGTCACACTTCAGCCGAAGCCATGATCCATATTGCCTTTGCTCACCAATTGCTGCGACGTCCTATTTAGTTTCTGGACAGGTCTAAGCACCGGGAATCCGATCGCAAAGGGACGTCCATGTTATAAAGCGATGTACAAATCGATTAAACCGGACACTCGCAGAACGTGATCAACAGGACTATTCATCCATTTTGATCCTGAACTCCCAGTGCATTGAGGTCGCCTTCCGCTGATTCCAGCCTTCCACCGCTCGATGCTATGACTAAATCAAAGCCGTTCTCGGCAAAGACCTTCGCCAAGTTATATCCAATGCCGCTCAACGCCCCGTCACAACCGCGAGTTGATTGCCCATTGCTCTACTCCAATCATAGGTGGGAATTTAACTCCGTAATTATGCCGCCGCATCACCCCGGAATGATGACATCCCGCATACGTCATCTTGCCGATCTGCAGGGAGAGCTCAAACGACTCCACTGGCTCCCCACTCCAAAACAAAAAGCCGGCTGCGATATTCAGCAAGTCGGTAACAGGTGTAGTGCGTCCCTACATCAGGAGAAGAGGTAACAACAATCGCTTACTCGCCGATCATGGCCGAGCCTTTCAGTTCGATCTTCTCTGACGAGCTACTTACCAAAATCTCAAACATACCAGACGCAAGGGTCCTTGCCTTTGTGTTCACGTCGTAGTAGGAGAAAGCGCGGCGATCCAGTTCAAGATTAACAGTCCTACTTTCGCCAGACTTCAACTCCACGCGTGCAAAACCCTTCAGTCTTTTACTGGACGCTGAACCTTCGCGTGTCCATCGCCGACGTAAACCTGAGCCACCCCTGCACCGTCGCGTCTGCCCGTATTGGTTAGAGCGAAGGATACCGAAAACCTATCCTTGTCCATAGACGTCACTTTCAGGTCTTGATACCTAAATGTCGTGTAGCTCGGCCCGTAACCGAACGGAAACTGAGGTTTGATCGCCGACTCGTCATAATAGCGATAACCAAGAAACGGTCCCTCGCTATAGCTCACCCGCCAACTATTGTCCGTGTCGTAATAGCTGTTGTATACGGGATTGTCCTCCCACCGACGCTCGAACGAAGCCGGGAGCTTTCCAGATGGATTCACCCTACCCAGCAGGATTTCGGCAATTGCTGTCCCCCCGGCCTGCCCCGGAAACCAGGCATGTAGCACCGCACTAGCCTTGTCGAGAAATGGCGTCATGTCTAAGTTGCCGCCAGCATTTAGAACCACGATCACGTTCTTTTTTGCAGCCAACACCTGAGCAATCAACTCACGCTCGGTCCGATGGGAACGAATGGGCCATACAAGCAAATGGTCCATGCCAGCGTACGCCTGGGTCGACGGAACTGACAGCGTAGTCGGCTTTGTAAGCGTCATCTCCCATCCAAACAGCACCGCCTCCTTTGCCCGTAGTATCCGCGCACGGAGTATCGTGGTTCACGCGCAAGCCATAGGTGAGGGTGAAGTGCCTGTTGATCTTCCATACATCCTGTCCATAAAAACCGAGCGACCAGAATGACATGTAGTTCGTTGGTTGTAATACTCATACTGAGCAAAGAACAGCAGCTTCTTTATTTTTGTTGAAGTCGGTTCCCGGTATAAGAACCGGCCCACCAATCGAAGCGCCCGGATAATGGTAGCGGGCATCAGGACGCGCTTCGGCGTTTTCTTTCGCGTCCCAGTCATTAGCATTCATTACGGCGTTCCTGGCATGCATATAGAGGCTGCCATGGAATTCGGAGCTGCCAGACTTCCCGATCGCCTGTATTTGAACTGGACCGTGCGCATTATCTGCGCCTTAAGCAGCCGTGGTGACCTTCAGTTCCTGTATGTTCTCGGCATTGATGGTCTGCGTGCCTTTGCAATTGCATCCAGGATCGAGAACATTCGCCCCGTCGGCGGTCAGTGAAATCGCGCCACCCGAGGGAGCGCCGTTTCCAGAGTAGCCGTTTCCAATTGGAGAGGTGATGGTGGTAATCGTGGGATCAAAGCCGGCAATGTTGTTGACGCTTCCATTCCCCGTAAAGTTATTGAAACCCGGGAAGGTCTTAACCAATTCCGTAACATCGCGCCCTTGCAATGCAAGGTTCTGAATCTCATGCGCCGTCAGCGTGGCACTGCGATCGCCAGAATCCACAACTTCAACGGCCGATGCGACAGCCTGTACTGTAGTGGTGTCTGTCGACTGGCTAATCTGCAGGGCGATGCCCAGGACGCTTTTGCGATCCATGGCTTCGAGAACAATTGCCTTCTGTTCCCATCCCCGAAAACCCGCCGATTCAATCTTGACGCTGTATGTTGCTGGCGGAAGCGCGGTGAAGGAGAAGAATCCTGCGTCATTACTGAACCACTCGCCCGACTGATCTGTTACGGTTCCGGTGATGGTGCCGGTAGTCTGGGCAAAAAGCGATAAGGACAATGCGACGAACAACGATGCTAAGAAAGTCCCTTTAAGAAATAACTTGAACATTTCGTCCTCCGACAGTTCCACACGTAAAGTGCGGAAGAAATGAACCATTCGGCCACAAGGCGACTGCCTCACAACCCAAACTTCTATGCTCCCTTGGTCACGGAGAACTCTGAAGGAGGATTTCTACACTGGAAAGTTAGTATGGGTGAGTTTACTGTTATGAATCCGGAACACAACTTGCCTTCGTCTTCCGTTCCCACGTTCGATTGCCAATCGCACCACACAGCGCATTATGTTTGCCAACTCACAAATTCCCTGAAACTCTCAGAAAACGAAGCGCGTTTCGAACTGAATCAGACACTTCCCTTTTGAGCGATTGCAAATCAATCACGGGCCAAAAACCACGCGAACCACACGGATCAAAATAACCGTTAACCGTCAATGTTAGAGGCGAAATCAAGCCGCGCTATTCCAGCGTCAACAACTCTTAAGGATATTCATCATCAACAAGATGGACCACCTGACGGAGACTCCCCCATCGCACGCGTGACGCTGCAGTCATGAAAGTGGTTTTCCTTACTTATGAAGGAATTCCCCTGGAACCAAGAACGTTAGTCCTGCACTTACATTGTTATTGCTGCGCTCCGGTAAGCTGGCTACAACGTCACGTGCTGCGGCTACACCTTTGCTATCACTATGGGGACAAGCTATGCACCCAGTTACGCAAGCGCAAGAGGAAGAGCGCCAGGAGCTTCAGACCTTATTGGAGTCCGGAATTTTCATGAAGGCGCCAAATCTGCAGCGTTTTCTCGAATACGTTGCAGAGAAGTATTTCGCAGGCGAGGCCGAGGAAGTAAAGGAATATCAAATCGCAGTTGAAGCGCTCAACCGTCCCACTGATTTCAACCCTCAGTCCGATACCATAGTCCGCGTCACGGCCCACTCGCGCCGAAAGCGTTTAGCCCAGTATTACTCCCGCGAAGGGTCTGATCACCCCACCCGTGTTGAACTGCCTTCCGGCAGATATCTGCTTCGATTCGTGCATCACAGTCAGGAGCATTCGCCCTACTCTCATCCGGACAAACCTGAAACCGCCCTCCTAGCCATTGCCACGAACACTCGCCGAAAGCTCCACTGTGCGTTGGCCGCACTGCTGTTGCTCGCAGTTGTCGTAGCCGCGCCTTTCGCATACCAAACATATCGGACGAAACCCATTCGCGCAGATGGCAACTCTCTTCGTGTCGCCCCCGCGACCACTCCCCCGGTCCCACCCGAAGCGGTTGTTCGTTTTCTCGTAGGAGAGAACCATCACCCCTATACCGACCAGAGTGGGCAAACGTGGATGGCAGACCAGTTCTGTAAAGGTGGAACCAGCATCCCTCCCAACGACCATCACATACAGGGCACAGGAGAAGACGAACTTTTTCGAGGTGGACGCAACGGTAGCATCCATTGTCGAATTCCAGTTCCGAACGGATCTTACGAGTCGCGCATTTTGTTTGCGGACACAGAGGGCAAAGAAGAAGCTATGCGGCAGGTCGCACTCACTATTAACGGTGGACCTCCCCAAACGCTCGATGTAGTGGATCTGGCTGGTGGAAACGACATTGCAACCGAAAGGGTTTATGCCGGGATACATCCCTCCGCAGACGGCACCATCCACCTGGACTTTGAGGGCGAAGGTTCCTTCGGCAACTCCGTGGAGTTGCTTCCCGCTCCGTCGAACCGTATGCTTCCCATCCGGTTGCACGCTGGTCCCGTTGCTTTTCGAGACAGTTCTGGAAACGTCTGGTCCCCTGATTCTTTCTTCTCAGGAGGACGACGAGTATTCCACGCAGAAGTACTCGCCGGACATCGAGATGCGGCCTTGTTCCAGTGGGAGCGCTACGGCCACTTCCATTACAGCATCCCCGTCGCAGCAAAACGTGAATACACTGTCACGATCTATTTCACCGAAGCTTGGTTCGGTGCTCCTAACGGTGCTCCCGGCGGCGTCGAGAGTCGTGTATTTGAAGTCTACGGCGACGGCACTACATTATTGAACAGCTTTGATATCTTCCAGCAACAAAAGAACGGAATTGCCAAGGCCACTTTTCACCACGTAAAGCCGACCTCCCAAGACCTCATCGATCTCTACTTCGCCCCCACCACCAACTACGCACTCGTCAACGCCATCGAAATAGAGGATGAAAGTTGAACGAGTGGCATCCACAATTGATGCGCTCCCCGAGGCTAGTTGACGCCTTATCATTGATAGCTCATTTGATCTATCTTTAGGGTTATAATGATCTCTATACGAGGGGGGTGTTTTTATGATCCGTGCAGATCAGATTGCCCAAATCATGGGTGGGAAAGCAGTGTTGCTGCGTCGAGTTCGCTCGGTATCCGATCTGGAGACACTGGTTGCTGCCGGTCTGCCTAAGCGCGCTTTGAGAGTTACCGCAGAGCGAGTGTTCTTGTCAGCAGGCGATGCTCGAAAAGCTATGTTCCGAATCGTTCCCGAAGCAACCTACAAACGCCGAACGCGTCTATCCTCGAGCGAGAGCGAGCGCACCGAACGCTTGGCAAGAGTGATCGCGGCGGCCGAATACGCCTGGTCTGATCGAGCGGACGCCCGCGAATGGTTGACTAAGCCTCACCCTGAATTGGGCCAAAAAACACCACTGGAGACAGGCTCGTCGGAACTTGGAGCCCGTCAGGTGGAAGAACTTCTGGATCGACTTGTCTACGGAATTCCGGCCTGATGAAGGCTTTCCGCATCGCGGACCGACGCCACCCGATTTTCGACGGCACCGGAGCCCGCAAATTGGGTGGTCGCTGGAACTCGCCAGGCATGGAAGTGATCTATGCGAGCGAAACGTTCGCCGGTGCGATCCTCGAAGTATTGGTCCATTCGAACCTCGGTCGTCTTCCCAAAACCCACGCCTGCGTCGAAATCATCATTCCTGACGACCTCACAACTGAAACTGTCACGTCTCTCTCGATCGATCAGAAAAAAAGCCGGGCCTTCGGCGATCAGTGGGTTAGGGAGCGCAGGACTGCCGTACTCCTCGTGCCCAGTATCGTGACCGGCGGACGCGAGCGGAACATCCTAATAAATCCCGCGCTTCCGGAGTTCGTGCGAATCATCGCCCATGACCTCTTCGAGGTCTCGTGGGACCCACGCCTGTCTAAATCATAGTGCAATTCCGGAACGGCCAAATATTCGAATCTATTCAGCATACAAACCTAGCTACTCGCAAAACTGAGACGTCCATCACCGGACATAACTGAAAAGTTGTTTGATCCTTTCCTCGACGACAGTCATCCTACCTTGAGTTTCCGCAACCAAATTTCAATCTGAAGGGACATCCAACACGCGGATCAAGAATGTAGTGCTAGTACACGGCGCATGGCGCAACCGTACGAACCAACGCCCTTATTCGGCGAAATCCAGCCAATTGAGGATGGTTTTCTACTCCTGACAGCTCTGAGTTTATCGCCGAAGCCGCCAACTCCGCGACCATAGGGAAAGCGGCATGAACATAGAAGGTCCAAGAGCTTGATATGGATATAGACACTTGAACGCCGCGTGCTCAGGCGAGGGCGGCTGCCAATGCCTCAATGCTTGCTAAGAGAGTTTAGTCATTGGTGTTATTTCGGCCAGTGACCTGGACTCGCGGCATCCACCCCGGCGCCGTCGCATACCGCGGAGTGGGGTCCAGATAAGGAGAGAGCAAAATGAATCAGAATCCACTTATTCCTCTAACCTCGATCCATCGAATCGAGGCGGACGGTGTTCAGGTCTTTTACCGAGAGGCGGGCTCCGCGGATGCCCCAGTCGTGTTGTTGCTGCACGGCTTCCCAACTTCCTCGTTCCAGTACCGGGAATTAATTCCGCGACTCGCTGACAGATACCGAGTCATAGCTCCCGATCTTCCCGGTTTTGGATTCACCGAGGCTCCCACAGCGCGCAATTATAAGTACACGTTCGACGCGCTCGCGCAGACAATCCTTGCATTCACCGACGCCTTACACCTCAAGCACTATGCGCTCTACGTTTTCGACTACGGAGCGCCCACGGGATTTCGACTTGCAATGGCTCGGCCGGAAAGAGTAACGGCTATCGTTTCGCAGAATGGCAACGCTTATGAAGAAGGGTTGGGCGATGCCTGGGCACCCATTCGCCGTTATTGGAGCCAACCGACTCTCGAGAATCGCGAAGCCATACGCAAAGGACTCAACGCCGAGAGCATGCGCCATGAGTACGGCTCCGGCATCGATAACCTCGAACTAATCAAACCAGAGGGTTACACCTTGGATGCCGCACTGCTGGCCCGCCCCGGCAATACTGACATCCAACTCGACCTCTTCCTCGACTACGCCAACAACGTCAAACTCTATCCTGCCTTTCACGAATACTTCAGAAAAGCCAGGCCGTCCCTGTTGGCAATCTGGGGAAAGAACGATCCCTACTTCATCCCTGCCGGCGCCGAAGCTTTCCGCCGTGATATCCCGAACGCAACGGTTCAATTCCTCGACACAGGACACTTCGCGCTGGAAACGCATGTAGAAGAAATCGCAGTCGCCATGAGAAGTTTCCTCGCGAAGACGTTGGCTCATAAATCTGCAGCGTAAGCGTGTGGGCAATCCAAAACAGCCGCTCGAAGTTTTTGATTTTTTAAAATGATATGGAATGGTGGCCAGGGAGGGAGTTGAACCTTTAGGCCTCTTGCACTGTCTGTAACTTACTGATTCTATATGTTCAACAAATCCAAGAAATCAGGTAGTATAGGTATCGAGTAAATGAATCGTAAATAAAAACCCTATGCGCGTTTCTGTCTTCACCTACCATGCCGAAGGCTGCAAACATTTCGAAAACCGCCAGTGGAAACGATGCAAATGTCCCAAGTGGCATTACTCATCTTCGTGGCGTCCCAAACAACGATCTGCCAAAACCCGATCATGGGACGAAGCTGAAGCACGCGCCCGAAAACTTGAGGCCGGGGATACTGTTCCTGACCTGAACGTACGGACGGTCGAAGATGCAGTTAAAGCCTACATCTCGGATGTGGCATCGCGCAACCTCAGCGACAACTATCAGGCGAAGCTGAAGCGTGAGCTCGGGGAACTTGGAACATGGGCCAAGCTCAAACCAGTTCCAGGTATGCGTCACTGGACCCTTGAACTGCTGGAGGAATTCCGAAGCACTTGGACAGAAGGCCCAGTCACCCGTCGCAAACGTCAGGAGCGGATGCGGTCGTTCTTTCTCTATTGTGACCGTCACGGATGGATTGAGAAGAACCCTTCGAGGTCACTCTCAAACATCAAGGTGGACGATAAGCCCACGGACTATTTCACTCCCGAGGAAATGAGAAAGGTTCTTGGAGCGGTCGGCAAGTACGACACCGATGCAGCCACCCGCGAAAAGCTCACGGCGTTAATCCTGCTCATGCGATGGTCCGGATTAAGAATTGGGGATGCCGTCAGGCTGGAACGTGCGCGTCTGGTGAATGGAGAGATTCTGCTGTACACAGCGAAGACTGGAACTCCGGTGTTCTGCCCCTTGCCGCCCAATGTCACGTCGCTACTGGAGAAACTGTCCAACTCGAATGAGCTGTACTTCCTGTGGAGCGGACAAAGCAAGAAAGACAATGCAGCGGATCCATTTCAGCGACACCTTGAGAAGGTGTTCAAGCTGGCGAAACTAAAGAAGGCCGCTCACCCGCACATGTTCCGCGATACCTTTGCGGTCGAACTCCTACTGGTTGGCGTACCGCTGGATCAAGTCTCAAAGCTGCTCGGCCATTCGTCGGTGAAGATCACGGAAAAGCACTATTCACCGTTCGTGAAGGCTCGACAAGAGCAACTACGGCAGAGCGTCACTCTGGCTTGGAAATAACTCCGGGCATCGCACCCGGCTGACCGACCTTCCCCGCTTCGGTTGGCGGTCCAGCGATTGGTTAAGCGGTTGCGGTGATCGTGGCAGAGGCAACCGTGGGAGCAGGAACGCTCTTCAGGATCGCGTCCAGCTCGCCGCTCACGACCGTCACGACACCCGTAACCTTGGACGTCAAGCCCGCATCTTTGATGTGCGCATCAGCGAGCAGGGTTCCGAGGTTCGTCTTAACTTCCCCGACGATGGCCTCAATGCGAGCCGTGATCGTGGAGTGGTCACCCACCTGATAGGCCTGCACGAGGCCCATCAGGGTAGACAGGTCGCGGGAAATCTCATCGATCACGTCCTTGACGATGGCCTCAGCCGCGCTTCCGGCAGAGAACGCCACGATGCTCTCAATGAGCGGGCCCACGACGTTCAGAGTGGAAATTACAGCCTGTTCCCAAGTCGTGTTGGAAAATGCTTTGGTGAGGAACGCCCATACCTTGCTAAAGAAGCTTTTCATTTTAGTGTCCTGTTCTGCTGCGGATGCAGCCGCTGTTAGTTTGGGATTTGAGAACTTTTCGCCGCGGCGCCACCGAGGGCACCGAAGGCAGCGGAAATGATGAGCTTGCCAACGTCGGGGTTACGAATTGCCAGCACACCGCCGAACAAGATCAGCGCGAAGGCAATGACATTGACAGAGACGTTTAGTTTTTCGAGCATTGCAGCTCCCTTCTTACAAATGTCTAGCGCCCCAGATCGCAGCGGCTTCCGCACCGTCTCTCAACTTCTGGTACCAGCGCTTCGGAGCAGTCAGGGCCTTGTCGTAGTGGGCCGCGACATGTTCCACGTGGTTCATGGTTGAGTCGGTTGCAGCCGCCGCGCCCTGGACGTGACTGATGGCCAGCGGAATGTTCGGATCGGTGACTAACGTGTCAAAGTGCTGAATGGCAGCGTCGGTCACATCGAACGTTGCGATGGTCCGGTCTGTGATGGCTTTCTGTTGTCGCTGCTCTTGGAACGTCGCCTCATCCAAGTGCCCCAAGGTCCGGTCTGTGTGCTTCCAGAGCAGAAACACTCCCTTGTGAATCGTCGGCAACGATGTGTGAGCGTCGGCAAGGATTGCGTTGGCGTGTGCGGTAGCAAGCTGCACGTTTCGCAGAGTGCTATTGATCGGCTGCACGTCGATGGCGTGAACCTTGTCCTTCGCATCAGCCGTGAGCGCCTTCGTGTTCTGAGCAGCTTCCGGGAGAGGAGCGATGGTCTGTGTCACGTTGTCACACCAGACGAGCTCGTAGGGCCATAGCGTGCCGAGAATCAGAGCAAGGAAAAGCGCCGAGAGCATCAGCGCCACATTCCTCACTTTGTTGACGGTTCGACTGGCGTTACTTTCTCCACTTCCACAGCCTGTACATCGAATACCTTCTTGCATTTCGCGCACCCCGCTAGTCCGTCTGGACGGATGAAGATGATGGTTTGGCAGATCGGGCAATGAATCATCGCTAGGCGCTGACGATTCCGCCTGCTGTGACGAAGGCCGATTGCAGAACTGCTATCGAATTCTCACGCTGGCCATACCCAGCACCCGGAAGGCTGGCCCAAATGTGGGCGCAGAGGACGACTGCCGTGCTGAAATGACCAGCTTCGATGTTCTTAATCGCTCCCGCTTCCTTGATTTGCTGAATGGCAATTGCATCCTGCGATACCGGACTGAAGTTTGGGAGATTCAGCGACTTTTTGTAGGCGTCGTAATAACGCTCAAGCAGTTGATAGCGACCCGCCGCCGTGCTGGCGAGTCCCGGGCGAAGCTGCACAAGTTTGCGGGGATGATCGGTGTAGCCTTCGAAGAGCGTTCCCCCGACGACAACGTTGTAGCCATCGTCTCCGAGTTTCGCGGTGCCCTCGCTATGAGCGATCATGTCGAGGAACGCGCAGAGGTTCTTACTTGCTTGAATTCGTGCCATCGTTATCCCTTCCAGAAAATGCGGAACAGCCAGGTGACCAATCCCGCTACGCCAGCGGCCACACCAACTGTGCCAATGCGCCAATGTTCCAGCGCTGTGAGTCGGCTGTCGGTTACGCTAAGCACTCCCGGCTGACCGTTGTTGAATAAAGGTTTGATCTTGGTTTCAATCTCAGTAAGGCGGACATCGGCATCGGGCACCAGCCGCGCTTCGAGAGTGGAGAGACGTTCCGACGTGTCCTTGCCGAGATTGTTCACGCTTTTTTGCAGTGTTCGTAGCTCTTCAAGGATGACCGACTCTACGGTCATCATTCCGGAAGGTGCGGAGCTCATTGGGCGTTCTCCAGAGATAAATAAAGCCGCCCCGAAGGACGGCTACAGTGTGTGAGCAACTACCGCAATCGGTAGTTATTGAGGGCCGTTCCGCCAACCATTCCGACATGCACCGCACTCGTCCAGCGTTCAGCGCGATGCCAACCCAATCGATGCAGGATGTAACTTCCGCCGATCTGCGCTCCAACCATGGCAGCAGAGAATGCGACGAATGCTGGCTTGTTATCGACCAGCCCGTTTGTAAGTTCGCCCTCTTGATAGCCTTTGGCGCGGAAACGCCACGTCGAATCGCAATCCATAGCCCGAGTCACAGCGAGTGCCGAAAACAGCGTCACGTTCTCCTTATCGAAGAAACGATGTTTCGGCATATCCTGCGCAGTGGCGATAGTTGCGAGCAAAAGAAAAACCGTCACGAGGACGGTTGCTTTCGTTTTCATGTTCAGTGCTTTCTAGAAGGCTTCAACGATGATCATTCCGGCACCGCCCGCGCCACCCGCTTGGCCGCTAGCGCCAGCCGTCCCAGCCGTCCCGCCCGTTCCCACGTTGTAGCTGTAAGAAGCCGAAGGCGCAGGAATCCACGTCTCGACATATCCGCCCGCTCCACCGCCGCTGCCAGCCCACGCGCCTGTGGATCCGCTATTTCCAGCGCCAGAACCTCCAGCGCCAACTCCACCGGCAACGCCAGTGTTTGTCGGGAACGTAGGTCCAGAGAATACGCTTCCAGCGCCCGGGCCACCCAAGACGTTAAGATAGGTAACGCTCGACAGAGTACCTG
>Ga0224528_1001824_pt1 | contig 13240 bp, 10 predicted proteins | sample CBST25metaG_2_FD_179888 | JGI IMG/M metagenome (GOLD analysis project Ga0224528, IMG submission 179888) | Peat soil microbial communities from Stordalen Mire, Sweden - C.B.S.T25 | ecosystem: Environmental > Terrestrial > Soil > Wetlands > Peat | place: Sweden: Norrbotten County, Stordalen Mire...
CTCTCGGTGGAAGACCTGAGCCTGGAGGACGTGAGCCTGATTCTTCGCCGGGCCACGGCCCTGGAAAACGAAGACCCGCTGGTCCGGACCCGCATCCTGGCCAAGCGGCGCGTGGCGCTGCTGTTCTACGAATCCTCGACACGCACCCGTACCAGCTTTGAGCTGGCCGCCAAGGGACTGGGCGCCGATACCGCACTGGTGTCGAGCCTCTCGTCGAGCATTGAAAAGGGCGAGTCGCTGAAAGACACCGGCCTGACGCTGCGAGCGCTGGGGGCGGAAACCATCATTCTGCGGCACAACTCCTCTGGCGCGCCGTGGCTATTGGAAGACGCGACCCGGCTGCCGATTTTGAACGCCGGGGACGGCATGCACCAGCATCCCACCCAGGCGCTGCTGGACTTGCGCGCGATGCTGAACCATCTGCGGCCGGGCGTGGAGACGGTGACTGCCGAAACGCTGGCCGGGGTCACGGTGAGCATTACCGGCGACATTCTGCATAGCCGTGTGGCGCGTTCGAACCTGCAGCTGCTGCCCAAGCTGGGCGCGCGGGTGGTGCTGTGCGGCCCCAAAGAGCTGCTGCCGGAGTTGGCGGCCACGGCGGGACCGGGCGTAACCGTGGAGCGGAACTTCGAGGTTGCGCTGCGACAGTCGCAGGTGGTGATGATGCTGCGCATCCAGGCCGAACGGCTGGCCGGCATGCAACTGGATCTGGAAGAGTACAAGGCGGGCTACCAGTTGACCAGCAAGAGGCTGGCGACACACGCTCCCGAGGCGCTGGTGCTGCATCCGGGACCGATCATTCGGGGACTGGAGCTGACGGCCGAAGTGGCCGACGGGCCGCAGTCGCTGATTCTGGAGCAGGTGCGGCATGGCGTGGCCATCCGCATGGCGGTGGTGGAACGCGCGCTGACAGCGGCGCAGCAAGAGGGAGGCCGCGCATGACGGCTCTGGTGATTCGCGGCGGCTACCTGATCGATGCGGCAGCGGGAGTGGACGGGCTGCGGGACGTTCTGCTGAAGGACGGACGCGTGGCGGAAATTGCCGCTCCGGGCAAGCTGAAGCTGGCCAACGGCACTGAGGCCTTGGACGCCACGGGGTTGACCCTGGCGCCGGGATTGATCGACATGCACGTACACCTGCGCGAACCGGGGCAGGGCTACAAGGAAACCATCGCCAGCGGCACGGTGGCGGCAGCGGCAGGCGGTTTCACTTCGGTTGCAGCCATGCCCAATACAACACCGGTGAACGACTCGCCGGAGACGACGCGCTGGATGCTGCAACCGGAACGCGGCGCGGCCATTCGCGTCTTCCCCATTGCCGCGGCAACACGCGGATCGAAGGGCGAGGCGATCAACGACTATGCGGCGCTGAAGGCGGCAGGCGCGGTAGCGGTAAGCGACGACGGGCGTCCGATCCTGAAAGACGGCGTGATGCGCGAGACGCTGGCCGCGGCGGCGCGGGTGGGGTTGAGCGTGATTCAGCACGCCGAAGATACGCGGATGACCCAGGGCGGCAGCATGAACGCCGGACTAGCGGCCTTCAAGCTGGGGCTGCGCGGGATGCCGGCCGAGGCCGAGTCGAGCATTGTGGAGCGCGACATCCGCCTGGTGACCGAGTTGAGGGACACGCGCGCCCATCTGCACGTGGCGCACATTTCGACAGCCGCGGCGCTGGCTGCCGTACGCCAAGCGCGGCGCAGCGGGCTGCGCGTGACCTGCGAGGTGGCTCCGCACCACTTTCTGCTGACCGACGAGCACGTGGGGCTGTATGACACCAACGCCAAGATGTGTCCGCCGTTGCGCACGGCCGCAGACCGCGACGCCATGATCGAGGGGATTCTGGACGGGGTGGTGGACGCCATCGCCACCGATCACGCGCCTCATGCCATCCATGAGAAGGAAGTGGAGTTCGAGAACGCGCCCAACGGGATTATTGGTTTGGAGACGGCGCTGGGACTCTCGCTACGCTGGCTGCACGGGGAGTGGAAGCTGCCGCTGGGCCGGGTGCTGAGCCTGCTGAGCGCGCAGCCGGCGGCGCTGCTGGGGCTGAAGGGCCGCGGCACGCTGGCCGTAGGGAGCTTTGGCGACGTGGTGATCTTCGATCCCAAGGCGGAGTGGACCTATCGTGCCGCGGAAAGCCGGTCGAAGTCGAGAAATACGCCGTTCGACGGCTGGACGATGCAGGGCAAGATCCGGTGGACGATCAGCGAAGGACGGATCGTGTACTCCGCCTGAAGTTGGACCAACGTTATTTCGTAGTTCATGTTTTCCCAGGTCTCAAGATCGAGTGTCTGAGACCTGGGAAAGCACGAACCTCCGTCCGCCCATCTCGAACGCCCCACAAACGCCCCGTGCCCCATTTTTGCGACTTTTTTCTGTCGCAAACCCGGAGCACCACGAGCCACAGTCAACGCCGGCCCCACCGCAGGTGGTTGCATCCCCAGCCCTTCCCGATCATCCATAAGACATGACCCCTCCACTTCTTTCGCCTTTCAAGCTTCGTTCTCTTGAGTTTGCCAATCGCATCGGTGTCCCTCCCATGTGCCAGTACTCCTCGCAAGACGGTTTTGCCAACGACTGGCATGTTGTCCATCTCGGCAGCCGCGCCCAGGGTGGCCCTGGCCTCATCATTCTTGAGGCCTCCGCCGTCGTTCCCGAGGGCCGCATCTCTTCCGCCGATCTCGGCATTTGGAAGGACGAGCACATTCCGGGTCTCCAGCTCATCGCCGCTTTCCTCCACTCGCAGGGAGTGCATGCCGGCATCCAACTGGGCCACGCCGGACGCAAGGCCAGCATGTCCGCGCCTTTTGAGAAGGAGCGTCTCCTGCTTCCCGCCGAGGGAGGCTGGCAGCCGGTCGGCCCCAGCGCTCTGGCCTTTTCTTCTGACTACGCCGTTCCCCAGGCTCTTGATCAGGCCGGCATCGCCTCTGTGGTCGAGGGCTTTCGACTAGCCGCGCGCCGTGCCCTCGCCGCGGGCTTCGACTTTGTCGAGATTCACGCCGCCCACGGCTATCTGCTCCACCAATTCCTGTCGCCTCTCGCCAACCAGCGCACCGACTCTTATGGCGGCAGTTTTCAGAACCGTGCCCGTCTGGCCCTCGAGGTCGTGGACGCTGTGCGCGCCGAGTGGCCTTCCCACCTGCCTCTCTTCGTCCGCATCTCCGCTACCGACTGGGCAGAGGGGGGCTGGTCCGTTGTCGAGTCGGTGCGGCTCTCCCGCCTCTTCGGCGAGCACGGCGTTGATCTGGTCGACGTTTCCTCCGGCGGCATGGTCCCCAACGCCGTCATTCCCGTCGGCCCCGGCTTCCAAGTGGAGTTTGCCGCCCGAATCCGCCGCGAAGCGGCCATCCCCACCGCCGCCGTCGGCCTCATCACCGACCCCGTCCAGGCCAACGAGATCCTGGTTCAGGGCGATGCCGATCTGGTCCTCTTGGGCCGCGAAACCTTGCGCGATCCCTACTGGCCGGTCCACGCGGCAGCTGTCCTCGGCGAATCTGCCAGTTGGCCGCCTCAGTATCTCCGTGCCGCTCCCCGCCATTCCGCCCCGCGCCACCCTGTCACTCGTCCTGAAAAGGAGTAAGAAACGACAGCAGAAGCGCGAGACACGGTTGCCGCCGCGCTAAAAACGGGCGCATAAGTGCGCAAAATGACAGGAGATTTGCAATAAAAGGTCCGCTTGAAAGCCTGGAAAGTGCTCGAAAAAGATGGTTTGAAAGGGCAGACTTGAGCGGACTCTTGTCTGCCCTTTTTGCGTTTGTAGCCGCCCCTCGGAGTCGCCCTGCAATTTTGCTTCACAGATTGTGCAAAACGTGGCCTATACTGCGTCTAGAGCAGGGTGTTACCTCGGAGAGGAACCCTCCTCACCTTCGCCATGGTCACGCAACCTTCTCAGAAGCGCGCTCTCGATCAGCCCCAGATCCCCGACCGTCTTTATTTCAAAATCGGAGATGTGGCGCGAATTTGTGAGGTCGAGACCTATGTCCTGCGCTTTTGGGAGACGCAGTTCCCCCAACTCAAACCAAACAAAAGCGGAACGGGCCAGCGGCTCTACCGTCGCCGCGATGTGGAACTCGCCCTGGAGATCAAGCGTTTGGTCCACACCGAGGGCTACACTCTTGCCGGCGCCCGCCAGGTCCTCGAGCAAGCCCATCACCGCCCCGAGCCACAGCCAAATCTACCCCTGGAAGCCGCCGAATCTACTCCACAGCGCGATTCCGTCGCCGCCACAGTAGGCCACGCCCGCTCTGAACTGCGCGAGATCGCCGGTCTGCTTGCGTCGCCTGATCCCAAGCCGCAGCGCCGCCGTTCCCGGCTCTCCCCCCTACCGGACTCATCCGACTCCCTCTTCCCGGTCTGAGACCTTTTTCAATGAAATGTGCGCATCCGAATGCCGTGAGTCGATCCCCTGGATTCTCTGGCCAGAAGGATGGCGACTTATACAGGCACTCGTGCTAGCTTAGGAGACCTGTCATAAGTGAGAACGTCCGGGATAGGTGTCTGCCGCTTCCTCCGGACTGGATGACAGGTCTTTCCCATGATCTGTGGAGGCTGTCCTACGATGAAATGCCATCTTTGTGGTTCAAACAGGCTCAGCTTATCCAGGTTTCGATCTTCTGACTTGGAGCGATTAATCCGCTTTCAATACCCCGTGCGTTGCCGTGCCTGCGACCAACGGGATTATGTGAGTATTTCAGCTGCTTTTCGCCTTCGCTGGGGCGCTAAACCGCATCATCGGTAAAGCCGAGCGGTAATAACCTGAGACAGAACCGCGCACAGTGCTGGCGCGCTATCAACATATCTCACAAGCCACTTCTGCGCCGGCTCCCAAGCCAGTCAAGAACTGAGAGTCACAGGGTCCGACGCGAGCGGCTGAAGTCTCCGCTCACCAGTGTCTCAGCTGCGCAGGCGGCCCATCGCTGCGTATTCTCCTCGCTCGCCGCGCATCATTTCGTTCTTGCGTTCCAGCAACAGCAGGGATATTTTTAGATATGGAAACCTCTTTTCCCGCTCCCATACAGACAGTTGTTACCTACGTGCTGACATTCAGCGTGCTCAAAGGTATTGTGCCCAGATCGCCCTCGCCCACAAGGAGACCTGTCCATGCAGCCATCTGCCGATCCTGTTGCTTGTAGCGGCTTTTCACGCCGCTCATTCTTTCGCTTCGCTGCCGGAGCTTCAGCCCTGGCCAGCATGCCCATTCTTACGGAATCCCGCCTCGCCTATGCGCAGCGTCCCAAGTTTGCCGATCCCAATAAGGGCATTCACATCGACGCCAACGAAAACCCCCTTGGCCCCTGCCAGGCAGCGCGTCAGGCCATCGCCGACATCATTCCCAAAGGCGGGCGCTATGAGTTCGCCATGCAGGAGGATCTCGCGGAAACCTTCGCGCGGATCGAAGGGCTCGATCCTCAGTCGGTAATGGCCTTTCCTGGTTCCAGTGAGCCGCTGCACTACACCGTCCTTTCGTTCACAGACAAGAACAAGCCCGTGGTCATTGCCGACCCCGGCTATGAAGCGCCGATTTGGGCCGCAGCGGTCTCCGGCGCTCCGGTCATCAAGGTGCCGCTTGCCGACCCCAAAGGCGCTGCCACGCACGATATCAAGGCCATGCTGGCCGCGTCGTCCTCGCCGGGCGTCATCTACATCTGCAACCCCAACAACCCCACGGGCACCACCACCAGCCGCTCGGCCATTGAGTATGCGGTGGCCAACGCGCCCAAGGGCTCGGTGCTGTTGATCGACGAGGCTTATATTCATTTGTCCGATACTCCGTCCGCGCTGGACTTCGTCAAGGAAGGCAAGGACGTGATCGTTTTGCGGACCTTCTCCAAGCTCTATGGGATGGCCGGCATCCGGATGGGATTCGTCGCTGCCAGGCCGGAACTGCTGGCCAAGATTGCCTCTGTGGGCGGCATGAGCGCCTTGCCCATCACCGCGGTGGCAGCGGCCAAGGCGAGCTTGCTCGACAAGGATCTGATTTCCACGCGCAAAAAAATCATCGGCGATACCCGCACGGAGACCATTGCCTGGCTCAAGAGCAACGGTTACGCCTGCACGCCGTCAGAGAGCAACTGCTTTATGCTCGACGTGAAGCGGCCCGGCAAGGAAGTGCTGGCGGCCATGGCGGCAAAAGAGATCTACATCGGCCGCATCTGGTCCGCGTGGCCCACACAGGTGCGTATCACGGTCGGAACCCAGGAGGAGATGCTCGCCTTCCGCAAGGCTTTCCTGGAAGTGATGAACAGTTCCACGGCAGGCTTGGTGGCGCCGCCTCTGCCGCACAAACTCGCTGAGCATCCCTTCACCCATTTGTCCTAAGAACTGTCAGCAATTGTTAGTCAAACGAGAAAGCCCCCGTCCTTGGCGGGGGCTTTCTCTTGATGGATGTTACTGCCAATCGAATAGGGCGGCGTGTGGCAAAGTGCAGCGTTAGAAGATGATCTTCAGCGCGAATTCTGCATTGAAGGGTTCCCCCGGTCCAATCGTCGGATTGCCGAGATAGGGCCCGATCGTGCTCAGGATATGGCCTCCCTCTCCGGTCCCCGGCAAGCCGACCGGAGCCAGGTTGGTGTGGTTGAAGGCGTTGAATAAATCGGCGCGGAACTGCGCGGAAACCCGCTCGGTCAACTTCGTGCCCTTGATCACGGCTATGTCCACAGCGTTATAGCCAGGGTTGTAATTCTGGCCGCGGCGCGTGGGGCTATACGTGCCGGGAGCCGGATCCGTAAAGGCGTTGGGGCTGAACCACTGCACCACGCCATTCACGATGCTGCGATTGATGCCGGCAGAGGGATTGCTCATGACCTGGACGGCGCGATCTGCATTCTCTCCATTGCCGCTGACGTTCGTGCTGGCATTCACCGTGTACGGCTCGCCGCCGTGAAACGAGAACGCCGAGTTGATCTCCCAACCTTGGGTCAGGCGATTGGGCCTGAGGAAGGACGGAATCTGGTAGTCCAGGTATCCGGTGAACGTATTGCGAACGTCGTAGTCTGAATTGCCGTACTCCGCCGCTTCATCCAGGGGATTCTGCGGAACGTACGGCAACAGCCCGGTCTCGTAATCGAGCGCGTGGGCCCATGTGTATCCCAACGATGAAGTGAGTCCGTGCCAATTCTGCACGCGCAACGAAGTTTGCAGCGAATTGTAGTTGGAGCCGAGATTGCTGGTCGCCTCGTCGATGACGCCAAAGCCCGGGAAGCTGCTGTAGTAGGGCCGGGTCACGTTGGGATTGGGCAAGCTGCTGGAATTCACCGCCTCCGGGTTGATGTCCTGCAAACCCTGCAGATGGGTTCCCTTGGTGGCCACGTAACCGAGCTGCCAGATGACCGAACTGGTAAAGCTGTGTTCGACGTTCAGGTCCCAGTTCTCGCTATAGGATGGCCTGAAACCCTTGGCAAAGGTTGAAATGCTCACCACACCCTGACCGGCCAGTGCATCGGCAAAGGAGGGGAAGATGGGCTGGCCGCTGGCAACCACGGTAGATAACCCGGAGGCCGTGGCCACCTTGCTGGTTCCCGCAGGGTTGAGGCCGGGGCCAAAGACGGCGATGTTTTGCGCTCCATTGTTTTGCAGAACCGATTTCATGTATACGGAGTCGTAGTAAAGGCCGAACCCGCCGCGCAGCACCGTCTTGGATTCCAACTGATACGCGAAGCCGATGCGGGGACTTACTCCGCCCCAGAACTTCGAGTAGATGTCGGACACATCCTGACCGGCTACGGCAAGGCCGCCAGGGAGCGACGGATCGAAAACCGAGAGGTTCGGGTAAGCCGAATGGACTGGGCCTTCATAGTCGTAGCGCAAACCGAGATTGACGCTCAGAAGCTTGGTCATGTGCCATTGGTCTTGGCCGTAAAGCGAGAAGGTGTTCACAAACACTTGGCGCTTGGGATCGCCCTCGACGATTGAAGAGGCGCCTGGATCAAAGCATCCTGCCAGAAAGTCCGCCAACTCCAGCGTGTTGGAGTCGGTGGTCAGTGCGGTGGCATTCGGATTTGCGGCAAGGCCGGCACAGGCGGAGGAGGTCGAGTTCCACGGTCCTTGTGTGCCGTCAAAGTAGATGGTTCCGCGCTGCCCTGTCTGATAGAAGTCATCCACCTGGGCCTGGCGCAGTTCGCCGCCAAAATGCAGTTGATGTGCGCCTTTGACCCAGTTGAGATCTTCGTCCAGGTGGCCGGTGATGTCGTTGCGGCCCGAAGGCGCCGTGACCCCGAGTGGATCAAATCCGGTGTCGTTGCCCGTCAATCCCGAGCCGCTGCTCGGAGGGCCGATCACCAGATGCGGAGCGCCGGCAAGAGTCGGAGAAGTGACACCGGTGTTCAGACCCAACCCCAAAGGACTGAAGGAGTTGTCGGCGTCGGAGAAGACCTGATTGAAGTAGCTGACGCCTGCTGAAATTTGATTACTGATCGAGGGTGTAAGCACGCGGTTATAGATCAGCGAGATGTTGTCCACATGGATGGGGGCGTTCTCGAAGTAAGCCGCCAACTGCGACGAGGTGGGAGCCACCTGCGTGCCCTGGCCCACAAACCAGCGCGCCGAAAGATGATCCTTGTCCGTCAGGTTCTCATCCAACTTGACGATGCCGTTGAAGCTGTGACCATGCAGATTGGCATTGTTGTGGTAGTTGCCCGCCGAGTCGAGGTTGGCGATCGGAGAGTTCTGCCCGACCACAGAGCTGGGCCACAGACCCGGCAGTGTCCCGTTGCCGTAGAGCAGATTCAGCGACACGGGATTGACGGGAACGCCGAACGGCGCAAGAACCTGGGTCTCCGCGTCCTGCACATACTTGTAGGTTGGCTCGGTCGAGCCGCCGGCCGCGCCAATGGTGAATGCCTGATGCTCGCCTCCAATGAAGAAGAAAGTCCGGTCGCGCCAGAGGGGTCCTCCTGTCGAGAAACCGTAGTGCTCATTGCGCGAAATGGACTTGGACGTGAGGAAGGGATTGGTGGCTTCAAAGAACTCGTTGTGGTTGAAGTAATATGCGCTGCCGTGCAGTTGGTTGGTGCCGGACTTGATGACCAGGTTGGCGGTGCCGCCGGAGTTGCGTCCCGTGCTGGTGGAGCCGGTAGTCACAAAATTGAAATTCTCAATGGCGTCCACCGGCAAAATCACGCCCGCAATTGCGGATACGCCGCCCTGGTTGACGGCGGGGATATTCCACCAGAGATCGTTGTTATCGGTGCCCTCAATCTGCCAGTTGATCGAGTTCGAGCGGGTGCCGTTGACGCTGGCCAGACCGGCTCCGCCGCCTGTCGAGAGACCGGCGAACCCCGTGGTTTGCGAAAGCATTTGGGTAAAGTCGCGCCCACTGTTGGGAAGATTCTGGACCACCGCCTCGGGTAGCACCGAGGTCTGCACGTCGGTCGTGGTATCGATGCTCAGTGCGTCGGCCGAAACTTCCACCGTTTGCAACGCGGTATCGATCGATAGCTTGACCGGGAGAGTGTAGATCACGCCCGCGGAAACAGTAATCTTGTTCACCTTTTGCGACGAGAACCCTTTGGAAGTAACCGTGACCGAGTAATTGCCCAGCGGCAGGTTGGAAAAGGCGAAATCGCCCGCGCTGGAGCTTACCGTTTTGTAGACCGAGTTGGTGTTGGTTTCAACCGCCGTGACTTGTGTCCCCGGGATTACCGCGCCCGATTGATCGGTCACTGTGCCGTTGATGCCGCCGCGAAACGTCTGGCCAATGCTGTTGACTGGCAATGCCGCGATCGCCAAAAGCAAGACCGTCAATAGGATTCGTGTCCATCGATTTGCCATTGCGCTTAACCTCCGAGTGATCAACATGAAATCGTGTTGTTCGTTCCCGATGTGAGATTGAAAGTGGCAGTCGAAAAGGGGACATGTAGAAAAACAGGCAAGCAGGCGCATGAGCGCACAGAAGGGCTTACTGTTCTTTTGGCTTTTTACGGGAGGGGAAGAAGCGGGGATGCGTCTCCATTTCTAAATGTCGCCCGAATCAAATAAGGAAGCAATAAAGGAAATGAGAATAATGGACGCGGCAATTCCTGCCATCGCGGCTCTGTGCGCGGCATTGCGCGAACGACAGTGTTTTCTCTTCAGGTCTTCGCAGAAACCGGGCAGTTAGTTAAGTGGATTTTTCCTCAAGAAGACGCCATCTTCCACGTTGCTGCAATGGTTTCATGCAAAGTGAAAACGCGCTGTTGCCGTCGCGCGCACAAAAATCCCCGCAATTGCATTGCGCAACTGCAGGGCCTTTTGTAACTGCATGATTTTAATGGTCGGGACGGGCAGATTCGAACTGCCGACCCCTCGCACCCCAAGCGAGTGCTCTACCAGGCTGAGCCACGTCCATTTAGAATCAACAACATATGCGGTTTTCCTCCAAATTTGAGTACTCGCTTGGAGCAAGCCGACATGGGATTTTCTGAGTTCATCCGCGAACGTCAATTCCTTTCAAATGTCTCACCGTCAACGCTGGAGTGGTACAAGTACAGCCTCAGATGGCTGGACACCGAGACGCCCTCCCAAGAGGACCTGAAGTCCGCCGTGCTCCGTATGCGCGAAAAGGGGCTGAAGGCCACAGGCTGCAATTCCGCCATCCGCGCCATCAACACATACCTGCATTGGGCCAACGCTGGGTCAGATGTCAAATGCGGTCCCACATGCAAGCATCCGAGAATCGCCCAACTTAAAGAACCTCAACTTGTGCTTCCCACCTTCACAGAGCAACAAATACGTCTCCTTGTCGCGTGGAAGCCCAAGAACAAATATCAGGACCGCCTGCATCTGGTCACGCTATTCCTGCTTGACACCGGCTGCCGTATCTCCGAAGCCCTCAATTTGCGAATCTCCGAAATCAACTTTGAGAATCTGCTTGTCACCCTAGACGGCAAGGGACGGAAGCAGCGGGTCGTCCCCTTCAGCTTTGAGTTGCGCAAAGCGATGGTTCGCTATTGCAAGGAATCGAATCGAACGCCAGACCATCTTCTCTTTGCCAACAGAGCTCAAACGAAATTGGGACGTAGGAACGTATTGCGGGACGTAAAGCTGCTCTGCAAGAAACTAGGCTTTACGCCTCCAGGCCGCACTCTCCACGCATTCCGCCACACCTTCGCCGTGAACTACCTGAGGCGTGGTGGGTCCGTGTTCCACCTGCAAAAAGTACTCGGGCACAGCACGCTTGAGATGACCCGCCGCTATGCGAACCTGATGACCGAGGACCTACAGGCTGTGCATGAGCGCGTAAGCCTACTTTCGAAATAGCCGCTGCTGTCACCGCTATGGCCCAGGGAATCCGCCCTAGCAGTTATGCTGGATGCAACGCTATGCCGCCACCGAGAGGACTTCCAATTCACCGTTATCCCGCCACCCGTTGCACTCCGACCCAGCCACCTAGATGGTGTCCTTTAAGGGGTAACCACAGAGTAACTTCCGGCTTGGCGACCATCCAGGCGCAACCTCGATTCCGGACCCTGGGGCGTTTCCCGGGATCGATCGGAATCTATGCTCAGGCATATTGAGATCAGTGGCGTCCGCAGTCCTCGGATGCGGGGGCCGAGTGAACCCAGGTCGTTTGCCTGAATCTACATCCCCTGGACCGTAGCGCCCGGCCAATCATTAATAGTGTTCTTGGGCAATAGCGACGATAGAGTCCATCATTTTGCGAACTGTTGCGCCGTATTTTTCGGGGTTCTTTTCTTTTACGAGCGAGTCGAGTGCATTCAGCCACATGTAATCCAATTTGAGATGCTTAATATGTTCTGCAATATAAATCCGGTTCTGAATTGTCACGAGGCAGTTCGTGGAAGCTGCGTTCATCTCCATTAAGCTTTCCACCGTCGGCTCGTGGAGGTGGTAGCGCGGATCACCGCACTTGGCGTAGGCCGTTGCGATCACCGTCATCAGCTCCTTGAATTCTTCGTTGCGGCGGTCCAGCAGCCACTTCCTTCGGTCCCAATCTCGTGCAAGAAAATGGCCGATAGCAATGCCTACGACGGTTCCAGAAATTCCGACGCAGGCAACAATAAGCGGAATTGTGCTTTGATTCATGCTCTTACATTCTCTACGATGAAGCTCCCGAGCAGACCGTTCGTCTACGGGACAAGATTACTCCTCAAAAGTCGCCAAAGCTTCTGGCTTCCGGCAGAATCCCCGGCCATGTATGTGGTTTTGAAAGATACCGGGACCGGGGCCACCGATCAAGGGCCACCCGCTACCCCGCCTGTTCCAGGTTGAAAGGCCGCAAATTGGTGTACTCTGTTACTTCCCCAAAAAACAGGGGATCGAAACAGTACCGATGAAAAGATCGGCGGCAATGGAGGCAGGGATGGCAATTTTCGGACTGTTCACGTTGGCAAAAGGACCGTATCAGAAGTATGAAGGTGATTTCATCCAACAGGACAAGGAGTATGTGAAGGTATTCAAATCCACGTCTGACCCAATGGCGACTGAACTGGTCGCAGCAATACGACTGGACAAAGGGCAATCTGTGCAAAAAATCAGCGATTGATCCAGATTTGGACGAGATGGGGCGGGACTATCCAGTAAGGAAAGGCCATGAAAAGCGCCGAGATTGAAAGAGACTTGCTTTCGTTGGAGCAGCAGCATGACGCAGATCGGCAACAGCTAGACCTGATGGTTGAAGCTGTGCGACCTGGCTTGCAGAAAGAATCGGCAGCCTGGATTACGAGGGAAGTTGCGCGTCGAGTTGAGAGCCATCCTGACGTAGTGAATGCGCTCGGCATAGACCGATTGAGGGAGTTCAAGGGCAAAGTTGCCGCATTGATCGATTCTCTACCCGAGATTGTTGTCGCCGAAGGTTCGAAGAAAGAGGAATGGCCGCACAATTCTGCCCAGCTCGGGCAAGTCGATTCGCCTGGAGGGGAGTCCTACTTCGCGGCTGTCTTTAGAGGAATTGTCAGTAAGCTTGGTCCTATTCTCGACGGATACGGCTTATTGACGGAGCCCGACGGTCATTATTCCTCGTGGTCGAAATCGGGGAAGGCAATCCGGTATCAAATCCACACGGGATTCGGTTCGCAACAGATTCAAGCAATTATCGCCTACTATCAGGAGTACAGAAAATTCCAAAGCTCCGAAACGGAGATAAGGCATCTCCGAAAAGCACTCACTGAAGCTAAGGCTAGGTCTCTGACCGGATGAAACCAGTTCTTTCATAGCGGAACTTCAGTCGAGCTTTTCGACGTGTAAACTGCCAGTAGATTTTCACTTGGTCCTGGTTCATCCTTCTGTCCCATGTTCTGGCTTGA
>Ga0224528_1001826_pt1 | contig 13233 bp, 11 predicted proteins | sample CBST25metaG_2_FD_179888 | JGI IMG/M metagenome (GOLD analysis project Ga0224528, IMG submission 179888) | Peat soil microbial communities from Stordalen Mire, Sweden - C.B.S.T25 | ecosystem: Environmental > Terrestrial > Soil > Wetlands > Peat | place: Sweden: Norrbotten County, Stordalen Mire...
GATTCCGTCCGCCCGGATTCTGGCGCTCTCTAACTCGGACAGGATCGATTCTTGCGCTTGGTGGGGTTATGACGGGCGATCCATGGGCACACCAGGACCTGGTCCTAAGTAGTCCTGCGAACATTCCATAAAGTGTGCTGTTTAGTTCTTACTTTGTTCGTAAATTATTTCTATTGTGCGCTTTTAAATAAAAAGAACTGGCGAGAGGGGGATTCGAATAGGCATATAATCTGTTGAATTTAAACAGTATGCGTATCTTATCCACAGCAATACCCCCACAAATACCCCCAGGCTTCAGTTTCTACTGGAAATAGAGCTTGGACGATATTTCTTAAAACCGATAGACGCCCATCCTCACGATAGTACTCCAGAGGGGGACACAGTATGTTCAGTGTTGGGGCCGAATACAAGGTCGACATTGGAACAGCGCGCGTTAAGGAGACAGAAGCACATGAGCGGATCTCGCCAAGGCAAAAACTTTCAGATTCCATCTTGGTTCAAATTGGACAAGTACGACAAGCAAGCAGTACTCGATCTTCCAGGATGGCTTTTGCAGTTTGGCGTCCGACGAGATATTCTGAGGTTCATAAATGCGCATTATGTGGAGTCGTCAGATCCGCTAAAAGATGCAATGTGCTCACAATTGATAGATCTGATTCATCGTGATCCCATATTGCAATGGGACCATTTCTTGAAGAAATACCCTCAACCTGCAATTCAATTACTTTTCCCTAGTCTGGCTCCATTGCATAGTTTGCATCCACGCAATGAAATGGCTGTCCACCCGACCACAACTGAAGAGCTATTTAGGTTTGAACTATCTCTTCACCCTGTGCCGCGTGACAATGCCATGGGACTTTACGCGCAAATACTAAGTGATGTTGAAGCCGAAGAAGATTCTCCAAGCTTCTTCAACGAATTGGACGTCCGGCTCAAATTCCGCAAATGTGACCCCTCCTTAGAAGCGGATCATCACGCGGAAGAGAAGGTCCCCTATGACCCCATGATGAGCCAGCCGCTTTATTGTTCCAGCGAGCGAACCGAGCGGAATATCTTGTTCACAGTCGACGTCAGCCTGCCGGACAAATTGCTTGTCGCTCAATTTAGAGATTCAGTACAACGTGCCCGAAATTATTTCTCAAAAGCCGTGGACATGTCCACGCACCTGCCAACAAACCAGCCCGTGAATTGGACGAATGAGCAACTGCTCGCTTACTTCGATCTGTCCCTTGAAGAGTACCTTCCTCATGGCGTTCCCTTATCACAATCAAAGATCGCTGAACTAATCTGGCCTAACCGGCCCGGGAAAGCGACGGACAAGAACTGGGATGTTGACCATCTGACTAGCACGACCAGTCCACTCGTAGAAGAGATGATGGCAGAATACAGTGCTGCGTTCTGGGTTCTTCAAGCCTCAGTTGCCGCGATTCTTGCTAAACCCTCCCTAGACGCTGAACCGTCGGCTACGATAACGCCCTGTTTTCAAAGGCCGAAGACCAGAAGAAACAGGTGGCGGAAATAATCTTTTTTTCCTCCATAGGCATTCTCTGAACAATCTTCGATCCTGAACTTGCTCGTTCAGGAGGGCTTGAAAATGGTTCAGAAGATTCTTAGGCTTCCGGCAGTAAAGACGCTGACCGGGTTATCGCGGAGTACGGTCTATCAAAAGATCTCCCTTGGAGAATTCCCAACATCGATTTCGCTGGGTGCACGCGCTATAGGATGGCTCGAATCCGATATAGAAGCGTGGATTGGCGACAAAGTAGACGCCAGTCGATCCGTCCGTAAGGATGGTCTGGCATGATTCGACTCCAAACCGGAAAGCAGACGTTTGGGACGAGAGAGACTGCTTCAGCGGTCTCTCTCGCCAGATCAATTGCGGGCAGCGAGATGCGGGCTTGTATTACCAACGCTTCTTCGCAAGACTTAAACGCAAGCATTCTCGGTTATATGCCATTACCCTTCTCAAATAACCATCTAATCAAACAACACAATGTCGGCGCGTTCATTGCAGACATCTACTGCACTTTTACCTCAATTAGCGGCAATCGACATCCGCCATGAAAAGGTGGACACATCACCCCAGATTGGGTGCTGCACCGTAACTCTCGGTTGCTGTGCAGGAACTCATTAAAAACACAGGGTATTGGCTTTTTGAGGGCGTTTTCAGCACGGCGGCGGTTCTCGTCGATAACTAGTTGAAACTTCAGGCCGGAATAAATGCACACAAAGCGAGGTAGTTGGCAGTGAAACCTTCCATCCGAACTAAGTCCGTTGGAACCAAGGTTTCAGAAGAGCAATTTTCCGCCTTAGAGTCACGTGCTCACGCGCACAATCTCACTCTTTCCGAGTGGGTTCGCACGGAGCTCCTGAAAACAAACGATGGCGGTGGCACCGTCCCTGGCGAGGTTCTGCTCGCTGAAATTATGGCGAGCAGGACGATTCTGATCAACCTTGTGTACTCGATCTCCAAAGGCGAATCGATCACGGCAGAGACAATGCAGGAATTGATTCGCCGGACGGACGAGAACAAGACAAGGCGAGCACTGGAATTGCTCGCAGAGACGGATCCAAAAAACACAATCGGGCACAGTGAAAGAACTGACGCCCAACATGAAAGAGAGAACTGAGCATGGCGCAGTCAAAAGGAATGGAATATCAAGGATGGCCAAGCCGAAAGCCGGTATGGAGAATCGGAGCATTTTTCTTGGCAGTGGCGGTTGCTGTTAGCGTGTTTTGCTGGCAGCAGAACAACGAGTGGACGTTTTTGCAGCGGTACTATCTTTCAATGTATGTGAAGACCTGGATTCGCTTTGAGCTGCTGCCGAAAAGTAGCGCAAGATACGCATTGATTGATGCCGTGAACGGCAACGCCAAGGAGCGGACGGCCATCGGTAATGAGGTTGAGCAGATAGTCGGAACGAATGGAACGCCCGCATATGCCGTAACAGATCAAGCCCGGCGGAATGGTGTTGTCCGACTCGCATGGAATGAAGGGGAATTCAACAATCAGGAAATGCACGCACACCTGCGGCACTGGATCTATTTGGACAAGACGGCATGGGAAATGGTCAGAACCGCGGTTTGGTGGGGATTCGGAGTCTTTGTGCTTGGGCTTTTCGTGGCGATTCCACGGGACAGAAAGCGCAAGCAGATGTTCAAACATGGGAGACGTCTCTGTGGTCCGGAACTCGTCGGGACGATTGATTTCAACCAAAAGATGACTCGTAGGAAATGGTTGATGACCTATCCGCCAGAGGGATTGGTATTCATCAACGACGCGCGAAGCTGGTTTGAACGCACTTTTCGCGATAGCGCCAGCCGTTGGGTGCGCATTCCCCGCGACCGTGAAGCAAAGCACCTGCTCGTGGTTGGAGACTCTGGCAACGGCAAGAGTGCAACGATCAGGCAAGTTCTGAGCCAAATTGCAGAGCGGGGAGAAACTGCAATCGTGTACGACCCGGCAATGGAATACCTGCCGCAGTTTTACAACCCGGCGCGTGGCGACGTGATCTTGAATCCTCTGGATAGTCGTTGCCCATTTTGGACGCCAGGAGACGAGGTTCAACATCCTGCGGAAGCGCTGGCCTTGGCTGCTTCGCTGTTTCCAGACCAGGAGCAAGGGCATCGTTTCTTTGTAGACGCACCAAGAAAGATCTTCGCGCACTTGCTGAGCCTGAAACCTTCGCCGCAGGAATTGACGGCGTGGATGGCAAATGCAGAAGAGATCGACCGGCGCGTGAAAGGAACGGAGCTCGCGGCGATGATTGACCCAAGCGGCGGACCACAGCGAAGCGGCGTCCTTGGATCTCTCAATATGGTTGCGGATGCACTCAAGCTCTTACCACGCGAGAGCGAGACGAAGCAGCGTTGGAGTGCTGCGAAATGGGCCGAGGACCGCAAGGGGTGGGTCTTCCTTACGTCGAAGCCAATTGTGCGTGAGAGGCTGCGCCCTCTGATTAGCCTGTGGCTGGACCTGCTTGTGTTGAGGACTATGGAGGATGGATTGACCGTCAAACGGAAAACATGGTTTGTTCTCGATGAGCTGGCGAGCTTGCAGCGACTACCTCAGCTCACGATGGCGATCACAGAAAGTCGGAAATCGGACTGCCCAATTGTGCTGGGGTTCCAGGGAAAGGCTCAGATCGAAGTGCTGTACGGGCACATCACGGAGGCCCTACTCTCCCAGCCAATGACGAAGATTTTCCTGAAGACGAGCGAGCCGAATGCTGGGGAATGGATCTCCAAGGCCATCGGGGAAATCAAGATCGAGCGTTATCGGGAGACGCGTACCCATGGACAATTTCCCCAGTCGCACAGCACGGCCAGCGAGCAATATGACATTTCGTGCGAGCCGCTGGTTATGGCGTCTGAGATTAGCGGCCTTGAACCTCTCTATGGGTATCTGAAGCACGGCAACTATGTTGTTCCTCTGCAAGTTCCGTACATCGATCTGGAGAATCGCCATGAGAAGTTCATCGAGCGGAGAATTGATCCTAAGGACAACAGCAGTCATTACGTGGCGACGTCTACGGGATTACCTCCATCCTCTCCGCAGGGAATGGAAGTGACTCCGCAGCACGAAGGCCACAAACTGTACTTCGAGTAAGGGCATGCTGACAATCTCAAAACCCATCAGTGCAGGACAGGCACAGCAATACCACAAAGAAGAGTTTTCAAATTCCACAGAGAACTACTACACAGAGGACAACCGTGTGCGCGGCGAGTGGCAGGGAAAGCTTGCCCTGCGTTACGGACTGGAAGGAGAGGTGAGCGAACAGCAGTTCGCTCGCCTCTCTGAAGGCCAGCATCCAGAAACGGGCGAGCAGCTTGTACGCCATCAAACGCCGCGTGTGTATGTCAACGAGCGCGGCGAGACTGTGCGTGCAATGGAACATCGGGCAGGATGGGATGCGACATTCTCGGCACCGAAGAGTGTTTCGCTCACTGCGTTGGTGGGCGAAGATCACAGAGTTTCAGCTGCACACCGGGAGAGCGTGCGGACGGCGCTCGATGAATTGGAACGATATGTGCAAGCTAGAATCGGCGGCAATGCTCCTGCGGAGACGACTGGCGCATGGGTTGTGGCCAAGTTTGAGCATGACAGTAGTCGTCCAGTGGAAGGGTACGCCGCGCCGCAGCTGCACACGCACGCGGTCATCTTCAACATCGCCGAGACTGCCGACGGGAATACTCGAGCATTACAACCGCAGGAGCTGTACAAGACGCAGCAATATGCAACGGCAGTGTATCGTTCAGAGCTGGCGGCCCGGCTACAGGAACTTGGCTACAAGGTCGAACGCGGTGAGCATGGACAGCCGGAGATCAAAGGCTACACGCACGAATATCTGGAGGCATCGAGTCCGCGACGCCAGCAGATCACGAAACATCTTGAAGAGACCGGCTTTTCTGGACCAGAAGCGGCACAGATTGCCGCACATAAAACGCGGTCTGCAAAGCTAGATCTAACAAAAGACGAAGTGCAGGCGCAGCACTTGGCTGCGGCATACGTACATGGGAATCAGCCGCAACAAGTGACCGAAGACGCCCAGCAGCGACAGTGCGTCAATCTTCAGCCGAAGCAATCGCGACAAGTTGCTCAAAGCGCAATAAAGTTTTCAACCGAGCGCAACATGGAACGCGAGGCCGTAGCCGATGAGCGCGCGCTGTTGCGCGATGCGCTCAGACATGGCATGGGCACTACCCGGTTGCCGGAGGTTCGGGCAGACTTCGAGCATCGCGTCGAATTGGGAGAACTGATAGAGGTCGAACGTAAGCTAGGGCTTCCCGGTCGTAAATTCACAACTCCAGCCATGCAGGGTTATGAACGAGAGATCATCGAGAAAATGCGCCAGGGGCAAGGAAACCGTGAGGTGCTTGCCAATGGGGAAGTGCGGGGATCCGTACAAGCAAACCATGCGCATCTGAGCACAACGCAGCGACAAGCCGTAACCGATGTGCTGGAGAACCGGGACCAGATAGCAGCTCTTGAGGGAGTAGCCGGGGGCGGGAAGACAACATCCCTTGCTGCCGTCCAGGAGGCGGCTGTACGTGCAGGCTATGAGGTCAAGGGGCTTGCGCCGACCTCACGCGCAACGCAGAAACTGGGCGAGGCAGGCATGGAAACCGAGACCTTACAGCGACATTTAACCCGCAGCGACCGTGCCAGTGATGGACAGAAGCGTCTCTATATCGTGGATGAGTCAAGCATGGTGAGCACCAAGCAGATGCACACCTTTCTTGAGCGGCTTAGAGAGAACGACCGTGTTCTGCTGGTCGGAGACACGCGGCAGCATGAAGCAGTCGAGGCGGGAAGGCCCTATGCGCAGTTGCAGGAGGCCGGGCTCCGCACGGCACGCTTGGATGAGATTATCCGACAGAAAGACCCGGCGCTTAAGCAGGTCGTGGAGCAGCTTGCGCGCGGCGATGTACAAGAGGCCATCACCAATCTCGGCAGCCAGGGACGGGTGCATCAGATCCTCGGCCGAGATGAGCGCATTGCAGAGATCGCCCGCGAATACGTGCGGCAACCGAAGAATACGCTGGTTGTTTCGCCGGACAACCAGTCACGGCAGGACATCAACGTCAGCATCCATCAAGCAATGCAGGACGCCGGCCATGTCAAAAGAGAAGAACACGTTGTGCGCGTGTTGAACTCGCGTCAAGACATGACAGGCGCAGACCGGATGTGGGCACAGAACTATGAAACGGGGAATATCGTGCGCTTTGCCAAAAGCAGCAAAGTGCATGGCATTGATGCCGGAGAGTATGCTCGCGTTCTGCGCGTGGACACCGCGGCCAATACCATCACGGTTGAGCGCAAAAGCCATGAGCAAGTGATCTACAACCCGAAGCGCCAACAAGGTGTGACCGTATATCGAGAAGCAGAGCGGACGTTCGCAGAGGGAGACCGCTTACAGCTTACGGCCCCGTTTTATCCAGAGAAACTTGCCAACCGAGAATTGGGAACGCTGGCAAAGATCGACGGCGACGGCAACTTGAAACTGCATATGGATGATGGCCGCGAGGTGGAATTCAATGCACGGCAGCATCCACATCTGGACCACGGCTATGCAGTGACCAGCCACAGCAGCCAGGGGCAGACCGCCGACCGGGTGCTCGTCCATGTGGATTCCGAGCATATCCACAAAGGACTGATCAATGAACGAATGGCCTACGTTTCAATCTCGCGAGCCCGCCACGATGCGCAAATCTTCACCAACGATGCCGAAACACTTGGCAGAGAACTTGGCAAGGACGTTTCCCACACGATGGCGCTCCAGCCGGACAGCGTGACAGATGTCGCCAAAGAGTCTCACCAAGTCATGCAGAAGCAGTCTGTCGGGATTGGAATCTAGCCTACTCACCGTCAGAGCGGATTCCGCGTGTGTGTAGTCATGCTTGAGGACAACGGTGTCAGCACAGGACGGAAGCTGCCGCCTGAACGTTGGGGCAACCGGAAGAGACCGTGAAAATGCCGGTCCATGGAAAGCATGAGAAAGACGATACGACTGTCTTTCCCACCCTTTCCACGGGCCTTGGAAATCGCTACGGCGATTTCCACATTTCTACCGCCATGACGACTTACTGGGAAATATCCTTGGCCGCACAATCAGAGAAAGGTGAGCGAGTAGGATCGACGTCACAATTAGTCCACAATCTTCCGTATTTCTCTTTCCTGCTTCTTCTCGAGTGAAATTTTCCCTGCTTGAGCAGCGTCATACACAACCTGAAAGAATTTCTTTCCTTTGCTGTACGATTTTGCTGTTCGCGAGAAATCATAGAAGAGATTAGTATCCAAGCGCAAAATATTCCAAAGTGGCAGCGTCGCCCACTTATTTCTAGCCATGATGTCAAGTGTAGCTCTGCGTAGTTTTTCACAACTATCCCATTGCTGATGTGGAATTGGTAGAAGAATAGGTTCGAGAAGCTGCCAGGCGCGATTACTAAGCCGACTCTGTGCAATCGCGCGATGCAGTTCTGCGAAGGCGGGAAGACAATACATTTCTGCATCTCCTCCTCTAAGCCTAGCTGTCGTCAAATATACAAAAGCAATAACTTCATGCCTCTTAGAGGCGATGGGCTGGGCCACTGAAGCAAGTTTTACTATAATTTCACTGGTTAAGCCTTCATCCCAATCTGGCTTCAAATCCAACACGTTTGCCGCCAACACTGCCGTGAAGTCGGTCGGGACTTCTTGCCCGTTAAGCCAAGGGATAACCTTTGAGATATATTGCTTCAGATATGCAATCCACTCAGGACGGGCTCCTGCCTCCATATCCTGTGTGATCCATTCCAAGGCAATTGGCAACTCTGCTTCAGTCAATTCTCCAACCAAGCCGGTAAGTAGTTCTTGACTTTTTGTTGAAAATACCCCCGCGAAAAGCCTCGACTTCTCAACATCCTTGCGCCGGCTGAGTAGGCGAAACAGGTCCACTTTTTCGTTGGAAGAGGCGTTGAGCATCCAGAACGAGCCCTGATATGCAAGGTCTGGTCGGTTCAAGACAATTCTGCTAAATAGATCCGACTCCTCTTCGATTAGCCATTCGAAATCGTTCCAATCTAAGTGCGTAGACATGAGATTGAAAACTGATTGCGAAATCTCAGTGTCCATGACACAATCTGACTTACTGTATTCCAATACAAATGCTCTCTTATCACTGCGAAGAGACTGAGAGAGAATAGGCATAATGTCGCTGATAAGTAAATCAAAAGGCCCAGAACAGAGGAGTGAGATCCATACTTGAGATCCAGTGCGCGAAATGATACCAGAGGGCATATCTTGCAGGAGCACGCGTTTGAGTGACGTCGCTTCACCGGACGTTGGAAATGCTTTCGCGACCTCTTGCAGTGCCGCAACGCGCTCCCCTTGATCGAAGAAACGATATATCTTGGCTATCGCTGACATTGATGAGCGACGCTTGAGATTAGAGATATGTTTATGCAAGAACTCCCGGAATCTACCAGGATTAGAAAGGTCATTAAGAATTACATCGGGTCGATCTCCGTCGGTGTCACGTTTTGGGCGCTCAGTCCTTAATTCGCGTAATATACGTTCTGGTCCGCATTGGACATCCAATGGCCTCCCTGCAATGACCCTGCGGGATAAAGCCCCGGAGCAAAAACCGACCTGCATCCGAAGATCTGCCCACATCTGCGACCATAGCCTGAGCAAAAATACTTCATATTCTGTACCAGTCTGAGCTATAACGCCCACGCTCCCATCGTCGAATGTATACAATTCTTCGATGGCGGCCTTTTCGATTTCGCTAAGATTAATCGGGGCGCTACCCCACGAGCGCAAAGCCTCCCGAGGAATCGGGAGCTTCTCTGTGTACCGGAAATCGGAGTGAAGTTTCGGGCGAACGAAGAGGGATAAAAGCTGATCGGCATGCTTCACTATCTGAATTGCAGAGAATGGAATTAGCAATGTGTGTGTCCAGACGCATCCAGGCCGTTTCATCTCATCCGCATACCATGTCTTAGCAATCGCATAGTGGCTCCCTGACGGAAGCATGTAGCCAGTCAGATACTCGAGAAAACGCTCTGCGACTCGAGAACCAGAGAGATCACTCATTGTCAAAAGAACGCGGTCATCTTCTGGCGAAACGGGAAACGAAGTCGCGAGTAAGCGGTGGCCCCGTTCATATCCATGAAGCGTTTGGTCAATGGTCGGAATGTCAAAAATCAGCACTGTCCATCACCCAAGCAACAATTCGCGTCAAATCGTGACCAGTATACCCATTGTACTCAACCAAGACTCGTTCTGACTGAGCCTCGTGTGCTTGCAACCGGGCGGAATCCTTTACCGGGTCTCCTCCTTGAGCGCTCACGCCAAAGGTTTCGAAATTGAACAGGTTGGTATTGGACTGCAAGAATTGCCATAGGTAAGGCTGGTTTCGTTCTAGCCACAACCTGGGTGTGATAGTAGGTGACAATTCCCTTACGATATCCCAAGCCGAAATGGCAATCCCAAGTTTCCATTGGCGGTCGATGTCAAATTCAGAGATACTCTGTAGCACATCGACGATCTTGGCTTGCTGGTCTGCCAGCCGGGGATTCCAAATGGAGTGATCTGATTTTGCCCGAGGAGAAGCATCTGATTGGGAGGTGATCTGCTGTACTAAAGCTTCACCTGCATCCAGTGTGTCAGAGGGGGTGTCGTCTTCCAGGGAATTATAATCGTCGCCTATTGCTTCGATTATGGACCGGCTAAGATTGTCTTTGTCAACAATAGATAGCGGTTTATCCAAATTGCCTGCGTTCACGAAAAGAAGCACACCGTAAGCTTCCTTGATGGTCTGCAAGTAATCTGAATTCCAAATCCTATTGCTCCACTGCTGCTCAAACTCCTCTCCGCCAACATCTGGAAATGAGAGAGTACTTTCCTTCCCGTTTTGATTGCGTAAGTGCAGAGTGATCGGGTGTATTCCATCCCTCGTGCGTTCAAATGGCTTACATCCTTGCCATTTCTGCCGCATTTCGTACAAATACTTATCCTCTTCAGCAAGTCGGCTCAGCGTGAGGACAGTTTCGATCTCTCCAAATTGAAGAATGTGGCTGAGGGCTGCAATAAAGCTAGACTTACCGGATTCCGGAATACCTACAACCACGATGGTCGATTTCATCTCTGCACTCCCAGACCTGCAAATCTACCAAAAGAGGTGTCAGGAAACATGGGCCGCATCAGGATGTCTCCTGACGTCCTTAGAGCAGATGGGATACTTGTAACCCATCCAGGAAACAACTCTCTTATGCCGAAGAGCTTTTGTTGCTCTGGATGCCCCAGGCCGGGTCTTGAAGCAATCGGAACAACCTGAATTTGACGTTTCAATAAATCCTTGTTCAATCGGGAACTGACAAATGCGAGAGTCTCAGCTTGTGCTTGCACGGAAAGTTGCTGCACCTCGTCCCATTTAGAAATCAGGATCTGAAGAGAAGTTTCTTGACGAAGTAGTTTTTGCTCGATGCAACGCTGCAAAAATGAAATCGCATCGCCTCGCACGGTTTGACGGGTGCCTTTTTGTGCCAGTTTACTCCCATCCAGAAGGAGTAGAAGAACCTGTGATCGACGAAGATCACGGAAGTTGCTAATTTCGGCCGTGCTATGCAGAGATCGTTCGTAGAATTCTCCGGACATATCTGCGAACAGTAAGTTGTAACGTTTGTTTTCTTTAGTGGCTTGTACCGCCAGGTGAAAGTAACCTTGTCCACTCTCTAATCGAGTCCTGATTGTTTCGGGGACATTGCCGCGTGACTTAGCACGTGAGTCAAAGCAGCGCTCTTCGAAAGCAAGCAAAGTCCTGCTTCCTGCGAATTGAAACTCTCCGACAGGGCCAAATAAAAATGCATCATGAATGCTCCCAATCAAAGTTGTTTTTCCGGAACCGATTTCACCTGCCATAAAAATGATTGGAGTATATGATTGGCGACAAATACAGTCTATTTGTTGCACTGACATCTCAGTTCCGCTTGACATTTTGAATTCAGGAACAACAAGTTGCTCGACTTCGGTCATGTTGCTATCCTTCCGTGAACAACCGGCTAATGAGCAGTTCTATGTAGAACTGCTCAGAGATTTCAAGAAAAGTGCGAGATGCAGATGGCGACATTAAAGTTTGTGTCTCGAAAGCTGTCTGCCATCCTTTTTTCCAGCCATTTTCGCGAGCCTTTTCTAGTGCATAGGAGAGTGGGGTTATCTGAGGATCAAGGGTTCGTGTCAGTGACAAGAAATGAGATCCGTCCGTAGTACCGATCGCGCCGACACAGGCTTCAACTGTGGTCTCATCTCCTGTTCCATCACATTGTTCGAGAAGGGTGCGAAGTAGAGAAGTTGCACAAACCGGACCCGGTATTTGCTCCGTTTGTTCCGCGAGGTCAGAAGCTAAATGCAAAACAGCCTGCTTGCGCTTCAATTTGCTGAGAGGCTGGGCATCGCTGCGACGCCTTCCGGATATTAGCCAAAACAGGATATTTGACTCCTCTTTGCGCCGCCTTTCGGTCATCGTTATAGCTTGAGCTACACTAGTTCCGAATTTCCCTAGCTCATCGACAATCACTTCGATCGGAATAGTCCCATCATCTGGTTCATCTTCGACCGTCTCATCTTCTTCTTCCTTCTCAGCGTGAACAGCAAAGGCCCTTTGGAGATCGAAAATCTCAATAGACTGTTCTCGGATACGGATACCTTCCGATTTCAAAAAATGATCTCCTTGAGAGATCACATCTTGGATTCGATTTGCACCTCGCAATCCGCCGAATTCAGATGCGTTAAGCATCAAACATGTTGCAATCGCGAGCTTTCCTCCTCTTTCTAAGATCTCGAACAAAACTCCTGCAGCAAAGATCGACAATTCCGCGTCGTTCTTTACGATAGGAACGTCGTCGCAATCGTTTAGGGCTTGGCGCACACTATCTACGACGGAATTATTCTGCACGTTGCCATAAAAGAGGAGAATTAGAGGGGCGAGTGCTGGCTTGGTTAGTTCGTCTGCAACTTTTCGTATTGCTGCAATACGAGTATCACGTTGTTCGACGGTGAAAGCTGGAATGACAACGGGTAACCAGTTCTCGAATGCTTGATCAAGTGCTAACATTCTATTTCGCCTCCGCTTCAATGGCGTTCCATAACGAATCAAGAACACCCTTTTCCTTTGCGCGCTTAAAGGACGCGATGAAAATCTCCGCATCTGGTGTATTACGCATCTCTTCATCAGAAAAGAGATGCAGACTGTTTAGGATCGCTAACTGCGTATGGTAGGGCAACAGCATAAATCTGTGCAGGAGTTTTTTTCGGTTGGCGACCACTGGGGGAGCCTCCTCTCCGCCAGGGGACTGCGGAGCTTGAACTGGTGCGGACCAATTCGGTAGTTTGAGGGTTTCCACTACTGCGCCTCTCGCATTGCAGCTCCGATCAGCCAAAAATGACCGGCTCGGCTTATCCCAGACACGCGGATACAATTCGACTTCCAGGGTTCGTTCTGTGCAGGGCAAACGCATTTCAAAACATCTCCAATAGCCGGCTGAGGAAGTCCTCGTTCCATCCGGCGCGTTTGAGTTTTCCTCGGAGTGAACCTTTGGACCCCTCTTTTTGCATGGCATTGATGGCCATGTGCCGCAGCACGGCGAGATTGTGGGCTCCGTTTCCGGCTCGGGTGCGGTCCTGATCCTCGTTCATTACCACGTCTAACCGCCAGTGCAGGCTGTTTTCTATGCTCCAGTGTTGGCGTACAA
>Ga0224528_1001827_pt1 | contig 13216 bp, 7 predicted proteins | sample CBST25metaG_2_FD_179888 | JGI IMG/M metagenome (GOLD analysis project Ga0224528, IMG submission 179888) | Peat soil microbial communities from Stordalen Mire, Sweden - C.B.S.T25 | ecosystem: Environmental > Terrestrial > Soil > Wetlands > Peat | place: Sweden: Norrbotten County, Stordalen Mire...
AAAGGAGGTCTCTGAGACTGCCCGATACCAGAGGCGGCAGAAGCTCAAATCGCTCCTGCGCGTTAGTTAACTTTTCTCTTGCCGCAGATTCAACCGTTGTGACAATCGTGATCTCCGAATCAATTGCGGAGAATGCAGTTCCATTCGGGCCTGTATTTCCCTGCTTTTGGAATCAATACTTTAGTAATCCGATTTGTTACTTTAATACGGAATTCCTGCTACAGCAGCGTCATAATCGCTCTAACACTGATTAATTAAATCCAACCTTCGACGTTACGTTCGTTTCTGTTGTCAAACTAACCCAAAAGGCTGTTAAGGCCTAGAGGAATTCGCCGTGTTCGATACTTTTATGTGCGCAATAGGAATCAAAGTCCCTTCAATGACCAGGCAATTGGCTCGTTCTTGGATAATCCTAGGTCAGAGTCGATTGTTGCTGGTGCTCGCGGTGCTCCTTCTTACGGGGCGCGCCGGGGCGCAAACTCTCTCCGTCTTTCCCTCTGCATCTGTTGCGCCGCGAGGGAGTTATCAGACGGTAACGGCTATTGTTACGGGAGTGAATAACAAAACAGTTACATGGACTGCCAGCGGGGGCACTATCGTTGGCACCAACCCTTGCGTCGTAAACGAGCCTTGCACCGTGGCTCTCTATACGACCACGGCGGGAAAATACACTCTGACCGCCACCAGCAATGCGAATGGGGCAGTAACGGCGTCCAGCACGCTCACCTTCACTGCGTCGCCAACCGTGACTACCGGCCATCCCCGCCTGCTGGTGACCGCCGCGATGCTTCCGGCCCTACAAGCCAAGGCCACAGCTGGAAACGTCACATACCAGGCCCTCAAAACGAACGCAAACAACTCCCTCGCCCAGGATAACGCGATCTGGTCTTGGACGACATGGAATGGAACCTCCTGTGCAGGACCGGGCACAGGACTTCCTTCGAGTAATCAAACAGCCAATTGGCGGGAAAACGACGCATTTAACTTTACAACTCTCTCGCTTATTGCGCCGACCGCAGATGAGCGCAATACGTGGGGTTGCCACGCGCGAGACATTTGGACCTATCTTTGGAGCAACATAGTCGCGAAAGACTACAGTCTCATAGGCAACGAATGGTCTGACGCAGCGCCTGCTTTCACACTCAGCCCCGATTGGTTGATGGGCGGCGGCTACCTATCGTCTTCCGACATCAACCTTGCGCGACAGTTCTTGGCGTTTGAAGGACAGCAATCGAACACCGTTGGCACATATGGAAGCGGAACAAACGGTTACGTGCCTCCAGCCGGTCCTTACAACAGCTCTGCAGAGTTTAATCTTGGTGGCGCTTCTGATCTGACCGCGATGAGGGCGATTAGCAATAACTACACCTACAGTCGCGAGCAATACATGGCCGCAATCGGCCTCACATTCGACGACAACACGACCGATGACCCGCCATTGGCGAATACGTGCTCCGCCACTCGGTATCAAATGTGTCCCGACTGGAGTGCGGGATCACTGCATGCCTACTGGAAGTATCTTCAAGGTGCGATGCTTTATTTGGATTGGGCTGCCTTAGAAGACCCAAGTGTAGCGTGGCAGGCATACCAGTCTGCCTACTCCAATCTTCCCACACAACCCACTTGCACATTTGCCACCAATACCACCTATCCATGCTTCGGGATTAATCGTGGCGGTGAGTCCGCAGAGGGTAGTTGGTATGTCTATTCGACATATAGGCTTCGCTACATGCTTAACATGCTGCACACGACTGGGTACGATGACCCTATCGTGAACGGCCCACAAGTCTCGCTCGGGACTTCAAGTTGGTGGGACCTGAAATATCTTGCTGACACGGAATTCCTTACTGGAGCAAATGCAAACAACGCTTACAAGGGGTTCAATTATCTGTCGACGGGCGACACAAACTCTTACGTTAGATACCCATCCGACTTTCAAACCGAATCGTCCATGATGGTCTTCGACTCGTATTCCGGCCGAACCGACAGGACAAATGCGCTTCTTTGGCCGATGTTGAATACGGCATTTGGGGGACCGACAGGAACAGCTAACGGATGCACACAGTATTGCGGGTTCGACAGTGAATTAGTGAATGCTTTTGCTCAAAATCTTGTTTTGGACTTATTTATCGCCTTGCCTGCCGGAGACCCTGTCGCATCCTCTCCTTCGGACCCTCGACCAGGCTATCCTGTCGATCTGTATAACGGCAGTGCTAACCAACACCAGATGATACGAAGTGGGTGGACTGGGAATACGACATTCTTCTCCTACTATTGCGCCAACTCGATGGTTAACCATGAGTACACAAGGTGTGGAACATTCGATCTTTACTCGAACAACGAATACGTCACCAAAAACCGCGTAGAATTCAACGACTACGACAACTTCATGACAACCGCTACGCAGAATAATGAACTGTCAATCGTGAATGCTTGGAATGGAACAGGACAGGCGTGTCTATCCACATCCTCATGCGGTTACTGGTACATGTACCAGACGCAAGGAGGGCAATGGCCGCAAGGGATGCAAGCTGGCATGGCCACCTTGGCTCATTCAGAGCTTCCTTCTTATGTCTCGGATATCGTTGACATGACGAATCTCTACAACGGGGATTATTGCTGCGGAGTCAACACTGCGCCCCAATACAACAACGTAACCCACGCATCAAGGTCCCTTGTATACCTGCGCGGAACGAATCAAATTGCCTACTATGATCGAGCCGTTTCCCGCTCGGCGCAGCAGACAATGATCACTCAGATCACGACGGGAACGCCGACAATCACGAACAGCACAGGAAGCTGGCTCACACGATCCGGTAACCAGAAGGCGTATTTCACCAGCCTTCTTCCTTCGGGTGCATCATTTTCCGATGTGGCTTTGATGCCCAACAACACCTATCCAAGTTCTGCTGCAGGACAGGCAAACGACTGGGAACCTTCTACGACAATTCAAGTAAACGCGGGAGCGACTGCGGCAACGCAATTCCTCAGCGTGTTCGAATGGGGATCATCTTCCCTCTCCAAGAGCACTACCTCGCTTGTCCAGTCTTCGAGCGGAACGACGTTCGATGGAGCAAAGATTGGATCTTCTGTAGTGATGTTCAAGCGCAACTGGACAGACTCCGTCAGTGGCATCACCTACCCTGCCTCTGGTGCAACAAATCATTACATTGCCGATCTGATTCCATCCACCAACTATCCAATTTCAGGTGACGGAGCTCCGTCATCCGCAGTCACAGACACGGCCGGAGTGCTTACATTCACAAGTGCGGGAACGGGCAACATTACCATCGGCGCGGGCGGCCCCACCGTAACTAACGTTAACGTTGCACCATCCTCAGTTACTGTTTCGATCGCTGGGACGCAGCAATATGTGGCGACTTGTGTGTATTCAGATGGGTCCAGCGCTACCTGCACATCAACCTCGAACTGGTCCAGCTCTAGTCCGGCGATAGCTGCGATCACAAGCACTGGAATTGCAACCGCATTGGCGGCCGGCACTGCAACAATTAGTGCGACCTCAGGTGGCATCACTGGGACGGCGACCCTTACAGTTTCCGCTCCCACTCTGACAAGCATCGCCGTGACGCCGGGAACAGCTTCGATCGTCTCAGGCACGGGCACTCAGCAGTATCTTGCGACATGCTCCTATTCCAATAGCACCACAAGCAACTGCACACAAACTGTTCAGTGGTCCAGCAGTAACCCGGCATTTGCGACAGTCAGCAGCAGTGGTCTGGCCGCGGGAGTGGCCTCAGGAAACGCGATCATAAGCGCTAGTTCGGGTGGCTTGTCTGCGACAAGCACTCTTACCGTCAGCAGTCCCAGTCTGGTTAGCATCGCAGTGACGCCGAGCACGGTATCTGTGCAAACTGCGGGAACTCAACAGTTCACTGCTAGCTGCGCCTATGCAAACAATACCAACAACAACTGCACATCCACCGTGAGCTGGACAAGCAGCAATCTTTCAGTCGCAACGACCTCTGCTAACGGCTTAGTTACAGCAATTGCACCCGGTACTTCCACGATCAAAGCGATTTCCAGTGCAACAACAGGCAGCGCGATTCTTACCGCTACCGGTCCAACATTGACCAGCATTACTGTTAACCCGAGTACAGCTTCTATTGTTGCAGGAACTGGAACTGAGCAATATTCGGCCAAATGCGCTTACTCCAATGGCACAAGCAGCAATTGCACGTCGACGGCTACTTGGTCGAGTGGCACGCCTGCAGTGGCAACCATCACTAGCGGCGGTATGGCCGCAGGCCTGACAGCGGGTACCTCCACCATGAAGGCCACGATCGGGAGCACCGTGGGAACTGGCGTTCTCACCGTAACAAACGCCACGCTTACGAGAATCCTGGTAGCCCCTGCTACAGTTTCCATCGCTCCCGGAACCGGAACGCAGCAGTATAAGGCCACCTGTATCTACTCTGACAATTCGCAGAGCAATTGCACATCGACGGTGAACTGGTCTAGTTCAAATCCTGCCGCGGCAACGATTGCAAGTACGGGTTTGGCCGCCGGCGTGGCAGCGGGCACGTCCACTATCGCAGCAAGTTCAGGAAGTACGTCAGGAAACAGCACACTGACCGTGGCCAATCTTACACTCACAAAAATTGCGGTGACACCGGGCTTCGCATCCATTGTCTCTGGATCCGGATCTCAGCAATTCACGGCTTCTTGCCGTTACTCCGACAGTACAAGTAGTGATTGCACATCGACCGCAACGTGGAAAACCAGCAATTCGGCGGTAGCTACGATTTCCAGCACCGGCACGGCCTCCGGGATCACTGCTGGCCCAGCAATCATTACGGCAACCTTCGGTGCGACAACGGGAACTGGCCTCCTGACGGTTACAAAACCCATCCTGAAGAGCATTCTGGTAACGCCGGGTACGGTCTCAATCCCTGCCGGAACTGGAACTCAACAATTTGTGGCTAGGTGTCAGTTCTCTGACAGCACGAATAATGACTGCACATCAACGGTGACGTGGTCCAGCAGTAATCAGACGGCCGTGCCAATTGCAACCAACGGCGTTGCGAATGGTCGGCAGTCAGGCACCGCAACCATTACCGCTGCGTCGGGAAGCGTGACAGCTTCGAGTCTCATCACCGTGCTACCTGCAAGCGCGCTACAGAGCGTCCGAAATGGTGAGTGGGCGTGGATAGACGGAAGCAGCACCGCTGCCGCGACCTTGAGTCCTCTGGTCGGAGTGCGGGGCGCATTGGGCACGCTCGATTCAGGAAATGTCCCGGCAGGTCGAGAGGAGTCCGTGAGCTGGACCGACAGCAAAGGCAACCTTTGGCTCTTCGGTGGCCAGGGATTCGACTCGGCAGGAAATGACGGTTATCTCAACGATCTTTGGGAATACGTTCCTTCGTCCCAAAAATGGGCTTGGATAAGTGGAAGCAGTTCAATTCCCACGTCCACCACAGGACAACCAGGTGTATACGGCAGTCTGGGCGTCGCCGAAGCCGGGAATACGCCCGGCGGACGAGTCGCATCTGTGAGCTGGACCGACAGCACCGGCAATCTCTGGCTCTTTGGTGGTGAGGGTTATGATTCGACTGGCGTAAACGGCAAGCTCAATGATCTTTGGAGGTTTGCTCCTTCCTCGCAAGAGTGGGTTTGGGTAGGAGGAAGCAATACCGTTCCCGCCAGTAATCAAGGTCAGACGGGCGTCTACGGCAAACTGGGTGTCCCCGCTGCTGCAACCGCTCCAGGCGGTCGTTGGGGTGCGAATAGTTGGACGGATGGCACCGGGAAGTTCTGGTTGTTTGGAGGAGTAGGGATTGACTCCACCGGATCTTCGGACGATTTGAATGACTTGTGGGTATTCGATCCCTCGACCAATGAATGGACGTGGGCAGGTGGAAGCAGCGTTGGGGGTCAGCCCGGGATCTATGGTGCACTGGGTTCGGCCTCTATAACAAACGCTCCCGGCGGACGCAGTCAAGCGATCAGTTGGACCGACAGCAATGGCAATTTCTGGCTCTTTGGCGGAACTGGCTACGATTCTGCCGGCTACCGTGGATATCTCAACGATGTTTGGGAGTTTTCCAACTCGACTAACGAGTGGACATGGATAGGCGGCGGCAACACCGTCGGTTGCCTCAATTGTGGTCAATCAGGAATCTACGGAACGTTGGGCGCTGCGAGTGCCACGAATATTCCCGGCGGACGTAGTCAAGCAGTTGGCTGGACAGATGCAAGCGGCAATTTCTGGCTTTTCGGTGGCCAGGGGGTCGACTCGACCGGCAATGTGGGAGATCTTAATGATCTGTGGGAGTTTGCGCTCTCAACTCATCAGTGGACTTGGATGGGAGGCAGTACCACAATTCCGGCTGCAAAAACAGGACAACCTGGGGTATATGGAAATTCGGGCATTCCTGCCGTTGCAAACATACCCGGAGGTCGCCTGGGTGCAGTGAGTTGGGCTGATAGCAGCGGTGACCTCTGGATGTTTGGAGGAAACGGCTACGATTCGAAGGATACATATGACAGCCTCGACGATCTTTGGGTATATCAAACTTCTCCGGGCACGCTGCCGGCAGCAACTCCTGTCTTCGACGTCGCGTCGGGCACCTACAATTCTCAGCAGGCTGTGACCGTATCGGATACAACGCCGGGAGCTGTCATTTATTACACGACAGACGGTACCTCACCTACTACAGGCTCCAACGCGTACAGTGGTCCCATCGCGGTCTCATCATCAGAAGCGCTAAAGGCAATTGCGGTCGTCAGTCAGTATGGCCCTAGCGCCGTAGCTATCGCCAACTATACGATCACTGCGCCAATTGGCATCGGGATTAGTACCGCGTCTGCAAATTTGCTCACCGTGCAATCTGGAGGGACTGGCACCTTCAGCTTTGTCGTCAGTCCGGTCGGAGGAGCCACTTTCCCTGCCGCCATTAGCTTCAAGGCGACCGGCTTGCCCGCAGGAGCTATCGCTACCTTCGCACCCGCAACCATTGCCGCAGGTGCCGGTGTTTCAAACGTTACTCTTTCAATTCAGATCAGCAATTCAACCGCCGCGTTGCATCGTAGCGCACCGGACTGGGGACTGGCGTTGTGCTTGCTGTTTCTGCCGTTGGCAGGGCTAGGTAGTTGGAGAAAGCTTGTTCGACAACTTAATGAACACCAGAAACTCTTACTTTGGTCCGTAGTAATCGCGGGTTCGGTTCTGGCATTAAGTGGATGTGGCGCGACAAAGCTCGCTCAGATTCAAAGCTTGAGTAGCTCCACTTCCTCCGCGCCCTACGTCGTCACCATTACAGCCACCAGTGGACAACTGCAACAGACAACCACACTCAACTTAGCCGTTCAGTAGATACACGGGCATCTGAATGGAGTGTTTGGAGCACAATTTGATTGAGTACGAAGATTGTCGAAAAACTCGCGAGCTAACTTCCTTTAATACTTGAAATGAAGGAAGAGATGCCGAAGTCAGGTCTGGCTAAGCATCGCAGCGGGATCGGCCAGCGAGCCGACAAAGATGTCGGCACGGCTGTTCTTGACCGCATGCCAGACGTGGGAAACACAGACTCCATCCGCTCTTCGGAGGTAGCCGAGTAAACAGTGGCTAAAGGAAGACGGGAAAAGTCGACCAAATCTCGATCCAAGCAAAAACGCGGCGTAGAATTGGGCAAACTGCTGATGCTACCATCGCCGCCCAAGTGAGTAAATGGTTAGGGAGAGGCCTCGTGCTGAATATTGGAATTCTAGCAACTCGTTGAAATTCGCGTGATTGCATCGTCTTTCCTTGCGATTTTCGTTTCTTCACGTTTGAAATTTGTTTGAAGTGCGATTCTGGCTGGTGTTTATAGGGGTTTGCGGGCCTCAGGGTATCATCCCCGAGGCCCGCAACCGTTGTTCAGGCACACTGCTCCCTGAGCATTTCCGGTGGTTGCGCCATCAATCGCGGCAGCCGGATCAGGTTGTGCGCCGCGCAACTGAATACGAACAGCCAGTCCACTTTCTCCAGCCCCCTCAACTTGACCTGGCGCAGAGGGCCGGTTTGCTTCAGCCATCCGAATCCCTTTTCGACCAGCCATCGGCGACTCAGGCTGATAGCGTAGCCGGGCTGGCGCGTGGTTCTGCGGTCCAGGTTGCTGGCACGGCCCTTGTCGTTCTTGGTAACGTGCGGCGTAACATTCAACTCCCGCACCGTGCTGACGAAATCCTTCGTGTCGTAAGCCTTGTCCGCGCCAACCGTGATACGGCGTGAGCGGCCCTCCTGCTTTTCGGCAAGCATCAACAGCGCCGCATCACGCTCGGCATAGCCGTCGGCGTGCGTTACCATCGCCGCGGCGATCAGACCGTTGCGGTTCTCCACCAGTGCATGACCGAGATAACTCAGCTTCGACTCCTTGCCGTAGCTCTTCTTGTACAGCCGTGCATCGGCGTCGGTAGTCGATTCATGCGTCTTGTTCGATCGCTTCTGGCCGTGGAAGTTCGCTCCATCGCCGTCGTCAGAGCCATCTTTGCAACGAAAGCTCTTCTGCGAGGCCCAGGCCTGGATCAGCGTGCCATCCACCGTGAAGTGTTCGTCGCTCATAAAACGCCTGCCCTGCTTGTTCACTTCGGCAAAGAACTGCTGCGCCACATCGGAAGTCAGCAGCCGGTCGCGGTTCTTGGAAAACACCGCATGGTTCCATACCGCGTCGTCCATACCCAGGCCCACAAACCAGCGGAACAGCAGGTTGTAGTCGATCTGCTCAACCAGCAACCGCTCCGAACGCACCGAATAAAACACCTGCAATAACAGCGCCCGCAAAATGTACTCCGGTGCGATCGATGGGCGGCCGGAGTCGGCATACAACGCATCGAACTCCGGGCTCAAGGTCTGCAACACCGTATCCGTAAGCTTGCGAACTGCTCGCAATGGATGATCCTGAGGCACACGCTGCTCCAACGATATATAGCTGAACATCCCGTCCTGAACTCGCTCGTCTCCCCGCATCTCTGTTAGACGAATGGAAGCCAGCCTCTGACTCACAACGGGTACCTATTTCAACAAGTTCCTAGATATCGTCCCTCATCAGTTCAGGCACTATGCCGGGTTCCGGACTATTCCGGGTGACAGAAGAATCGATCGACGAAAGGCCTGTCAGTGCACTCTTCGGTCGGATTTGTTCCTTTATCCACCCGGCATAGTCTTGGTCAGAGATTCTGTAGAAATGCGAGTAATTCGTCTCCAGGTCGGTATCGGCCGGGCATTCCTCCGAGAGGTGTGGTCTTTGCCAGGATCTCCTCTTTCATTGCCAAATTGGCTTCGAGGTAGATCTGCGTAGTCTCCACCGACTCGTGCCCCAACCAAAGAGCGATTACGGCCCGATCGACGCCTGCCTGCAACAGCCCCATGGCCATCGAATGGGGACTATTCCGAGGCCGGAATAGCAGGCACACCTACGCCACGGAGATGCTCCGCTCCGGCGTAAGCTTCCCCGTCCTGATGAAGTTACTCGGTCACGTCGATCCGGGTATGACCATGCGCTACGTCGATGTGGCTCTCACCGATCTCGAACGCGAGTTCCAACTGGCACGCTCAAAACCCAGGCATCTGGCACCACAACCCAAAACATCCGCCGCACCCGCACGTACAGGCCTCGATGGCGTCATCGACGCCTTAATCGCCGCTCAACATGTCATGGAAATGTTCCGTCGCTCGCTCACAAACGAAAGCGCTCGCAACAGACTCCTCAGGCTCTCCAACCGCCTCATCAAGATCCTCGCCGAGATAAGAAAACTCCACACCACCTGAATGAAAATGGGCACCGATTGGCCGGTTATGGCGATTTGCGCCAATGGAGAGGAAACTACTAAGCTCTCAAAATCGACGAAAGAATCATGCTGGCAGCGCGTTGACTTTGATGAACCAGTGGAGAGGGTCTAAATGGCAGCGAGAAAAGCAGGTTCGGAGCGCCTCGGAGCGTTCTCGGATGGAGTGATCGCGGTTATCATCACGATCATGGTGCTGGAGTTGAAAGCGCCCCACGACGCAAGTGTCGCAGCTCTGATGGCACTCTGGCCGACATTCGCCAGTTACGCACTTAGCTATTTGTTTGTCGGCGTAGTCTGGGTCAACCATCATCATCTCCTCCGCTATGCAGAGAGTGCGGATCATCTTGTTATCTGGTCGAACTTGGTCTTCTTGTTCTTCGTTTCGCTTATTCCCTTTTTCACCTCGTATATGGCCGAGAATCGCATGAACTCCTTTACAACCGCCCTCTACGCAGTGAATTTCCTTCTCATTACGCTTGCCTTTCACTTGTTTCAGTGGGCTATCACCCGGCAACTGGCAGAGGAAGCTGAATTGACAAGAATGGCTCGGGCGGCGACGTACCGAAACTGGATAGCTCTGCTTCTCTATGCTTTGGCTATCCCCGCGGCTTTTCTCCATCCGGCTGTCTCTCTTGCACTAATTCTTGTTGTTGCTTTTCTCTACTTTATCCCGAACTCAGTGAAACGGGCAGCATGACGGTGAGACGAAAGTGCTGCGTTGCGATGGAATCTGTTCAATCGGCAACTTACCATTCAGGGTCAAGCCTGCTCAAAGAGACCGACAATTAAACCGCGGGCGATAGCATGGACGAACAACTGGAAGCCGAGCCATGCCGGACTGGCGGAATCGGGTATGTCCAATTTGGCAACGTCGAGCGCGTGCACTGCGAAATAATATCGATGCGGCCCGGTGCCCGGCGGCGGCCCGGCGCCCAGAAACTGTCGAGCGCCCGCATCATTGTTGAGCATTTTCGCGCCGTCCGGCAAGGAGCCGCCGCCATTGGCCCCGGCATCATGCGCGAGTTCGACCCTTTCCGGGGGAATATCGTAAACCGCCCAGTGCCAAAAGCCGCTGGCCGTCGGCGCATCCGCATCGTAGCAGGTGATGGCGAAACTTCTCGTTTCGGCCGGGTGACCACTCCAGACAAGATGAGGCGACTTGTCCCTCCCGGGCCCACCGAAGATTCCGGTCTGCTGATCCAGTCCTAGTGTGTTCCCATCCGCAAGTTCATTGCTTAACAGTGAAATTGCCGGTAGCTTTCGAAGCAAATTGTAAGGATTCGGGCGTTGAAACATAAGCCTCCTAGGTGTTCATCGAGCTTTGCTCGATCATGAACAGAGCTGGTGCTGGACAAGTTGTCCCAGGATTGCGGACCAGCGACGACGGCCTCCCGCTGCCGAAATCGAACTCGTCGCCTACTTTTCCCCAACTCTGTCGGCTTAGACAGCTCAAAGTTAGTTACCTACTTCGCGGCCAGGATTGATTCTCGTTCTGCGGTTGCGGGCTGAGATGACGATTCTGCTGAACCCAGATTCTCCTGATAAAACGGGAGCAGCTTGGCAAGGGCTTGAGAAACAGGCTCGGGTTTGTCGTACAGGTCATAGTGCGACCAACCCTTGATGACTGCTAGTTCCTTTTTCTTGGATGAAGCACGGCCAAAGATTTCGTTGCCATCCCTATACGCGCCGAAGGCCCCAACCTTGTCGCCTACGACAACCATCAGCGGCTGCGTGAGCAGTACCTCTGCCAGATGGAATGCATCCCAACCCATCGCGGGAATACTGTGGGAGAAGAGTGAAAGGTTGAGACCGTGCGGTTTCTGTCCGCGTGGAGTCCGGTAATACTCGGTTGCCTCACACGTGTCGATCTCGGTAATGCCGCGCTTCTTTGCTTCCTCGGGAGAAGGAGGCAAAACATCATCCACACGCAGTTCAGCGCCACGTGCCTCGGCCGTATGTTGCTTGGCCATGGCTTCGAGCATCCCGATAGGGTCGTATCCGCTGAACGCTTCGCGCATCAGCCGGCCGTAATTCACGCCCGTAACGGTTCCCACCGCTTTGATGCGCCGTTCCGTCATCGCGGCGTTGATAGAGTAGCCACCCCCGCCACAAATCCCAAGTACACCAATCCGGTTTTCGTCGACGTACGGAAGCGTGACCAGGTAGTCGGTGACGACGTGGAAATCCTCGACGCGGCGGGCGGGATCTTCGATGCTGCGTGGCTCACCACCGCTGTCGCCCTGAAAGCTCGCATCGAATGCAATGACGACAAAGCCTTCTTTAGCCAGTGCTTCACCGTAGACGTTGCCTGAAGTCTGCTCCTTGCAACTACCGATAGGATGGGCGCTGATGATGGCCGGATATTTCTTCTCCTCGTCAAAGTCTGGCGGAAAGTGAATATCGGCTGAGATTTCCCAATACGTGTTCTTGATTCTTACGTTCTTAATGTTCGCGGTTGCCATGCCTCACCTCGCTGTTAGTCCAAGATGTGTTTTACCGATTACCAATCTGGTTGGGAAGTCCCCTCGTCCGAAACGGGTGCCATAAGGAATTCTAGGACTGTCTTACTAAAGATGTGTTGCCGAATTCGGTGAATGTTTTGCCTAAAACGACAGACAGCGAACCTTGACGGCCTATGAGAAATGTCGAATGATTCAGGCACGGTTCTTGTGAGCCAAAGAGAGGCAAGGCATGGAGCACCATGTTTCGAGAATGTCTGCGGCGGCGGCAACAGGGATTCTTGCAAAAGCTATCCAGCGTATTGCCACCAGTGCCGGAGACCACCAAACGGCGTTGCCAGAGCTCACGCTTCACCGCAAGAATGCGCCGACCGATGCTTCGCATTGCATTTACGCACTGGGCTTAGTCCTGACAGCACAAGGAAGCAAACAAATTATGCTCGGTGACAGGATCTTCCCCTATGGGCCAGGCGAGTCCCTGTTGTTGACGACGATTGACCTACCGATCGCAGCGCACGTCACTCGAGCCACCTCACGCGAGCCTTACCTCGGAGTCGTGTTGCGCTTCGACGCCAACACAATCATTCAGGCGGCTTCTGAGATCGAGATGCCGCGCTCTCGGAAAGATGCCGCGTATGAGCCAATCTCTATCAAGAGGCTCGACGTCCCAGTGCTCGATGCTCTGTACCGCCTTATCCAATTGCTCGACGAGCCGAATCTGCTTCCTCAACTGGCTCCGCTGGTATGCAAGGAAATCATTATCCGATTGCTTAAGGGGCCTCACGCCTCACATCTATGGCATTTGGTTACTGCCGCAAACCCCAGGCAGCAGATCGTCAAAGCTGTGTCTCAGATCAAGCAGAATTTCGCCCAGACCATACGCATGGACGAGCTTGCCGAGGAGGCACACATGAGTCCATCCGCCTTCCGGCAGCACTTTCGCACTATCACCGGAATGAGTCCTGTGCAGT
>Ga0224528_1001833_pt1 | contig 13182 bp, 6 predicted proteins | sample CBST25metaG_2_FD_179888 | JGI IMG/M metagenome (GOLD analysis project Ga0224528, IMG submission 179888) | Peat soil microbial communities from Stordalen Mire, Sweden - C.B.S.T25 | ecosystem: Environmental > Terrestrial > Soil > Wetlands > Peat | place: Sweden: Norrbotten County, Stordalen Mire...
GAAGAGGTCGTCGGTTCGATCCCGACCAGGTCCACCAATAAACTCAACAACTTAGCGAATCGGCAAGAAAAACGCGATACGCTTTCGATACGTTGGTTCTCACGCTGCATCTTCCGCAGCGTTTTCTACTACCTTCCGCGAACGATCCATCAGGACATCGACTACCCGGCTTTGCGCTTCGCGCTTGGCAGGCGTCAGAGCCTTCGTGTAAACGTTCATCGTTGTGGAGATGTTGGCGTGGCGCATCAACTCCTGCACCACTTTGACATCTTCCCCATTGGCTTTGAGCAGTGTCGAGTACGTGTGCCGGAAGGAATGAAAGCCGACCCACTTGGTGATCCCGGCCCGCTTTGCGGCGGGTTGCAAGAAACGGTCGAGCAGTGTGTCCGTCCAGGGAGGCATTTTCCCCTGCACTTTCTCGCTGGCGAAAACCCAATCATCCGGCTTGGCGTAGCAGGTTTCCTTTTTCCAGGACGACAGCTCATCGGCGGTGAACTCGTCAATGGGAACCGGTCTCCGGGAGGTTTCAGTCTTGCACCTTCCCACGATGCCATCCACGACCGACCGGGTGACTTCCATCTGCAAAGTCTTCCAGTCGATGTCCATCCACTTCAGGCCCAGGACTTCGCTGATGCGTAGTCCTGTCGTAGCCGCCACGATGCCGATGAGGCGCATCTTCTGTGGAAGCTCCAGCATGAGCGCCCGGAATTCCACTGCTTCCAGCGGCTCCGTGACTCGCGTCCGTTTCGCACTCTGGCGCACCGCAAAGATCGGGTTTTCCCCGTCGTTGAGCCAGCCGTAACGGATCGCGTGTTGGTAGACTTCGCTCATGATGCCCTTGATCTTTGCCTTGGTTCCGTTCGACAGATCGTCGATGGAACCAAGCCACCGCTCCACTGCCACTGCTTTAATCTCCCCGAGACGGTAGCCGCCCCAACGGGGGACGATTCTCGCCTTCAGGTAGACGTCATAGGTCTGCTTCGTTTGGCGAACCTTCCGCTCAGATTCTTTTTCCAGATCCAGTTCAATCATTCGGTAGTGCTCCACCAACTGCTCGAACGTTCCCGGAATACCTTCCGGACGGGAGGTGTGATAGTTAACGTCGAGACGCAGTGTGGAAACAGCCTTCCATGCTGCTGTTTCCGTTGAATACTGCTTCACTGAGCCCACTACAAGAGCCCGCATCTTGGGTTTCCCTTTGGCGTCAATATCCCGCCACCTGTAAACCCAGACCTCCGGCCCTTTCTTGCGTCTGTGCCGGCTGAAAAAGCCGTGTTGATACCGTGGTCGATTCAAGAGATATTCCTCTCGTTCCGACCCCGATGGCTATCTAATTTTACCGCTTCTTGCTCCAGCCATCGAGAGAGTTCAGAGAGGCGAAATCGCCAGATTTTACGCGGTCCCTGACCAATTGGGTGGGCGGGCACATGGCCCTTGCGGGCGAACGCCAGGAGCGTCTTCCGAGACATGGCAAGGAACGCTGCCGCTCGTTCCGCGTCCACGTAGGATTCCTCTTGCAGAAGGGCAAACGAATGTTCCATGAGCCACCTCAAAGGGGTGCAAAAAGACAGACCGGCATCCCAAAATAAGCCTAGCCAGGGAACATGACATGCCGCGCGGACGATTTGTCCGCGCCAACTCCAAATCGTCCGAGATAAATTCGCAGAGCGGCAAGGCTCTCCTCGAGCTCGCCTTCGGACAACGGCGTGCTTCCCTGCTTGGAGGCCATACGCCCGGAACCAGCATTTCGAGCATTGAATCCCTGCGATGCCGAGAACCTCTCTGATAAGCCAAAGTCACTACGTTTCTCCGGGTGATTAGGCCATCAATTTCCGTCTCAATTGGCTTTTGTGTTCCATTGCCAACTCTGTGACGATTCGCGAATATTTCAGTCCCTAGGGCTTTCGCCTTGTATTCATTCTGTCAGCAATTTGAGGGCAGCAAAGCTGATCGGAATACACGATAATCAATGCACACGGACAGGAGAATAAGTATGTCTCTCGCGGGAGGCTCTGCAGACAAACTCGGAAATCGCTATGAACTTTGGTGGACTGTCCTGAAAGTCATGGACATCATCCGAGGACAATGGGAAGCGATTCGAATCGAAGAGCCGGGTGTCGAGAAAGCCGAGTTCGTTCTACGCGGCGCAGCCGAGAAATCTCTTCATCAGGCAAAGAGGCAGGCTGGGGACGGAAAGTGGACGCTAGCGGAACTGTCTTCCAAGGATAACCCCTACCTTCAAGCGATTGGTCAACAGCTCCAGGACCCAAATACTCGCATTGTGTTCGTCTCAGGCAGTGATGCGCCGGAACTGGCTGAACTCTCGACCAGGGCGCGTGACTCCGCATCGCCCGAAGAATTCAATGATTTCTTCGTCCAAAGCAAGAAGCATCAGACTGGGTTTTCGCAGCTGCAAAGAATCTGGGGCGACTGCAGTGCGGAGAAGGCCCGCGGCCACCTGAAACGAATTGAAGTGCGGGTCATTGACGAAAAAAGCCTTCGGGATCAGACGTTGATGACGGCGCAAGCTTTATTTCTGCTCTCACCGGCAAATGTTTGCTCGGCGGTCGCGGGACTTGTTCTCGACTCTGTTCATCGGGACCTATCCCGGGCAGAGATTATCGAGTTTCTTTCGAAATGTGGTTACAACTTACGCCAAGTGGCGAATGCGCCACAGGCGCGACCGCTGGTCGACGCGGTGACACAAAGGTATTTGGACAATGGGCGGGGCCGGCTCATTCAAGGCAAACTTGTCCCCCGCGACGTAACAGAGCAGCTCCGGGCGCATATGAACGAGCCCAAGACTGACTGTGCCGTGACTGGACGCGCGGGCACCGGCAAGAGCGGATGCATCGCGGAGTTCGTGGAAGGCCTGAAGTCTAGCGGAATACCAGTGCTAGCCTTCCGACTGGACCGTGTCGATCCAGTGAAGTCCACGGTGGAGTTGGGTCACGCGCTTGGATTCGAAGAATCCCCTGCCTTGCTCTTAGGTGCCGCTTCGGAAGGCCATGAGAAGGCGGCGTTGGTCATCGACCAACTGGATAGCATTAGTACCACATCAGGTCGAACCACCGGTTTTTTCGACGCAGTCGAAGCGTTGATGAATGAGGTGCGAGGCCTGCAGGGCAAGACCGAGATTCATGTATTTGTCGTTTGCCGGGAATTTGACTGGAAAAACGACCATAGGCTTCGGAAGCTACTCAACAAAGAACACAATCACATCGCCATCGGAGATTTCACGAAAGGGCAAGTGAGAGCCATCCTTGAAGAGTCTGGAGTTTCGCCCAGTTCCCTGACCTCGAGGCAGCTTGATCTCCTCTGCCTTCCTCAAAACCTATCTCTGTTCTTGGAATCCTCCTTTACGCCTGAGACACCGTTCAATACGACCCTCGATCTGTTCGATCAGTATTGGACGACGAAGCGAACTTCCGTCGCAGAGCGGAGTGCCCCCGTCAGCGATAGTTGGAATGATGTGATTCAGGCGATGGTCGACGGCATGACGACAAGCCAGCAACTCTCGGTCCGGCGCGAAGCGCTGGACAAATGCGCTCCGCCATATGTTGACCAGATGATTTCTGAAGGCGTTATCACGCGCGACGGCCACAGAGTCGGCTTTGGTCATGAGAGTTTCTTCGACTACTGCTTTGCGCGTCAGTTTGTGCTAGAGTCGCGGACATTGGTGAACTTTCTGCTGCAAGATGAACAGCATCTTTTCCGCAGGGCGCAGGTCCGACAAGTTTTGCAGTACCTCCACGAGGGCGAGCCGGACAGATTTTGTGAGGAACTCACCGGCCTCATCAATCACAAGCAGATTCGGACTCATCTCAAGGACCTGGCGCTCGCAGTTGCGGCGAGCAGCGCGACGATTTCGGCGCAAGAATGGGAGATGTGGACACGATTGATTGCTCCGCATGTCGAAGCAACAAGAACCAATCAAACAGGCGATTTGATTGCAACGCTTGCGTGGAAGCATTTCTATTCAGCGTCGCCTCTCTTCGAACGCGCGTTGCAAGCGGGCCTCGTTCAAGAATGGGTTGACTCAGATAGTGGCGCGATTGTGGACATGGGGCTTTCGTACCTGAGGGCTCATGAGGGGCGTTTCTCAAGCGAGACAGCAGCGCTACTTGCGCCGTTTGCCGGACGAGGTAAGGTTTGGAGCAAGCGCCTGCTGTGGTTCATGCAATTGGTGGACCTCAATGCGAGTCGCGAGATGTTCGATCTCTTTTTGCGTCTGCTCGCCGATGGGACGCTTGACGAGGCGCGCGGTCCGATTGCCGCAAACAGCACGTTTTGGAACCTCGCTTACGATCTTGCCGAGAAGAATCCTGCCAGGTGTTGCGAGATTGTCGGGACTTGGCTCGGGCGACAATTGGAGTTGGCTAAAGCGTCCGACACAGGAGAAAATCTCATATCGTTCCATTACGACGCGTTCGCAGAGCAGCCGATTTCCAAAACCGCTAAACAAGCGCCTTCTGAATTCATCAAGCATGTCTTTCCAATCATCTTATTGATCGCTTCTTGGGCAAGCCGTGCTGACGATGAATTACCTCGAAGAGATCGAGTGTGGCTCTATCTCACGGAGCGGGACGAGACTGGTTCTCCTCAAGATATTGCGTTACATCATTTGCGCTCGGCTCTCAAAGCGGTGGCGGAAAAGAGCCCAGAAGAACTTGCCGGCCACGTTGATTCCCTGCGCGCTTCAGATCTCTATGTCGCTAACGTGTTACTGCTTGCGATCTATTCAGGAAACGGTAGGCATTTTGCGAGCGTAGCGGCAGAGACATTTGTGGAACAGCCTTGGCGATTCGAATGCGGCGTGTCCCAAAACTCGCATTGGTATGCACAACAGGCATTAAGCGCAATTTTTGAGTATTGCGACGCAGAGCATCGAGCACAGCTCGAATTGACTGTGCGAGAGTACGTTTCCCCATGGGAAAAGGCATCCTCCGGGTACAAGTATCACGGGAGTACGAGGTTCAACCTGCTCGCTGCGATTCCATCTGAGCTTCGGAGTGCCCAGGGGGCGCGTGCGTACCAGGAGCTAGTGAGAAAATTCGGAAAACCGGCAGGCGAACCGGAGGGTCCTCGCGGTGGTTTTGTCGGTTCGCCCATTCCCGACGACAGACTTGTGAAGATGGATGACAACGCGATCCTTGTTGCAATTCAGCATTTCAGTAATAGCACTCGGCCACGCCAACATTATCATTTTCTCCGAGGTGGAAGCCTGGAGCTTGCAAGAGCAATCGCCAGTCTGGCAGAGAAGGAACCATCCCGGTTCGCGCAGATTGCACTCAAGATCCCATCCGACGCTGATCCCGTATTCCTCGCGGAGCTACTCCGAGTCTACGAGAAAGCAACTCTCGACGATTCGATCAAACTACAAATCTGTCTGAAGGGTTTTGCGGAACATCGGGGGCAATGTGGAAGAGAGATCGCCGATGTACTTGGCTCGATTAAAAACCCGCTCCCTCAAGTTGCAGTTGAACAACTGGAATGGCTTGCCATTCAGAGCCCTGAACCGCCGTTTGGTCAACAAGATGAAGCGGTGCCCGAGGAACAAGACAGTATTCTGAAAGATTGTTTCAACCGCGGCTTGAATCTGACCCGAGGACGTGCTGTGCTTGCCATAGGCAATCTCATCTTGCTCGATACAGCCTATATCACTCGTTTCGCTTCCACACTCGAAAGGCTGACCGAAGATAGGAGCGCGGCTGTTCAAGCGTGTAGCGCTTTTGTCTGGCGGGTAATTGCAGGCGGAGACTACCTGTATGCTTATGCGATGTTCCAGAAGTGCCGCATGGTCATTCCCTCATTGCCGACCTTACGATATGGGTTTGATCTACTACGGGTTGGATTACGCGATCATTTCTCACTTCTCCGTCCGCAGATTGAAGACATGTTAGAAAGTGGGGATAGTCAATGCATCGTCACTGCGTCCCGACTAGCCTGCATTGCCGCTCTCTATCATCCAGAGGCTTATGCGCTCGCTGATCTGGCTGTAAACGGGGATGAAAGGCAAAGGCTTGCGGCTGCTCAAGTAGCTGCTGCGAATCTAGGCTCGGAGGAGTTCCGTCCGTGGTGTGAAAAGCAGTTGTATGTCCTTTTCAACGATTCTGATCCGAAGGTCCGCAGCGCTGCCGGCGAGTGCTTCAGAAAACTCGAAGATCAACCGCTAGAAACGTTTGGTAAGTTGATTGAATCGTATTGCCATAGCGCTGCCTACGAATCGAATTCGCATTCGCTGCTCCACACGCTCGAAGAATCCGTGGAAAAGCTGCCAGGCATCGTCTGCATGGCGTGTGAGCATTTCCTTCTGCGGTTCGGTAGAGAGGCGGGCGACATTCGGACACATCGAGCACTGGACGGCTACCGAATGCCAAAGTTAGCCTTTCGGACCTATCACCAGCATCAGCGAGATGAGTGGGCATCCCGCGCACTCGATGTTATCGACCGCCTTTGCGAAGAGAGTGTGGGTGAAACCTTTGCTCAGCTGCAAGAGTTTGATCGCTGATCTTGGTTGGATTCATTGGCGAGAACGCCCGTGCTCATTCCGTGAACGCGCTCTACAGATGACGAAGGAGGCCTCATTAACGAAGCTGGTTCATGGTATGTGAATTACACGAGATACTGGGCTGCCGCGCCCAGTCTGATCGGCCGTGCTCCTCGATTCACAAGAAAGCTGAGGGCTGGGCGAGATCGCGGGATTCTGAGCAGGCGACCTTTTCGTTGATTAGTCCTGAAATGTCGGCATTCCCACCGGAATCTCACGATCTGCGCGGAGGATGGTTCTCAGATGCTCCATGACACTGCTGCGCTTTTCGGGATCAAATAAAGGACCGACCAATTTCCGAGCAGGCACCACTTCGAATGGAGTTCCGGGACTTCATCTAGCTATTCAAACCGCTCATTATCGCGCCTCTCCTCTGATGCTTCGCGCTGCCGTACAATGTCGAGCAAGCCCAGGAGGCGTGCTTTCTCCGCCGCCACAAACGCGATAATGTTCGGGTCGGGGTAATCAGCGAGGGAATCGAGCAGCTTAATGTTTGCCTCCCATGGCGGCACTTGCGAGCCCGACCAGGACATTGGCTGAAACTTCTCGATGTATCGCTTAAGTACCTCGGTGCGATCCGGCGCTTGTTCCAGCAGGCTCAGTGCTACCTTTGTCCACTGACGTACCTCTGTCTTCGCTTCGACATGGAAGGGGAAGATTGCAGAAGCCATCAAGAAATATCGGATACCCCTGTCCTGCTCGCACCATTCGAGCAAAACCTGTTCTGGAACATTGTTGAAGGCCGAATCTCCCCGCCCAACCATTTGGTGACGAATCCGATAGATGTAGTCATCCGGTGCGGCACCAAGAGGAAAGAGCGCGTTGAGCGTGACGGTCGGCTGAACGGCAAGCAGCATTCCTAAGACACTGGCCGTTTCCGAGTCGGCGAAATGCCTGCGCGCCAACGACTTCCTTACGCGCTGGCACATCTCATATGCGACTGGTGAACCGTCTGGTCCAGTCAAGCAATGCTTCACTAGCTGATTCAAATGGTAGGTCTGGTTATCGTTTCTATCAGCAAAATCAAAACGACTCAGGAGCGACCTGCCCGCGGCAACAAACTCTTTTGGAATAGGAACCTTGTCTCGCTCACACAGAGCAATGCGCATCCACACAATCTCCAGCGCCACATCGAATCCGCCTACTCGTTCAGCAATAAGCGAGGATAGCTCGGCGAGACCCTCTCCATCTAAGGTGTCCCATGTGTATGCCAGGGTGCGATATCTCTCGATGGATGCGATGCCGCTTGCGAGAGAGCGTTTCAGGCGTTCAACACCTTTAAGCTGCATTCCAGCACGACACTGGAGCAGAGGAACCCACTCTGCCACCGATGGATCGTTCATACTCTCGTCAAGCAGTGTCTCGACGAGTTCCGACTTCGTGGTCCGCAAATTATAGAGGAAGATAGCTAGGCCTTCAGCAGATCGCTGCTTTGGATCGGCCTTGCCAAATTGCGCCAGGATGCTGTTCCACAGCCCCCTGTGATCTGACGAGCTGTCAATCATTCCCTTCAGAAAATGCCCAACGTACATCCCCGATTCTGCTATGACAAGTTCCGGTAGCATCTCTTTGAAAGCAGTTTCATCGTGAGTAACCTCTCTTCCAAGCCCATACGCCTGCGTTTGCATACGATCCATGTGAGCTGTGACATCGTCATGTGGGCCAAGGTCGTCGAATGCGCCACGAGCATTCCGAAAGACCAATGCGCGGACACGGTCAGCAAGGCCCCTCGGCGCGAATAGCTCCTCAATCGCCATGAGCCTGCTCTCCAGGTCCGCATCCAGCGGCTCCTGCCGCCATCGTCGGATTGAATGAATGGCTTTCCAACCGTCAGGCCAGAAGTTCCCCGACGAAAACACCCTGCAAATGTCTTCGACTTCGTCATACATCCCGACGTGATTCCAGAGTCCGCGAAGGCTATCTGCTACAGTCTTGCGAATCTGGGGTGCGATTACCTCGTTGGCCACGAGCCTTTTGCAAAGAGAAAGCGCCGACCCAAACCAATGAAGAATCTCATCGCGTGTGCTGGGATCGGAACCGAAATCGCGTGGCCAAGCGCCAAAGTCGAAGCGTTGATAGGATGTGAAATTATCAGTCTCGAAAACTGCATTCAATGCAGAGACTCCAAAATCGCGCCGCTGTTCACTTTCCGACCCGAGCAACGATTCGATGACGGTTAGTCGCTGTTCGATAGTCGCGTGCGTTCCAGAGAGGTAGAGGTGGAAGAGTGATGGAAAACTCTTCTTGACCTGGTTCGAATACGGGCTAGGTTGTTCATTTTCGATTAAATCGAAGAGCGATGCCACGGCCCTGTCAAAGAGGTCGGGATCATACGCAAGCGAAAGCAGAAGAGTCCGGAATTCTTCCCCATTCAACTGAGTTTCAGTGGCTGCCGCCTCTCGGATCGCTCTTTGAATTGCTTCCAAGGTAGTACTGGGGGCCACCGGAGCAACGTTGCTAAGCATTGACACACCTAACTCATTGAGGCTGCCAAGCCGTCCCAACATACCGTCAGTAGATAACCATTGCTCAACAATGGACCGCGCCTCAGCGCTGGTGTGTAAATAGCCGAGGCGCCGCGAGAAGGATTTCAGCAGCCGGGCAGGCGCGCTGTTCCAAAATTGTTCTAGCGCGGCGGGTGGGATGTTTTCGAGGGCAATTGCCGCCAGTCTATTCGCGACGGCATGGGGCAATAGCGCCCGCCATGCGCCTCTTGACTGTAGGAGGTCCCGTCGCCGCAACTCCGAAAGATCGCGGTAGACTGACCGGATGTCTCGGCCGATAACCTCTGCAAGTCTACAGAGTTCTGACTCTTCTGCGTGCGAATCGTCTACCCCTTGGAACGAGTAAACCAGCGAACACGCCTGGGCAGTCTGCAGGAGAGAATCCCTGGGGTCATTGCGCTGGTGGAAGAGTCGACCGAACAGCTCAGCGTCTCTTAGTTCCGCGACGGACTCTCCAGACCTGATCGTGCCGGCGAGCGCAATTGCCACTCTCGCATTTCCGCCGGCAAACCTTGCGACTGACTGGACGTTCACCTGAGAGAGCGTTGGGAAACGATGTCCGAGAATCTTCTCAATCAGGGCGTCGGATGAAGGTTGGAGGTCGAAGACATCGGTTCCTTCAGGCAGATCATCCTGGATGTCGAACTCGATGGTCAGAAGACTGAGACGGCTTCCTGATGCCTTGCAAACTTCTGAAAGCTGCCGGTGAAGTTCCTGTCCGCAGTTGTCGACGATCAGGATTGCCCGTGTTTGCTGCGCAGCAAGTTCAGAGGCCATCGCAACGGGTTGAGGGCTGGGTCCGTCGGACAGATTGGTGTATGCGGCGAGAGACGGGTCGAGAGCACCCTCACCGAGTCTTTGATCGAACAGCGCCTGAGCTAGCCTGGTCTTGCCGACGCCGGAAAGCCCGATAAGGCGACCAACGCCCTGCGCTTGTGAGAGGTGAACACGAATGCGTTGGATGCCCTCAAGCGCGGAGAAACTCTTGCCCTGTTCGTCGCGGCGGCGGATGCGCATTTCTCCATCGAGGAGGTATTCTGCGTTCAGGCTCTCGCTCGTCGTGGCCCATGGCCCGTAAGGCCTCCAGCCGGGGACCGCCCTGGCAATCTTCCCCCGTAGCCAAAGTGCAAGCCCTAGATGCTCTCGAACCCAGCTCGCAACGCGATTTCGGTCATAAAAGTCGAGGTGCAGAGATCTGGCATCGAGCAGTTCACTCACTGCCTCGGCCATCGCTGCACGACGAGCGTGGAGTGCGGTATCCGAAACCGATCCTTTTGAACTCACAATGATGTAGGCTCCAGAAGCTTCGGCTAGCTCCCGGATAACGGACCGAACGGTTCCCCTGGGCTTCATTTCGGCGAGGATTGCGGCGCGTGGCATATTTTGAGCTTTGACCTGGAACCCGGTCAACGAGCGCGGCAAGTTCAGTTGCGGCCCGACCTCACCCTGTATGGCCGCGCGAACGTCAAGCCCGCCGTCGGCTGCGCTCTGATCTCCTCCCCATGTCACACCAAGCGGGGAGACTCTACTCCGTCTAGCCTCGGCCTCACATAGGAGGCCAATGAGCGTTCGGAGATCTTCGTCGTTCAGGAGCGATACGTGATCGCCAGTAATTTCGAACATTGAGCGACTGACCTTTGAACCGGGGTGACTTGAAGCGTCGATTCAACTGGGCAGCTTCAGCCCGGTAAAGACCTCAAGAATCCAATGGAGGTCCTCCTTCAATATAGGCCCGAAGCTCCGGTCCGGCTGGGTAGCTTTCCAGCGCGGAAGACAACCCGGCGAAAAGCCAACGCCGGCGAAGCCGGATTAGTTCCGGAATGTCGGCATTGCGGCTGGCATCTGGTGCCCTATTAATCGGTAAGGATCGCCGTTGCCTAGGGCGTTTATGCGGACTAGTCGTGCGAATCAGGCTCGACCTCTTCACCAGCTTCTACCGTTTGGCCCAAGAGAATGCTTGTTGTCAAACGGCCGATGTAGCTTTCCTTGTTTATCATCTCCTCTAGATCCTCATCTCCTCTCGGATACCTGATATTGAAATTGATTTTTGCTATTGCAAAAGAGAAATCTTGCAGATCAGACGCAGTGAAATGTGTCGATATGACTTCTGTCTTGCGAATGCGCGTGGTTCTGATTTTGGCCGGAGATGATCTATCCCAATCCCACATGCCATGCACTAGCGCATTTCGATAGTCATGGTAATGATGAATCAGAGAGTATTGCTCTTCTAGATTCTTCTTCTCCTCGCCATTACGTTGATCGGCTACGCGCTCTTTCCATAGTTCTAGAACTCCAGAGAATTGCATGTTGTTCATCACTTTCGGAAGCACCTGTGCTTGTTCCCCAAAAGTCTGAAGCGTTTGTAGAAAAATCTCACACTCTAGCGCGCCCCACTGGGCAACGATGTGACCGATACAGGAAAGCTCTAGCTCTGAAAGCTCGATGTCGTGGGCATGATCGAGCCTGTAGTCTTCACTCTTTTTTGCGTTGTCGGTCATCTTTTCCTCTTTTCAATAACAGCCGGATGTTTGTCGCAATGGCCGCCTGTTGTGGCGTCACCAGATGTTCTTGGCCAAGCAACGCCTCGATTGCTTTGCGATTCTGATTGACCCACTTGGGTCGGATGAACCGCGACCTTCCAATGACTTTATTAACCTTGTTCGCGATCCAAGCTGCACGATCTGTACGGCGTCCACAAGTGCCCCATTCGTGCCAGGCCAACGCTGCCACCTTGAGCATCTCTAGCTTTGCCCGTTCGCGACTCAGCCGAGTCCTCTCCGCTCCTCCGATAAGCCTGCAATTCCCGCAATAGCTACCTCGCTTGATGGCCGTCTTCCGTTGGCGTTTGCGGAGGAAGTACCGCTTGCAAGTCGGATTGGAACACTTGCCGATGCGGTTCCAAAGAGATGACGAAAGCAATTCTTGGAAATAGTGGGTCGCCATGTCGCGCGCATACAGCTCCGGGTTTTGGTTCTCCCAGCGAGGCTGGTTCACACCGATAGCCATCGTCCCGTCCCCGTTCAAGAGGGGCCGTGGCTGGTTTCGCAGCCACGACGCTTGAATCTCGTCAAAAATCACCACAGGAGCTTCGTCTGCGGATACGGTCATGATGGGCGCTTCATCCACGGAAGCGCGGACTCTGCGGCTCGACGGTGTCTCGATCCCGCTGCTGTCGATTCCAGTCTGAAGGAAACCATCCACGAAAGCGCGCAGCCGGATGAAGAAGGCAACGCTTGCGGCCTCACACTCCGATTCGCTTGGCAGATTCAACTCCGGGATTCGCGGCCAGGCCAGGACCCCCCAATGAGTCTCCTCACTATTGAGGAAGTCGAGGATCAAGTCCCGGAAGAATCGCTCGTAGCGGCCTCCGGCGTGGTTTTTCCCGTCCAGGATCTGCATAAGAAGATGATGCGCGTAAAAAACACTGTATGCAACTAGTTCTACAACTTCTAACTATCCGCAAAGATGAGCATGGGAAGTGTGAATTGGTTTGGCGACGCAGTTTCGCCTCGGAGGGTTCCATGGTGACGTTGACCGTAATTGGCTTGATTCTGTCTTTCGCCCAGGTGGTGATCTCGCTCCGCCGCAAGTAGTCAACGTAAACGCTGAAATGGAGTAACTTCGGTCTTCACTACCGATATGTCCGGCCTGTGGCAAGGTTTTACCGAGAACTCGTATTACTCCAGTCAGGTCATGCCTATTGAAGATTGCCACGTATGCTCCCTTCTATTCCATGACAGTGCAAAGTACGAACACAAGGAGGCGCTACGCGCGACCTTTGTCCACTTCCGCGCAATGGAAGGTGCCCTCCGCTGCGCTATGGGCCGGGCCTTCGGGCAAGCGCGTCCCCCGCCAAACGATAGAACGTGTTTGTCATGGGCCACGCCCACCACTCGTCCCTACCTTCCGCCGCTTGGTCGTTCTGCTCTGTCCACCTGTGGGTACGTTTTTTCCTTCGCTTCGCTCCAGGGTGAAAGATGGGATGAGGAGGCGCCGGTGGGCCGATACTGGTTGCCTGCCACAAGGAGGAAAGCCATGGCGAAGAGCGAACTATTGGGGGTAGTCGATGATCTGCAGGACAGCTACGAAGCAGGCGAAGGAAACATCACAATCGGTATTGATCTCGGA
>Ga0224528_1001835_pt1 | contig 13151 bp, 11 predicted proteins | sample CBST25metaG_2_FD_179888 | JGI IMG/M metagenome (GOLD analysis project Ga0224528, IMG submission 179888) | Peat soil microbial communities from Stordalen Mire, Sweden - C.B.S.T25 | ecosystem: Environmental > Terrestrial > Soil > Wetlands > Peat | place: Sweden: Norrbotten County, Stordalen Mire...
TTCATGCCGCCGATGGTGGGCACCAAGCAGGATGTGGACGACCTGACCGACTTCCTGAATGCACACGTGAATCCGCCGACGGCTGGGCAGAAGGCTGTGCTGAGGGCAGACGCAAAGAAGTGATAAGCTGTGGGGCGAGAGAGAGAAGAACACCATGGCAGGTCCAAACCCGACCCTGAAGTTGGTGGTCGTCTTCGAGAGCGCTGATCCGATTGCGCTGGGGATTGCGAAGTCTGCGCTCGAAGACGCCGGAATTGAATTTGCGGAAACCGATGAAGCGCTGACCGGCTACGGATTCAGCCCGATCATCAATCCCGTGGGCAAGATTCAAGTAGCTCAAGCGCGAGAGAACGAGGCGCTGGAGATTCTGAAGGACCTGCTTGGCGCGGCGGATGCGGAGACGGACGGCACACTCTCAGAGTCGGCGCCAGAGTGAAGAATCCACTCTTTCTGACGGCTTGCATCGGCTGATTTTTGCGCTTCTCCGCTCGACCCATGAAGCGGTCTCAATGGCTCTTGGGTGTCGCCGGAACTGCGGCCGGTGAGGGCGCGGAGCCAAGGCCGGGAGATTTTCCATCCGGCGTCTCGTCGAAGCCAGTCAATATCCGCGTCTGCCCGCTGAACATGTGATATTGCCCGAAGTCCACATCGTCCATCATGGTCTCAAAGGGACCATAGACTCTGAAGTTGTCGTCCCATTCATGCAGATCGAAAATCGTGCGCACTCTCGAGATGGAGATGCTTTTCACCAGGCAGAGGTGCGTGGTTCCTCCGATCGTTACCGGGCCGTACTCGACGACAATACCGGAACGAAGAACGGGCAAGTTGGGTTCGAGATCCGCCTCCAGTGAGAGCCGCAGGATGGCTCCGCTCTCTGCATCGATCGCGATCTCCCCGTGATAGCCGGTCAGGAGTTCGAATGCGCCCGTTCCGTCGACCGCATCGAGCAAACAGCAAGACTCAAGCTGATAGTGCGATTCCTGCTTCGGGACCCTGAAGCGGAAAACCGCCCGAAGCCCTTCCGCGCCCTGCTCCCAACGGTTCCAGACCCAGTCGCCGCGGGCAGGATCCAGGATGGCAGCGCGAAGAATGGGGCCAAAGATGCCCTTGGTATTGAAGCGCGCCGTTCCTTTTTCCTGCTTGGTCCCTTTCACGGAATCCACCACTTCGAAGCCATTGCGGTAGAGCACGTCGGCACGGGCACTCCCGGCCCAATGCAGCGACCGATCGCCGAAGACAGTTTTCCAGGTCTGCTTTTGATTGAGCGGGTGCTCCCGATAGCGCACCGTGGTGCGCGTGGCGAAGAAGTCCGGCAGTTTGGGAATTGTCTGGAGCAGATAGTCGATGGCTCTGGATTGCATCTGCCGTTGGGAGGCGAGGTCGGGCGGAGGACGCGAGGGGACCTCGGAAGGCGGAGGATCCAGAAAGGCCGAAGCATCGGCCAGAGCCACCAGCGCAGCCCAGGACTTGGCGCCAGAGACACGAGACTTCAGGGACGCGAGCCGGACGCTGCTCAAGCGCTCTGTCAGTTCCAGGCCGGAGAGTTGCTGAGCCAGCTTGTCATCCTTGAGGCCTTGAGCTTTATCCAGCTTCTGCTCCACCTGCTCGACAGTGAGGCGCTCGCTTGGGACGTACGGCTCATCGTAATAAACCGGCTGATCGTAATACCCGGCATTGGTGCGGGTCACCAGGCCAGGCTTGGAGACCTGCACCGTCAGTTCGTGATATTCATCCGGCTGATCCGTGTGGGCTGGCTCAAACGAGATGGAGTAAAAGGCGCTTGCGTCCTCGACGCACTGGCCGATCAAGCGCGCTAGGTCATTATCCGGCTTCGCAAGGACGCGGCCACCGCTCTCGATGGCCAGCACTTCCAGAGCCAGGTTGGCATAACTCGACTCCAAAGCCGAATGCACGCCCGCCAGGTATTTCTCATAGGGAAACCGGCGATCCGGTTTCAGCCAGAACGTAACGCCGCAGAGCGAAATGCGCGCCTCTCGGATCCGGGTCGAGAATTCGGTGATCCACTCGAATCGGGAGTCTTGCCGGGAGAGCTTGCCGAAATCATTCCCGAGGTCTTCATCCTCCGGAGCGCCATAGCCGAGCCATACCAGCAGCTTTCTGCCCGGCTTCCGCCGCTCTTCCAGAACGATGGAACCGAGCGCTTTCAAGGTCAACAGGGAATGGAGCGGCGGCCCTTGGGTGTGAAGCGTCGCGTTTTGATTGAAGCTCTGGCTAAGCTGTGTCAGGCCGTCGCCCAATATGAATTCGCGCCGGTCCAGCAGAACTTCGCTGAGTCCGTCCTTGCGAGAGAGTTCGTCTGCCAATGCGTTTCCGTCAGTGGAAGGCCGAGGCGTAGCCGACAAACTCCCCGCGGCAAGACGGTAGACCGATACTGGCTGGGCAAGATGCCCGCCATTTTGCCGCAGGAACTTCTCGACCCCATCCTGAAGATCGTGCACCTCGTCGGACGAGTGCCTGACGGTATCGATAACCAGAATGACTTCAACGGGAGGATCGGGCTTGGCCGCGATTCCATCGGCCGATTGAAATGACAGAATGTTGGCTTGCCGACCGTCGTCCCGCAGCGTGAAGTCCTTGCGTTCGAGGCCGGAAACAGGCTTTCCCATGGAATCGGTGACCACCACATCGAGCTTGATGCGGCCCTCTCTGACTGCGGATGCGGACGGGGGAAGCTGGGTGGCCGCCTGGGCGGGAGGCGGGGATACTGCCTCAGGCTGCGTCGGCGATCCCGCCGGAGAGGCGGACTGGGCGCACAGAGATGCTGCGAAGACAAAAGCCAATGCCAGCGACAGTCGAGTTGATTTTGGCTGGGGCAATGGCTCTTCCTTGGACCGCAGCCTCCATCTGCACGACCGCGATCATTGCCGCCCGTTTGACGCTCAGAGTCTAAACGCAGTTAGGACGAATGCCAAATCTCCGGGCACAGCCGAGTGCACCATCCTTCGGCATCTTTTGCGGAAAGACGGGACCCCATACACACCGATCAAGCTCAAGCGCTAGTCTTCGCCAACCTCGTACGGAATGCCGAAGCGGCCGATTTGAATCAGGGCTTTATCTGTAGGAGGCCAGATGTGGAGGCTCTCCACGGGGCTGTGGCCGGCAATGCGATGCGCGTCCGTGGTTCCCACCAGAGCGCCTGTCGCCGCTTCGTGAAAATGCACGCTGAGCGCGTCGCCGCCGCTGGTCCGCGTCCAGCCAAAGACATACTGGCCGGGGCGCAGGGAAATCCCGCCAATCCGCACTGGCGCCTGCACGATGAGATAGTGCGAATATTTTCCGTCAGCCGAGTAGCCCGCCGTGAGCAGCACCACGCCTGCGATGAAGCGGCCGCGGCTGTTCACGATCCCCGAGGCAGTGCGCATCTCGGTTTCAATATGCTCCCGCTCGACCGGCGCACGGGCCGGCAGCAGCGAAGCCAGTTCCGCATCGCTGGCTTGATGCCACGCCTGCTTCTGCGCAAAGGCGGATGGTGCCAGAGTCATCAGAAATATCCCGCAAATCAACAACTTCCCGATTGATTTTTTACTCATTGTCCTGGCTTTCTCAGGGATTCCAGGGGCACGATGCCGCGCTGAATCGCGGCGGTCGCAGCCTGCGTCCGGTCGGTGACGCCGAGTTTGCCCAGCAGGCTGTTGATGTGGGTCTTCACCGTGGCCTCGGAGATTTCAAGCACCGTGGCGATCTCCTTGTTGCTCTTGCCGCGCACGATCTGCTCCAGCACGTCGAACTCGCGCGGCGTCAGCTCCTCGGTGCCCATGCGCTCGGCCAGGCGCTGCGCAATGGCCGGCGGAATATGCTGCTTGCCGGCATGCACGGCGTGGATGGTCGCAATCAGTTCCTCGGTGGTCATGCCCTTCAGAAGGTAGGCGCGCGCCCCGGCTTGCAAGGCGCGATAGATGTCCTCGTCGCCGTCGTAGGTGGTGAGCACAATGAACCGGGCGTGCGGCGTTTCCATGCGCAGGCGCTGGATCACGTCCACCCCCCCCATGCGCGGCAGGCGCAGGTCCATCAGTGTAATGTCCGGCTGGAGCTTGCGAAATTGCGTAATGGCTTCAACGCCATCCGCGGCCTCGCCCACCACCTCAATGCCGTCCACAACGTTGAGCAGCGCCACAAGTCCCTGGCGCACCACGTGATGATCTTCGACCACCAGCACGCGAATCGCTTCTCTGGTTCCCGTTTCTGCCACGCTCATTCTCCCATTCTCTCTTTGCCGTCTCGCGGCACCCGCGCCCGCAGGCGCACCACCGCTCCGTCGCCCGGCTCGCTGGTTACCTCAAGCGTGCCCCCGATGGAGGCCGCCCGCTCTCGCATGCCTGTCAATCCGAAGTGGCCCGCGGCCGGAGCCACTTCTGTGCCAGCCTCAAATCCGCGTCCGTCGTCGCGCACTTCCAGGGCAATCGTGTCCTGCCCATACTCCAACTGCACGAAAAGGTTCTTCGCCCCGGCGTGCTTGTGTACATTATGGATTGCCTCCTGAGCCACGCGGAGGATTTCCCGCTCAGTGCCCGGAGGCAGCGGCCGGTAGGCGCCGTACAAGCTGAAATGCGGCTCGAAACCATGGCTTCCGGCCGCCTCGACCACTCGCCGCAACTGCACCGGCAGGGTGGTTTCGCGCGAATCCTGCGAGCGCAGCGCCCAGATGGATTGCCGCGCATCGGCCAGCCCTTCGCGCACATAGCCGCGAGTGGTGTCCAGATGCTTGGCGGCGGCATCGACTTTCTTCAGCCGCAGAAGTTCCGCCAGCACTTCCAGTTGCACGGAGATTCCTACGTAGCCCTGCGCCAGGGTGTCGTGGATTTCGCGCGCAATGCGGCCGCGCTCTCCCAGCACCGCCTTGAATTCGCTTTCGGCGCGCTGCAGGCGCAGACGCAGCAGCAACACCACCAACCCCGCCGCCAGCGCGGCCAGGAAGAGATAAAACCAGATGGTCTGGTAGAAATGCGGTCGCAGCTCAAACTGCAGCGCTGCGCCCTCGGTGTTCCACACGCCGTCGTTGTTGGCCGCCTGCACGCGAAAGATGTACTTCCTCGGCGGAATATTCGTGTAGTACGCGGTGCGACGGGTCCCGGCCTCGGTCCAGCCGTGGTCAAATCCCTCCAGCATGTAGCGGTAGCGAACCTTCTGCGGCGCAGTGAAGCTCAGACCGGCGTAGTCAAACTGGAAGTGCACATGCCCTGAAGAGACTCGCAGCCAGGAATCCGCTGCGTGCAAGGCCTGGTCGACATCGTCCACGGAGAAGCGCTCCAACGCGACCGGCGGCGGCGTTGCATTGACCGGGAAATGCGCGGGGTCCACCTCGACCAGGCCCTTGGGCGTGGCAAACCAGAGGCGGCCGTCGTGCGAACGCCACGCCGAGGGGTGGCTGTTGGTGGCCGTCTCCCGGCTGCGAAGGCCGTCCGCGGGACCAAACTCGATCCAGTGCGAGCAGCCGCCCATCATGTCGCAGTCGCAGCGCGCGATCCCGTTACCAGTGGCGAACCACAGGTGATTGCCGCTGTCCTCCAGAATGGCGTGGATGGTGGTGCGGTTCAGCCCGTCGTGCGTGATTTCGGAGAATCTCTGACCGTCCCACAGGTTCCAGCCGTGGTCCTGCGTTCCCACCAGCACCGTGCCGTTGGCGCGCGGCAAGAGGGCCGTGACCACGTTGCTGGAGAGGCCGTTGGCGGTGGTGTAGTTCAGAATTCTGCCACCGTGCAGCCTGCTGAGGCCGGCAAAGGTGGCCACCCACAGGTCGCCGCCCGCATCGCGCGCCATGGCGCCGACCAGGTCGCTGCCCAGGCCATTGGCCTGCGTAAAGGTCTCCATGTGCGCGTCCGGAAAGCTGCGGGCCTGGGTGGTCCAGTGGGCCAGTCCGCGCCGCGTGCCAATCCACAGGGAGCCGTCGGCGTCGGCCAGCAAAGAGCGGATAAAGTCGTCGGGGAGCCCCTCGGCCGAGGTAAAGGCGTCGATTCTGCCGCCGCGAATCCGGTTCAATCCATCCGGCGTGCCCACCCACAGGTCGCCGTTTTTCGCCGTAGCCAAGGACAGAATCACGTCGCTCAACAGGCCGTTGCGCACCGAGTAGTTGCGGACGATGGAATCGGATCCCGCCAGATAGGACAAACCCGGGTGGCTCGCGCCCGCAGCGGCTTTGGTGTTTGCGGCGGGATGGGATTCCACGGCTGTATTCCGCTTGACCGCATTCAGCCCGCTGCCGGCTGTTCCCACCCAAAGTGTTCCGGATCCGTCCTCGACCACGGTGGTGGTTGCGTCGGAAGTGAGCCCGTCCCGCGCGCCCAGGGTGCGGAAGCGCTGATCGCGCAGGATGTGCAAGCCATCGGTTTCAGTTCCGGCCCACAGGTTGCCTTCGCGGTCCTCCATCAGCGTCAGCACCGACGCGGAAGCGAGCGGATCGGTGACCGGCAGCCGTTGCACCTTGCCCCCGGCCCATCGCGCCAGTCCCCCGTTGGTTCCGATCCACAGGCTGCCCTCACGATCCGCAAACAACGCCTGAATCCTGCTGCCGGGAAGCTCCTTGCCCGCTGCCAAGCTCTCCGCAACGCTGTTCCCGCGCGCCACGAACACGGCGCTCTTGGTGGCCAGCGCGCGGCCACCGGCGGGCAACGACGCAATCAACTCAATCCCTTCGCTGGAAATCGCAGCAGGAAGCGGAAGGCTGTTGAAGCGGCCATGCGCGCGGTAAAAAACGCCTTGCGTGGTGGCCACCCACACGCCGCCTCCGGCCGAGCCGACCAGCGAAACGATGCCGCTTCCGGGCAGACCGTCGCCCGCCCCGGCGGCAACGAACGTGTTTTTCTCCAGCCGCGCCAGGCCGAGTTCCGTCCAGGCCCAAAGCCCGCCGTCTCCGTCCTCGGCAAGGGCGCGAATCCCATTTCCGGGCAGACCGTTCGCCGTGGTGAAGGCCGTCGCAGCCCCGTCTCTCCAGCGCGCCAGGCCGTCGCTGGTTCCAATCCACAATGCTCCATCGCGGGTCGAGAGCAGGCAACGGACGTCGTAGCCCGGCAGCGCGGGACTTGAATTCCGATCGAAAACCTGGAAGCCGTTGCCGTCAAAGCGCACCAGACCCACCTCGGTTCCCAGCCACACAAACCCGTCTTTGCTTTGGACCAGGGCCTGCACCGTATTCTGCGGCAGGCCGTTCTCCATGACCCACGCCTGCCGCCCATAGCTTGCCAGAGGCGTCGATGGCTCCAGCGCCTGCACAGCCAGCGCACTGGAGAGCAGCACAACCGCCAGAAGAGCCATCCGGCGCAAGCGCCGCGCTGTTTGGCGCGATTTTTCTTTCAAAGTACGAAGCATCCTGAACCTGGCCGAGCTACGCGGCTCTCCGGCAGCGCTCCAGGCCACCAGGAAAAACCACGCACTTCCACAGTAATGCGCCAGATGCCTGAACGCACAGAGGATCGCTTGCTTTCCTGCACTAAACTGGGACACCTCAACCTATTGGTTGACCCCTACCTCACCCCAAAGTACCAAGACAAGCCGCGCGCCCGCAGATACTCTTTGAATGTCTCCTGAACTGGTGTGTCACTGGCCTCGCAAATTTTGATTCTCGGGCGGCTACTTCCTTTGAGAGGTAGCCGCCCGAACCCTATTTGGGGCAAAAAATAGCGCCGCTATCGCGCCAGAGCCCTCCGGCCCCTCACATCGATGGATTCCCGCATCACTCGAATGGCTCAAGACAAGACATCGGCTTACCGGTAACTTGTGAATGTCTCCTGTAGTGATGTCTCACTGGTTCTCCAAAACTTGATACTCGGGCGGCTGCCTCCCTGAAGGTTAGCCGCCCGAACTCTATTTGGGGCAATAAATGGCGCCGCTCCGTCCCGTCACTCTCCAGCCCCACCCATCGATGGGCTTCCGGATCACTCGAATGGCTCAAGACAAAGCTTCAGCTTGCCGGTAACTTGTGAATGTCTCCTGTAGTGGTGTCTCACTGGTTCTTTAAGTTTTGATACTCGGGCGGCTGCCTCCCTGAAGGTTAGCCGCCCGAACTCTATTTGGGGCAATAAATGGCGCCGCTCCGTCCGGGCTCTCTCCAGCCCCACCATTGATGGAGTTCCACATAGGTCCAATGGCTCAAGACAAGGCATCGGCTTGCCGGTAGGCTGTGAATGTCTCCTGAACTGGTCTCCTGACGTGGCTTTCTGAACGAACATCATCGGGTGGTCGCCTATCGATTCAGACAGCCCCCCGATTCCTTTCTTTCTGCGCTAATAAATGCTCAGTCCGGCGCCGGCGGCAGGAAAGCCAACCTATTGATTGACTTCCGCCTCGCTCCAAAGGCGCAAGACAAGCTCATCACAGGACGATAGCCTGTAAATGCCTCCTGAAGGCGTTTCGTTCACTGGTCTCGCAAAGGTTTTATTCTCGGGTGGCTGCCTTGGATGAGGGCAGCCGCCCGATTCGTTTTTTGGAGAGAAACAACCGCCTGTCCCGATAAGAAGGCGAGATTTACTTACTTACCCTCGGCTGGCGTCAAAATCGTCGTGGCCCGGTTCTTTACGTAAGTAATTATCCAGTGTTTTCCGTTCTGGTCGTAAGTGACGGTACGATCGCCCTCTTTTTCTCCGTCGGGATGCATCTTCTGGCCGATCGCCATGCGCGTCTCCAGTTCGCTCATGCCCTGCTTGACCTGGTGTGCATCCACAGCAGCCCACACGTCTGCGGGCCAATGGCTGTAAATCGTGTGGGGATCGTCGTAATAGAAGAGCAAGTCGCAGTAATAGGACTCGTCGTTCCCTTTCATATAGCCGATGGGCGTAGCAAAGAGGCCGCTTCCGCCTTTGAGCGAGAAGACCACAAAGGCCTGGCGGTCGCCGTGCTCAATGCCGTCCAGAACCCCGGCCGGCGCGGCGGCTTTGATCACCTTCTTCACATCCAGCCGCTCGTCCGCGGGAATCAGGCCCACTCGCTTGGCAAACTCCACATGTCCGCCCACATAAGGGTAATAACTCATGGTGTAGCCGTTCTTCATCCACACCGGAGTGCCTTCCAAACGCTGTGTATCCTCAAAGTGCGCGGGAAAAAAAGCGCGCACCACCGCCAGATCGTCCTTGCTGAGGGTTTGACTTGCATCGAGATTCCGGAGCACTCCGGGGTTCTGCCGATGTCTCCACACGCTGTAGAGATAGCCGCCGCCGACCAACAGCGTCAGCAATGTCGGAACCAGTATCCTTTGCCAAAGCTTCATGCGTCCTCCAAAGCGGTTGTCGAACCACTTATTGCCCGCCCGCGGCCTTCAGGAACGAGTAATAGAAATCCAGCGACTTCCAGTAGGAATCCACCGGCAGGCGCTCGTCCTGGCCGTGGGCGCGGTCGTCGTCGCGTTCGAGAGCAATGGCCGAGTAACCGTAGCAGGGGATCCCGGCCAGCGCGAAGTAGATGGAATCGCTGGCGCCGTTCTCCATCACCGGCGTCACTGGCACGCCCGGCCAGATGGACTGTGTGATGCGCGTCAGCGGCTCAAAGACCTCCTTGATCGGCGCCGGCGGCACCATGGCCTTGCGGTCGGGAGCGGAGTCGGAGACCACGTAGGAGTCGGAGACATACTTCACCGTGAGCTTGGGATCGGCGAAGAGGGCAATCAACTGCTGGCGAATTTCCTCGGGCGAGTGGCCGGGGAAGATGCGGCAGTTCACGTTGGCCTGCGCGGTCTGCGCCAGAGCGTTGTTGGCGTGGCCGGCCATGAGGCGCGTGGCCACGCAGGTGGTGCGGAAGTTGGAGTTGAAGCTGGGTTCGGCACTGAGCCGCGCGGCGGCATCCAGATCCGGCGGCGTGGCCAGAATGGCGCGCATGTCGGCCGCTGACGACCCCTTCTCCTGTGCGGCCAGATTGGTAAAGTACGTCCGCGTGACCTCGTTCATCTCGAAGGGAAATGTGTAGGCTGACAGCTTGCTGAGCGCGGCAGTCAGCTCATAGATGGCGTTGTCCGGCCGGGGACGCGAGCTGTGGCCGCCGGGGTTGGTCGCCGTAATCTGAAAGTCGGAATAAACCTTCTCCGTGGCCTCCACAGCCGCCACCACCGCGCGGCCGTGATCCAGTTCCACGCCGCCCGAGTCGGGATTGATGACCCAGGCCGCGTCCACCAGTTCGCGGTGCTGCTGCACCAGCCATTGAGCGCCGTTGAATTTGCCTCCCTCTTCATCGGCGGTCAGCGCCAGGATCAGGTCGCGGCGGGGCTTGTAGCCTTCCTTGTGCAGGCGCAGGAAAGTAGCCACCAGTGCGGCGTCGGACTCCTTCATGTCCTGCGTGCCGCGGCCGTAGTAGTAGCCGTCCTTCTCCACGAACTGAAACGGGTCGGTGTGCCAGTCGGAGGGCAGAGCCTCCACCACGTCCATGTGGCAGAGAAAGAGCACCGGCTTCTGGGTCGTTGGCCCGGAGGCGCGGAAACGCACGACGAGATTCTGCTTGCGTGCATCGGGACCGAGTAGGTGCACGTCTTCGGGCGGAAACCCCGCATCCAGGAAGCGCTTCTGCATGGCCGCGCCTCCGGCGGTTACGCTGCCCTTGGACGTATCGGTGGTGTTGATCTCGATTAGTTGCTTGAAGATCTCGCGAGCCTGCGCGCGGTCTTCCGCGGAAGCGGTGGGCAGCGGGCTCTGCGCCTTGGCGGGCAGAGAGGCGAATGATCCAAGAGCAAGGGCAGCCGGCAGGGCAAAACGAGCGGAGCAAGGGACAAGACGCATGGCCGCATTGTAGGTCACCGGGCCTTGCCCCTCGGAGTCCTGTGGCTACGCCGGCTTTTTCTCGAAGAGAGCCGCATGGCTGCGCCGCACCGCGACACGCTCCAGCCTTACCAGCCCGGCCCGTCGCGCTGCATCCATCTCCTTGGCGAAACGCGCGGGATTTACGTGGCCTTCCGGCTCGGCCAGCAGCAGTTGGCCGTCCGCTTTGAGAGCGGACGCAGCCTCCCGGAAGAAGTTCTCGGCGGAAGGCACTTCATGCACCATGCCAAAGGCCAGCACGAAGTCCACTTTGCCTTTGAGATCGTCGATGCCCAGGGAATCTGTCTGCGCCAGACGCGCGTCCACGCGCTCGGACAACCCTGCCTTTGCAGCCCTGCGCCGCAACCCGTCAATCATTTTGGGCTGAATGTCCACGGCCACAACGCGGCCGGCAGGCCCCGCCATCTGGGCCATGGGAAGCGTGAAAAAGCCCATCGCCGGCCCAGGTTCCAGAATCGTCATGCCTGGCTCGATGTAGCGCCCGAGCAGAGTTTCAGGGTTCTGCATCCAGCGCCGAATCGGACTGGCCAACAGGTATCCAGCCCACCACGGGCACACACGTTCCGCCATCTCGCCTTCTCTTTCGTTCACTTGGCCCTTTCAGTCGATTGCGCGTTCGCCGATGGGGAATGGCCGGGCGCCTTCGCATCCAAACAGGAGTACGCGCCGACTCCGCGGATGGTTCCAGGCCGGTAGCCGAACGCACCGCAGATTTGCGCCTTGCGCAGCGCGGAAAATCGTTTTATCGTTGACCCGTTCCAACTTTTGAGGTGCGAAATGCAGTCCAGGTTCCTTGCCGCCGCTTGTCTCCTTGCCTTCACCATCGCCGCCAGCGCCCAAACCGCGCCGGTGCGGCCCAAAATCACCGGCATCTCGCATCTGGCCGTCTACACGTCGAACGCCGCGGCCACCGATCATTACTACCGCGAGGTGATTGGCGCGGCCAAGCTGGCCGACCCGGAGAACCCACAGGGCGTGCGCTACGCCTTCAGCCCGACGCAGTTTGTGGAAGTGCTGCCGCTGCCCGCAGACGCCGGCATCAACCGCATGGACCACACCGCCTACACCACGGAGAGCGCCGAAGGCCTGCGCAAGTACCTGGCCGCCAAAAGCTGGAAGACGCCGGCCGCGGTGACCAAGGGCGCCGATGGCAGCCGCTGGTTCACGGTGCTGGATCCGGAGGGCAACAAGGTGGAGTTCGTCGAGCCGCCGCGCCTGCCCAAGGACATCGTTGCCCCGCACGTCATCGGCCACCACATCATTCATGTCGGCATCCTGGTCCATAGCCGCACAGCCGAAGACGCCTTTTACCGCGACCTTCTGGGTTTCAAGCCCTACTGGTTCGGCGGCATGCAGGAAGGCAAAATCGACTGGGTGAGTCAGCAGACACCCAACAGCCACGACTGGCTGGAATACATGCTCACCAGCGGCCCCTCGGGCACGGGCATTCCGGCCACCATGTCGCAGCACCAACTGGGCGTGCTGGACCATCTCTCCATCGGCGAACTCTCGGTGGACGCGGCTTACAAGACCCTCAAGGACTCGGGACGGCTGGAGGGCGTGGTGAATGACGGCCACACCCAGATGGGCAAGGACGGCAAGGGCCAGTTCAACATGTACGACCCCGACGGCATCCGTCTGGAGCTGATGAACTTCCACGCCACGGAGAAGCCCTGCTGCTCGCCGTTTACAGCTGAGGACCCGGAGAAATAGACGGTAGACTTCGCCCGCAGGCAAGGCGATAATTGAGGATGGAGGGGCGTATGGGATACGTATTGCCAAGAGGTAGTTCCAAATATGTCAGCCCAGACCTTCTTGAAAAGGGGCGTAAGCCGGTGGCAAGATTTCGGGTTAAGCTTCCTCCTCCGGTCAAAGTCCCTCCACCGCCCACGCAATCGAATGCTCCGAAGCAGTAAGGAAGGCGAAAGGAGCCGTCCCCAATGCCGGTAACGCTTCTTGCGCTATAGGTTTTTCTTATTCTGTTGCCTGGGTTCTCGGCAGCTTACATCGTTCAGGCTTTGGCAACCCGCCGTTCGCAATCGGATCTTGAGCGCGTAATTGAACCTCTGGTTTTCAGTTTCGTCATTTATGTCTGCTACGTACCACTCAATGGCGGAAAGCTGCCCTTTCACGTCATTCACGATACTGCCGGAAAGATAGAGGACACCATCCTTTGGGAACCGGCGCAGTTAGCTTGGCTCGCTGCCGTGACTCTGGTGTTTGCCTTCGCTGCTGTCGCCTACATCCGCTTCGATGGCAACCAACTGCTTCAGTGGATGAAGCTGACAGAACGCACAACGCGCAATTCCATCTGGAACGACGTTTTTGAGAGCGAAGCGATCGATGGACAGCCGTTGCAGGTGGAATTGGCCGACGGCAGAAGCGTGCTGGGCAGTTTGC